>Ga0209745_1000923_pt1 | contig 17774 bp, 17 predicted proteins | sample BarGraNGADG00312_FD_184495 | JGI IMG/M metagenome (GOLD analysis project Ga0209745, IMG submission 184495) | Arctic peat soil microbial communities from Barrow, Alaska - Barrow Graham LP Ref core NGADG0004-312 (SPAdes) (version 2) | ecosystem: Environmental > Terrestrial > Soil > Wetlands > Peat...
GGTCTTCCAGAACTACGCGCTGTACCCGCACATGACGGTCGCCGACAACATGGGCTTCGCCCTGAAGATCGCCGGCAAGCCGAAGGCCGAGATCCGCACCCGGGTGGAAGAGGCCGCCAAGATCCTCGACCTCGTCGAGTACCTCGACCGCAAGCCGAAGGCCCTCTCCGGCGGCCAGCGTCAGCGCGTCGCCATGGGTCGCGCCATCGTGCGTCAGCCGCAGGTGTTCCTGATGGACGAGCCGTTGTCGAACCTCGACGCCAAGCTTCGCGTCCAGACGCGCACCCAGATCGCATCGCTGCAGCGCCGCCTCGGCGTCACCACGGTCTACGTCACGCACGACCAGACCGAGGCCCTGACGATGGGGGACCGGATCGCGGTCCTCAAGGACGGGCTGCTCCAGCAGATAGGCACCCCGCGCGACATGTACGACACCCCGGCGAACGTCTTCGTCGCCGGCTTCATCGGCTCCCCCGCGATGAACCTCGGCACGTTCTCCATCACCGACTCATACGCCCAGCTCGGCAGCACGAAGATCTCGGTGCCCCGCACCGCGATCAGCGCGCTCAGTGCGGACGACAAAAACACCATCACCATCGGGTTCCGGCCCGAGTCGCTCGACGTGGTGGCCAAGGACACGCCCGGCTCGATCCCGGTGCTGGTCAACATCGTCGAGGAGCTCGGCTCGGACGCATTCGTCTACGGCGAGCTGACCGGCGAGCTCGGCAGCAAGGGTCTGCTCCACTCCGGGGCCGGCGAGGACCAGGTCATCGTGCGGGTCGACCCGCGCCAGGTCCCGACCAAGGGTGAGACGATCGCGGTGGCGATCCGTACCGGCGAGCTGCACCTCTTCCACGCCGGCTCGGGCTTGCGCATCGACGCCTGATCCACGGCGTGAGGGGCGGCCCGGCCAAGCGGCGGGTCGTCCCTCGCGCTGTCGGGGGCCGTGCGCCCGCGCCGCTGAAGATGAGGAACCCCACCGATGGCCCAGAACCTCCAGATCACGGCGTCGGCACCCGACCCGGCGCTGTTGGACCTGCCGTGGGACGTGCCGCTCGAGGACTGGCCGGCCAGTGTGCTGGCGGCGCTGCCCCGCGGGATCTCGCGGCACGTCGTGCGTTTCGTCAAGCTCTCCGGACGGGTGATCGCCATCAAGGAGATCGGCGAAACGGTCGCCTACCGCGAGTACGAGCTGCTGCGCCAGCTGCGCCGGTTGGACGCCCCGAGCGTCGAGCCGGTCGGCGTCATCACCGGGCGTCGCACGCCCGACGGTGAGCCGCTCGAGGCCGTCCTGATCACCCAGCACCTGCAGTTCTCGCTGCCCTACCGTGCGCTGTTCAGCCACGCGCTGCAGCCGGACACCGCCACCCGCCTGATCGACGCCCTTGCCGTGCTGCTGGTGCGCCTGCACCTCGCCGGGTTCTACTGGGGCGACGTGTCGCTCTCCAACACCCTGTTCCGCCGCGACGCCGAGGCCTTCGCCGCCTATCTGGTCGACGCCGAGACCGGGGAGCTGCACCGACAGCTCACCGACGGCCAGCGGTCGTACGACCTCGAGATCGCGCGGGTGAACATCATCGGCGAGCTGATGGACCTCGTGGCCGGTGAGCTGCTCGACGAGGACGAGGACACCGTCGCGATCGGCACGATGCTGGTCGAACGCTACGAGGAGCTGTGGACCGCCCTGACCGACGAGGAGTCGTTCAGCGAGGGCGCGCGGTGGCGCGTCGCTGCCCGCATCGAACGTCTCAACGACCTGGGCTTCGACGTCGGCGAGCTCGACATCATGACCGACATCAACGGCACGAGCGTCCGGATCCAGCCCAAGGTCGTGGACGCGGGCCACCACTCGCGCCGCCTCATGCGCCTGACGGGCCTCGACGTGCAGGAGAACCAGGCCCGCCGCCTGCTCAACGACCTCGACGCGCACGCAGCGGCGACCGACCGGCAGAACGACGAGCAGTCCTTCGTCGCGCACGACTGGTTGACGCAGGTGTTCGAGCCAACGGTCCGCGCCGTCCCCCGCGAGCTGCGCCGCAAGCTCGAACCCGCCCAGGTGTTCCACGAGGTGCTCGACCACCGGTGGTTCATGTCGAAAGAGCTCGAGCGGGACGTCCCACTTGCCGAGGCCGTGGCCAGCTACGTGCGACAGGTCCTGCGCCACCGGCCGGACGAGCTGGCGGTCCTTGGCGCGAGCGGTCTCGCCGACGACGCCTGACCCGGTGCGATCCCCAGCACGCTGGGCCGGCCGGTCGGTCCGGGCTGACGGGTCCCTCAGGGCTGGGTGGCTGCGCTCGCGCGGATCCGGGCCACCTCGTAGAGCGCGATCCCGGCGGCCACGCCGGCGTTGAGCGACTCGACCGTGGAGGCGATCGGGATGGACGCGAGCGCGTCGCAGTTCTCCCGGACGAGCCTCGACAGCCCCTTGCCCTCGGAACCCACGACCAGCACAAGCCCGTCGGTCGCGAACGGCAGCTCGGAGATGGAGGCGTCGGCACCGCCCTCGAGCCCGACCACGAAGCACCCCGCCTGCCGGTAGGCCTGCAGCGCGCGGACGAGGTTGGTCGCCCGGGCCACGCGCACGCGGGCCGCCGCACCGGCGGACACCTTCCACGCCGACGCCGTCACCCCGGCCGCGCGACGCTCGGGCACGAGCACCCCGTGCGCGCCGAACGCCCCGGCCGACCGCAGCACCGCACCGAGGTTGCGCGGGTCGGTCACCCCGTCGAGCGCGACGACGAGCGGCGGCGTACCGGAGTCCGCGGCCTCGTCGAGCAGGTCATCAGGGTCGGCGTACACGTAGGGCGGGACCTGCAGGGCAACGCCCTGGTGCACGGCGCCGTCGGTCAGCCGGTCGAGCTCGGCCCTGGAGACCTCGAGGAGCGGGTACCCGCGGCCGGTGACGATCGCGAGGATCTCTCGGGTGCGGTCATCGGTCTCGATGCGCGTGGCGTAGTAGACCGTGCTCACCGGGATGCCGGCCCGTAGCGCCTCGATGACGGAGTTGCGCCCGGCCACGATCTCGTGGGTGGCGCTGACGCCTTTGCCGCCCCGGCCGCCGGCGGCAGACCGCGACGTACGCCCCGCGGGCGCCCCGCCCGTGCGCCCGGTGCCGGGCCCTGCGACGCGCCGCGCCGAAGCGGCCACCTGCCGCTTGGCCGCCGGGTGGTGCGGACGCTCGGCGGCCTTGGGCGTGGGCCCGCGGCCCTCCAGGGACTGGCGTCCCTGCCCGCCCGTGCCGACCCGGGCGGCCTTCTTGGTGCCGGGCTTTCGTGTCGCGCCGCGGCGTGCGGAGTTTCCGGCCATCAGTTCTCGTCCTCCTGGGTGGCGGCCAGCGACCATCGGGTCCCGGCCGGTGAATCCTCGACGACCACTCCGGCCGCGGCGAGGCGGTCCCGGATGGCGTCCGACGTCGCGAAGTCTCGCGATGCCCGAGCGGCGGCCCGTGCGACGAGCTCGGCTGTGACGACAGCACCGAGTGCGCGGGCGTACCGGTCGTCGTCGCCGCGCGAGCCCCACTGTGGCCCGGCGGGGTCGAGGCCGAGCACGTCCAGCATCGCGCGCAGCCGAACGAGCGCGGCACGCACCGCGCGCAGGTCCTGCTCGGCGAGAGCGGTGTTGCCCGCCCGGAGCCACTCGTGCACGACGGCGAGCGCCGCGGGAACATTGAGGTCGTCGTCCATCGCGGCGGCGAACTCCGCGGGCAGGTCGACCTTGGCGACCTCGTCGTCGTCCACCGCGCCGACGACCTCGACGGCCTCGGCGGCGCGCGTGACAAAACCGGCGAGCCGGTCCCAGGTCGCCTCGGCCTCGCGCAGGGTGTCGTCCGTCCACTCGAGCATCGAGCCGTACTGCACCGCGGTCATCGCGTAACGCAGCACGACCGCGCGCGAGTGCGCGAGCACCTCGGTGACCAGCAGCCCGTTGCCGAGCGACTTGCTCATCTTCGACCCGCCCTGGGTGACCCAGCCGTTGTGCAGCCAGTACCGCGCGAAGCCGAGCCCGGCGGCGCGCGACTGCGCCTGCTCGTTCTCGTGGTGCGGGAAGCGCAGGTCGAGGCCCCCGCCATGGATGTCGAACTCGTCGCCCAGGTACCGCTGCGCCATCGCCGAGCACTCCAGGTGCCAGCCCGGGCGACCGCGGCCGAAGGGCGTCGACCAGGACGCCGTCGCCGGCTCGCCCGGCTTCGGCGCCTTCCAGAGGGCGAAGTCGCGTGGGTCCCGCTTGCGCTCGTCGACACCCTCGGTACCGTCGATCGCCGCGGTGTCGGGCGCGGGCACCATGTCCTCGACCCGCTGGTTGGTCAGCGCTCCGTACGCCGGGTAGGAGCGCACGTCGAAGTACACGTCGCCGTCGCCGGCCACGTACGCGTGACCGGCGACCACGAGCCGCTGCATCAGCTCGATCATCTCCGGCACGTGTCCGGTGGCCCGGGGCTCGTAGCTCGGCGGGGTGACCCCGACGGCGTCGTAGGCCGCGGTGAACGCCCGCTCGTTGTGCATGGCCCACGCCCACCACGGCTGCCCGGCGTCGGCCGACTTGGCGAGGATCTTGTCCTCGATGTCGGTGACGTTGCGGACCAAGGTCACGTGGTAGCCCGACCGCCCGAGCCAGCGCACGAGCACGTCGAAGGCCACCGCCGAGCGCAGGTGACCGATGTGCGGGGACCCCTGCACGGTCGCTCCGCACAGATAGATGCCGACCTCGCCCGGGACCAGTGGAACGAAGTCGCGCACCTGGCGGGTGGTGGAGTCGAACAGGCAAAGGCTCACCCGCCCACTTTACCGGCCTGCAAACTCCGGCCGGGCTCAGCATCGATGCCCGTCAGGTCGATATCGCGGTGACGCGGTCGGACGCCGATCGGCGGATCACCTGACCGGCGCACAGGTCCCGGGCCATGATCAGGGTATGTCACACGTCGTGGTGGCGACCGCTTACGGCGGCCCCGAAGTCCTGTCCCTGATCGAGGTCGACCCCGGCGAGCCGGGACCAGGCCAGGTCCTCATCCAGGTGCGCGCCGCCGGGGTGAACCCGGCCGACTGGAAGGTCTACACGGGAACCTTCGGCACCGACCCGTCGCGGCTGCCGCTGCGCCTGGGGCACGAGGCGGCCGGCACGGTCCTGCGCGTCGGGCCCGACGTCACGGGGATCGCGCCCGGCGACGACGTCATCGCGTATCGCGCGCCTGGCGCCTACGCCGAGCGCGTGCTCGTGCGCGCCGCGGCCACGGTGCCCAAGCCACCCGCACTGAGCTGGGAGAAGGCGGGCGGCCTGCTGCTCGCCGGCGCGACCGCGATGCACGCCGTGGTCGCCACCCGGGTGGGCAGCGGCGACACGGTGCTCGTGCACGGGGCGGCCGGTGGTGTCGGCTCGATGGCGGTGCAGATCGCCCGCGCCCGAGGCGCGCGCGTGATCGGCACCGCGAGCGTCTCCCACCACGAGTACCTGATGGACATCGGCGCGATCCCCATCGTGTACGGCCCGGGTCTGGCGGCGCGGGTGCGCGCCGTCGCGCGGACCGGCCTCGACGCGGCCATCGACACGGTGGGGACCAACGAGGCGCTCGACACGTCCGTGGCGCTGGTCTCCGATCGGCACCGGATCGCCACGATCGCCGGGTTCGTGCACGGCGCGGCGCTACGCGTGCAGGTGCTCGGCACCGGTCCGGGCGCGGACCCGGGCACCGAGATCCGCGACGCGGCCCGGCGCAAGCTCGTCGACCTGGTCGTCGCCGGCAAGCTCACCGTCCGGGTCGCGGGAACCTATCGCCTCGCCGACGTCGCCAGGGCACACCGCGCCGGGATGGCGGGACACGTCAACGGCAAGCTGGTTCTGCTCCCCTGACCGCGGGGCGAGCCACCCGACGGCAGGCTCAGGTGGCGGTGGGGACTATCAGTGCGGTCGCGATCGCCGCGATGCCCTCGCCGCGGCCGGTGAGGCCGAGGCCGTCCGTCGTCGTAGCCGTCAGCGTCACCGGGGCCCCCGCCGCGGCGGACAGCGCCGCCTCGGCCTGCGCCCGGCGCGGGCCGATCCGGGGCCGGTTCCCGATCACCTGGACGGCGACGTTGCCGATCGTGAAGCCCGCGGCCCGCACCCGCCGGGCGGTCTCGGCGAGGAGCACCGAGCCCGCGGCGCCCGCCCACGCGGGGTCCGACGTCCCGAAGCTCGAACCGAGGTCGCCGAGCCCGGCCGCCGAGAGGAGCGCGTCGGCCGCCGCGTGCGCGACCACGTCAGCGTCGGAGTGACCCTCGAGCCCGGGCTCACCGGGCCACCGGAGACCCGCCAGCGCGAGCTCCCGCCCGCTGCCGGGCGGCGCGAACGCGTGCACGTCGATCCCGATCCCGGTGCGTGGCAGTGCCGTCATCACGTCTCCTCCGGCTCGGACGACCCGAGCAGCAGCTCGGCCAGCGCGAGGTCGCGCGGCGTGGTGATCTTGACCGCCCCGGCGTCGCCCGCCACGACGTACACGACCTCGCCGAGCGCCGCGACGAGCGAGGCGTCGTCGGTCGCGGCCCCCGCCTCGTCCCCCGCGCGATGTGCCCCGGCGGCGTGCGCGCGCACCAGCAGCGCGCGATCGAATCCCTGCGGGGTCTGGACGACCCGCAGCGTGTCCCGGTCGGGGTTCGCCACGACCTCGGGCAGTGCGGGCGTTCCCGCGGCGCCCTGCCTCACCTGCACGATCGTGTCGGTCACCGGCGCGCCCGGCACCACGGCCCCGTGCCCAGACCGCACCGCGGCCACCACCCGGGCGATCAGCGAGGACGGCGCGAGCGACCGCGCGGCGTCGTGCACGAGGACGATGTCGACGTCGGGCGGCAGCTGCGCCATCGCCGCAGCGACGGACGCCTGACGGCTCGCGCCGCCGTGGATGAACGTGACGGGAACCGGGAGGCCTGCGGCGGCGAGCACGGTCCGGAACTCGTCGGCGAAAGCCCCGGGCACCGTCACCAGGACGAGGTCGACCGCACCGGAACCGGCCAACCGCCGGGCCGCGTGCACGACGAGCGGCACGCCGGCGAGCGGGACCAACGCCTTGGGCAGCCCGTGGCCGAGCCGGGCACCACCGCCGGCGGCCGTGAGGATCGCCGCGGTGCTCACGGCTGGGTGGACCCGGTCTCGGCCGACGCCGCCCGGATGCCGGTCGGGCGCCGCCCCCCGTAGGAGAACGGCGCCCGAGGCGAACTACGGTGCACGGTCAAGAAGCAAGGACCTCGTCGAGGATGGCCGAGGCCTTCTCCTCCTCGGTGTGCTCCGCGAGTGCAAGCTCCGAGACGAGGATCTGCCGCGCCTTCGCGAGCATCCTCTTCTCCCCGGCCGAGAGGCCGCGGTCGGCGTCCCGGCGCGACAGGTCGCGGACGACCTCCGCCACCTTGATGACGTCGCCCGACGCCAACTTCTCGAGATTGGCCTTGTAGCGGCGCGACCAGTTGGTCGGCTCCTCGGTGTACGGCGCGCGGAGGACGTCGAAGACCTTCTCGAGCCCTTCCTGTCCCACGACGTCGCGAACGCCGACAAGGTCGATGTTCTCCGCTGGGACCTCGATCGTCAGGTCGCCCTGGGCCACCTTCAGCTTGAGATACACCTTGTCCTCGCCACGGATCGTCCGAGTCTTGATCTCTTCGATCAGGGCGGCGCCGTGGTGCGGGTAGACAACAGTCTCCCCAACAGTGAAAGCCATGTGGTGGTATCCCCTTTCGCGGGACTCGATCTTACCACGGCCCGAATCGTCCAGGAGGGTGATTTCTCCTCCAAACTCCCCATCGTCGCAGGTCAGGCAGGCGATCTGCGGGTCAGCAGACACCTGCACTACGCTGACGCTCAGCAGTGACCGGAAGCGCCCGAGGGTAGGTGTGCAACCGTACGCCCCCGTGCCCGCCGCCCGCAGCGCCATCTCGAGGAGTCCACGTGGCAAGCGTACTTCCGTCCCGTCGACCGGCGCCGGTCGGGCGGACGAGGAACGCGCGACGGACCACCACGGCGGCGCTCGCGCTCGCGGCGCTGCTCCTCGCCGGCTGCTCCGCGCTGAGCCCGATCACGACGGCCTACCCGTACAACCCGTCCGACGGCGTACGGGTCGAGCTCGGCTCCACGCTCAAGGCCGAGAACCTGCTCGTGATCTCCGCAGCCAAGGACAAGCCGGGGGCGCTGGTCGGCGGTCTGACCAACCTCGGGACAGCCGACGCCCGCGTGACGCTCGCCCCGCAGGGCGCGTCGAAGGCGACGGTCCGGGTGCCGGCAGGAGGCACCGTGCTGCTCGGCAGCGACCTGGACCCGCCGATCGAGCTCGACACCGTCAGCGTCCCGCCGGGCGCCCTGCTACCGGTGACGATCTCGACGCCGGACGGCGGCAGCGAGCAGGTGTCGGTCCCGGTGCTCGACGGCACGCTGCCGCAGTACGCCACCCTGGTGCCGAGCCCCGACGCCACCGGCTGACCGCGCGGCTCAGCCGAAACGGCCCGAGATGTAGTCCTCCGTGGCCCGCTCGCGCGGCGAAGAGAACATCGTCGCCGTCGCATCGACCTCGATCAGCCGACCCGGCAGGCCGGCGCCCGCGATGTTGAAGAACGCGGTCCGGTCCGAGACCCGGGCGGCCTGCTGCATGTTGTGGGTGACGATCACGATCGTGTAGTCGTTCTTCAGCTCGGAGACCAGGTCCTCGATCGCGAGCGTCGAGATCGGGTCCAGCGCCGAGCACGGCTCGTCCATGAGGAGCACCTGCGGGCGCACCGCGATCGCCCGGGCGATGCACAGACGCTGCTGCTGGCCGCCGGAGATCGACGAGCCGGGCCGGGCCAGGCGGTCCTTGACCTCGCTCCACAGGTTGGAGGCGCGCAACGCCGTCTCGACGAGGTCCTGCGCGTCGCCCTTGGAGATCCGGCGGTTGTTCAACCGGACGCCAGCGAGCACGTTCTCGGCGATGGACATGGTCGGGAACGGGTTGGGCCGCTGGAACACCATGCCCACCGAACGACGGACCGCGACCGGGTCGACACCCTCGCCGTACAGGTCGACGCCGTCCATCGCGACCTTGCCGTCGACCCGCGCCCCCGGGATCACCTCGTGCATCCGGTTGAGCGTGCGCAGGAAGCTCGACTTGCCGCAGCCCGATGGTCCGATGAAGGCCGTGACGGAGTTCGGCTCGATGTTCACCGAGACATCGGCGACAGCGAGGAAGTCGCTGTAGTAGATGTTGAGGTCCTTCACGTCGATGCGCTTGGCCACGATGTCCTTTGCGTTGTGCGTCGGGGGTCGGGTCCGACCCGGTCAGCGAATGGTCTTGGGGGCGAACAGGCGGGTGATGAGCCGACCTGCGAGGTTGAGCAGCATGACGAGCAGGATCAGGGTGAGCGCCGCGGCCCAGGCCCGGTCGTAGTTGATGGTCGGGATGCAGACCGTGGCGGGGTTGGCGCACGGGACGAGCCCCTGGCTGTACTGCCGGTAGACGTACACCGGGAGCGTCATCATGCGTCCAGCGAACGCGTTGAAGTTGATCGAGTCAACCACACCGACGGTGATCAGGAGCGGCGCCGTCTCGCCGATCACGCGCGCGACCGCGAGCATGATCCCGGTGCCGAGGCCGGCGACGGCGGTCCGGAGCACAACCTTGACGACCGTGAGCCATTTCGGCACGCCCAGCGCATAGGCGGCCTCACGCAGCTCGTTGGGCACGAGGCGCAGCATCTCCTCGCACGAGCGCACCACGACCGGGATCATCAGCACCGACAGGGCGACGGAGCCGACGAGGCCGAAGCGGACGCCGGGCCCGAAGAAGACCGCGAACAGCGCGTAGGCGAACAGGCCGGCCACGATCGACGGGATGCCGGTCATGACGTCGACGAAGAAGGTGACGGTCCGGACGAGCGCGCCACGGCCGTACTCGACCAGGTAGACCGCGGCCAACAGGCCGATCGGCACGGAGATCAGGGCGGCGAGCGCGGTGATCTCGAGCGTGCCGACGATTGCGTGGTAGATGCCGCCGGCATCCATGCCGCCGAACACACCGCGCATCGAGACGGAGAGAAAGTTCAGGTTGAACCGCTTGATGCCGTGGGCGATGACGGTCCATGACACCGAGATCAGCGGGATCAGGGCGAGGGCGAAGGCCCCGAAGACGAGCCCGGTCATCACCCGGTCGGTGACCCGGCGGCGGCGGTCCGTGCCGGCGAGCATGGTGCGCGTACGCGCACCCGGGTCAAGGTCGGACGAGTCCGCCGGTCCTGCGGTCAGCGTGGTCATGTCAGTTCGCCCCCGAGAATTCCTTGCGGCGCGCGACTATCGCACGCGCGGCCACGTTCACCGCGAGGGTGATGACGAAGAGTGCGAGCCCCGCCGCGATCAACGTGCTCACTCCGAGCGGGTTCGCCTCCGGGAACTGCAGCGCGATGTTCGCGGCGATGGTCTCGTGCTGCCCGACCTTGAGGAGAGCGAACGAGTAGAGCGCACCGGGCGAGAGGATCATGAGCACGGCCATGGTCTCGCCGAGAGCACGGCCGAGCCCCAGCATCGCGGCGGAGATGATCCCCGGGCGCCCGAAGGGCAGCACCGCCATCCGCACCATCTCCCAGCGGGTCGCGCCGAGCGCGAGCGCCGCCTCCTCGTGCAGGAGCGGGGCCTGCAGGAAGACCTCACGACAGACAGCCGTGATGATCGGCAGGATCATCACGGCCAGTACGAGCCCGACGCTGAGGATCACGCGGGGCGGGTCGGCCACCGGCCCGGCGAACAGCGGGATGAACCCGAGGGCACTGTTCATCCACCTCCACACGGGGAACAGGAGGGGCACCAGCCACAGCGCCCCCCAGAGCCCGTACACGACGCTCGGGATCGCCGCCAGCAGGTCGATCAGGTAGCCGAGGGCGCTGGCGAGCCGGCGCGGGGCGTAGTGCGAGATGAACAACGCGATGCCGATCGACAGCGGCATCGCGATCAGGAGCGCGATCGCGGCGGCGAGCAGCGTGCCGAAGACGAGCGGCCCCACGAACTGCAGCAGGTTGTCGCCCTTGGGGAACCAGCTGAGACTGCGACCGAGCACGTCCGCGCGCGTCGACATCGCCGGCCAGGCGCGCAGGACGAGGAAGACCGCGACCGCGGCGAGGACCAGCAGGATGAGCACCCCGGCGCCGGTCGTGAGCCACCGGAACGCCCGGCCGGAGAAGCCCTCCATCGAACGGCGCGGACGCGTCCTCGGCACGTCCGGTGGCGTCGGGGCCGGCCGGGTGCTCGTGCTGGTCGTCACATGTGCTCCGGGTGCGGGGAGATCGGTGTCACTGCGAGATTACGGCTGGTCGGGGAGATGTCGTACCCCCCGGACCGACGACGGTGGCCGACCCGGCCCCCCGAGCGGAGCCGGCCACCGGTCGTGGGTCGGATCGATCAGGCGCCGACCTTGATCGCGTCGATCGCCGCCTGGACGTCCTTCCGGAGTGTGTCCGAGATCGGTGCGGACCCGGCGGCACTTGCCGCGGCGGTCTGGCCCTCGGCGCTCGCGACGTAACCGAGGAAACCCTTCACGAGCGCACCCGCCTTGGCGTCCGGGTAGGTCGTGCAGACCACGTCGTACGAGACGAGCACCAACGGGTAGGTGCCCGCCGCGGTGGTGGTGCGGTCGAGCTTCACCGCGATGTCGGTCGCATCCCGGCCGGTGACCCGCGGGGAGGCGTCGACGACGGCCGCTGCGGCCTCGGGGGAGTGGGCGACCCACTTGTCACCCACCTTGATCTTCGCCGTGCCGAGCGTGCCGGCCTTGGACGCATCGGCATAGGTGATCGTGCCGTTGGCGCCCTGGACGGTCTGGATGACGCCCGAGGTGCCCTGGGCGGCCTGCCCACCGGCCACCGGCCAGGTGCCCTTGGCGGGGTACGGCCACGCCGCGCCCGCCGTGGCGGCAAGGTAGTCGGTGAAGTTCTGAGTCGTGCCCGAGTCGTCGGAACGGTTGACCGGCGAGATCGCAAGGTCCGGGAGCTTCACTCCGGCGTTGTCGGCCGCGATCTCGGGCGCGTTCCACTTGGTGATCTTCTGGTTGAAGATGCCGGCGATCACGGCCGGGGACAGGTTGAGCTCCTTGACGCCCGCCAGGTTGAAGACGACCGCGATCGGACTGACGTAGACCGGCAGGTCGATCGCCTGGCCACCGACGCAGGTGGTCTTCGACTTCGTGATCTCGTCGTCCGAGAGCGCCGCGTCGGAGCCGGCGAACGGAATGCCACCGGCGAGGAACTGGGTGCGACCGCCACCGGACCCGACCGGGTCGTAGTTCACGGTCGCATCGGGGTTGGCCGCCTGGAACCCGGCGCGCCAAGCCCCCATGGCCGACTCCTGGGCGCTGGAACCGGCACCGCTCAGTTCGCCGCTCAGCTTGGGGGCCGCGGAGGCACTGGCCGGAGCCGCGCTCGAGCCGGTCGCGTTGTCCGAACCGCACGCCGCGAGCGAGAGAGCCAGGGCGCCGATGACGGCAACCGCCCCGACGCTGCGGTGGAGGGAGAGCTTCACTGTGGTCCGTCCTGTCGTCGTCCGCGCGCACGGATTGCACCCGGCCGATGCTGACGCTAGGGACGGCAGATGACCAGGCAGGCCGTCGCAGGTGAACCCCCGGTGAACGCTGGGCGACGAATGGCAGCACGAGGGGCGGCGCACGTCACACCCACGTCACCGGCGGACCTCACCGCGCGGCGTCGTCCACGAGCTTGTAGCCCAGGCCACGGATCGTCAGCAGCAGGTGCGGGTTCGCCGGATCGGGCTCGATCTTGGCGCGCAACCGTTTGACGTGGACGTCGAGGGTCTTGGTGTCCCCCACGTAGTCCGAGCCCCAGACCCGGTCGATGAGCTGAGCCCGCGTGAGCACGCGCCCCGCATTGCGCAGCAGCAGCTCGAGCAGCTCGAACTCCTTCAGCGGGAGGGGCACCCGCGCCCCGTCGACCTCGACGATGTGGCGGTCGACGTCCATCCGCACCGGACCGACCTCGAGCACGCCCTCGTCACCCTCCAGCTCGCCCGACCCGGGCCGCCGCCGGAGCACCGCACGCACGCGGGCCACCAGCTCGCGGTACGAGTACGGCTTGGTCACGTAGTCGTCAGCGCCGATCTCCAGGCCCACCACCTTGTCGATCTCGCTGTCCTTCGCCGTCAGCATGATGACCGGGACGTCACCACGCGCGCGCAGCGCCAGGCACACCTCGGTACCCGACAGTCCCGGCAGCATGAGGTCGAGAAGCACGAGATCCGCGCCCCCCCGGTCGTACTCCGCGAGGGCCTCCGGGCCCGTGGCGGCCGTCGCCACGTCGAAGCCGTCCCTGGTCAGCTGGTAGGACAGCGGGTCGCGGTAGGACTCCTCGTCCTCCACGAGCAGGATCCGGGTCATGCATCGACCTCCTTCGGTGTCGGGCGAGGGCGTACGGCGGGCGGCAGCTGGGCGGCCGGGAGGCGAAGGGTGAAGGTCGAGCCGCGGCCGGGCCGCGACCAGATGACGACGTCGCCCCCGTGCTCCGCGACGACGTGCTTGACGATGCTCAGACCCAGGCCGGTGCCGCCGGTGTCCCGCGACCGCGCCGGGTCGACCCGGTAGAACCGCTCGAACACCCGGGTCTGATCACGCAGGGCGATGCCGATGCCCTGGTCGACCACGGCGATCTCCACGAGGTCGCCCGCCCGCCGCACGCCGACTCCGACGTGGGTCCCGGGCCCGGAGTAGGCGACCGCGTTGTCGAGCAGGTTGCGCACGGCGGTGACCAGCAGCGCGTGACCGCCGTAGACCGTCGTCCCGGTCTCACCCCCGCCGTCGATCGTGATGGACTTCGCCGACGCCGTGGTGCGGGCCCGGTCGATGGCCTCCGCGATCACCTGATCGACGTCGACCAGGGTGAGCGGGCCGAGCGCCCCGGCCACCTGGAGGCGGGAGAGCTCGATGATCTCGTGCACCAGCGCCGACAGGCGGGCGGACTCCCGCTGCATCCGGCCGGCGAACCTGCGGACGGCCGCCGGGTCGTCGGCGGCCGCCGCCACCGTCTCCGCGAGCAGCGCGAGCGCGCCGACCGGTGTCTTGAGCTCGTGCGACACGTTGACGACGAAGTCGCGGCGGATCGCCTCGACCCGGCGCGCCTCGGTCCGGTCCTCGACGAGCAGGAGCAGCCGGTGCGGTGCGACCTGGGCGGCGCGCACCTGCACCATGATCGTGCTGCGCCCGATCGGGCCGCGCGGCAGCTCGATCTCCTCGTCGCGGATCACGCCGTTGCGGCGCACGTCCTCGATGAGCTCGCGGATCGCGGGGTGCGCGACCCGCCCGTCGCGCACGACCCCGAACGCATAGGCGGGTGCGCTGGCGCGCAGCACCGCGTCGTCGTCGTCGAGCACGACGACCGCCGAGCGCAGCACCGCGAGGACCCGCAGCACGCCCTCCTCGAGCACCGGCTCGGGCTGCAGCGGAATGCTGCGCTGGGCGCGTTCGCTGTACCGAAAGGCGAACGTGGCGGCGAGCCCGACGAGCAGGCCGACGAGACCCGCCAAGACGATGTCGAATTCGTTCACCCTGTCAGACTACGGTTTGACCTGGGCGACAGGGCGACACCCGACACAGCCCGCGGGCGCACCACCGACTGTTCATCCTCAGGTGGGTCTGTGTTCATCGCGGGTTGGGAAGGTGAGCATCGCAAAAGAGGAGAGGTAACACATGCGGAAGATCTTCGAAGCCGAGCTCAAGCAGCTCGGCAACGACCTGGTGGACATGAGCGGTCAGGTCGAGGTTGCCATCGCGCACGCGGGTACCGCGCTGCTGACGGGCGACCTCCAGGTCGCCGAGACCGTCATCGCCGCCGACCAGGCGATCGACGCCCTGGAGCGCGACCTGGACACCCGCTGCGTCCACCTGCTCGCGCAGCAGGCACCCGTCGCCACGGACCTGCGCATCATCGTCACCGGGCTGCGGATGGCCTCGACGCTCGAGCGGATGGGAGACCTGGCCCGGCACGTCGCCCAGATCTCGCGCCGGGCCTACCCCCGGCTCGCCGCCCCGCAGGCACTGTCCGGCACCTTCGCCGAGATGAGCGCCGCGGCCACCCGCGTCGCGCAGCGGACCACGACGCTGCTCGAGACGCACGACCTCGATCTCGCAACGAGCATCGAGGAGGAGGACGACCTGCTCGACCACCTGCACGAGGACACGTTCACGGCGCTGCTCGGCGGCAACTGGAACGGCACCCCGCAGGAGACGGTCGACACGACGCTGCTGAGCCGGTACTTCGAGCGCTTCGGCGACCATGGCGTCTCCGTCGCCCGCCGGATGGTCTACCTGGTGACGGGCGAGTTCCTGGAGGACGGCAGCCCCGTCCGCTGACCCGCGACCCCGCCACACACCCGAGCTGACGTCGGATCGGACGTCAGCTCGGGTGTTGGGAGGTGTTGGGAGGTGTTGGGAGGTGTTGGGAGGTGTTGCGGTCAGCGACCCTGGTTGGCGACGGCCGCGATCGAGGCGGCCGCGGCGTCGGCGTCGAGGTACCGGCCGCCGGGCACGGTCGGCTTGAGGTTCTCGTCCAGCTCGTAGACCAGCGGGATACCGGTGGGTACGTTCAGGCCGGTGATCGTCTCGTCGTCGATGCCGTCGAGGTGCTTGATGAGCGCGCGCAGCGAGTTGCCGTGCGCGGCGACCAGGACGGTCTTCCCGGCCTTGAGGTCGGGCACGACGTCAGACTCCCAGTACGGCAGTGCGCGGTTCAGGACGTCCTTGAGGCACTCGGTCAGCGGCGTCGGCTCGCCCGCGTACCGCGGGTCAGCGTCCTGCGAGAACTCCGAGCCGGCCGCGATGGTGGGCGGCGGGACGTCGTAGGACCGGCGCCAGAGCATGAACTGGTCGTTGCCGAACTCATCGCGGACCTGCTTCTTGTCCTTGCCCTGCAACGCGCCGTAGTGCCGCTCGTTGAGCCGCCAGCTGCGCTTCACGGGGATCCAGTGCAGATCCGCGGCGTCCAGGGCGAGGTTCGCCGTCGTGATCGCGCGGCGCAGCAGGGAGGTGTGCACGACGTCGGGCCGCAGCCCGGCATCGGTGAGGAGCGTGCCGCTGCGGATCGCCTCGACGACCCCCTTCTCCGACAGGGGGACGTCCACCCAGCCGGTGAACAGGTTCTTCGCGTTCCACTCGCTCTCGCCGTGGCGGAGCAGGATCAGGGTGTAGGTCATGTGTTTCATCCTGCCGCACTCGTCCGGAGCCCACCCGGGACCTTCCGGTCCGTGCGCCGAGCGCCGCGGAAGATCTCAGGCGCGACGCCGCTGGTCTGCGTGCGCGTACACCTTGAGCACCTGTCCAGCGGCGGCATCCCAGCCGAGGCGTTCGCCGGCACGCCGGGCGCCGACCGCGAGCGCAGCCCGGGCGACGTCGTCGGCCAGCAGCCCGGCGATCGCATCGGCCCAGAGCACCGGGTCGTGGGAGGGGACGAGCCGTCCCGTGACGCCGTCCTGCACGACGGTGCGCAGCCCGCCGACGGCCGAGGCGACGACCGGGGTGCCGCACGCCTGCGCCTCGGCGGCCACGAGCCCGAACGACTCGCTGCGCGAAGGCATGGCGACAAGGTCGGCCGCGCGGTACCAGTCCGCGAGCTGCACGCGCGGAACCGGCGGCCGGAACAGCACGTGCGGCCCGACGCCGCTCGCGGCCGCGAGCGCCTCGAGCTCCCGCAGCGCCGTCGGCCGCCCGCTCGGGCCGCCGAGCACGACGAGCAGCGGGACCGGACGGCCCGTCGCGGCGAGGACGGCGAGCGCACGGACCAGGACATCCGGGGCCTTGAGCGCCTGGATCCGGCCGGCGAAGAGCACCACCTGGCGGTTCGCGGGCAGGCCGAGCCTTGCGCGCAGCGCGGCCCGCCCGACCATGTCGGGGTCGGCCCGGCCGGCCGGCTGGATCGGGTGGGTCGAGTGGATCGGGTAGGTCGGGTGGAAGAGCCCGAGATCCACCCCCGGCGCGACGATGTGCAGGGCGGCCGGGTCGGCGTCGTACAGGTCGACGAGGTCGGTCGCCTCCTCGGCGGTGCTCGCGACGAGCGCGTCCGCGGCCGCGACCACCTGCTCCTCACCGATCACCCGGCCGGCCGGCTCGGGGGTGTCCCCCGCGGCGAGCGAGGCGTTCTTGACCTTGGCGAGGGTGTGCATGGTGTGCACGAGCGGGACGTCCCAGCGGTCGGCCACCAACCAGCCGACCTGGCCGGAAAGCCAGTAGTGCGAATGCACCACGTCGTACCAGTGCGGAGCGCGGCCGGCCTCGGTACGCAGCACCCCCGCGGTGAACGCGCAGAGCTGTCCGGGCAGGTCGTTCTTGTCGAGGCCCTCGAACGGCCCGGCGAGCACGTGCCGCACCAGGACCCGCGAGTCGCCGGCGTCCAGCTCGACCAGGTCCGCCTGCCGCGAGGACGTCGCGCGAGTGAAGATCTCCACCCGGGCGCCGAGCCGCGCGAGCGCGCGGGACAGGTCCGTGACGTACACGTTCAGGCCGCCGGCATCGCCGGTGCCCGGCTGGTCCAGCGGAGAGGTGTGTACCGAGAGCATGGCCACCCGAGGCTGCTCAATACTCACGGGACCCCTCATTCCGGACGTCAACGACTCGGATCATTGTCTCTCACCCGACGACGACGATCGGTTCTCGGAACGAAACGAGCGTCTGGCGCTCGCTTCCTTCCGAAGGCCCCGGGACCGGGACGGGGCGGGCGGGGTCACGGTCGTTCGTCGACCACGGGCACGACGCAGGCTGGCGCGGGGATCACCACCGAGCCGGCGAGCTCAGCCGCAGCGGCGGGCCA
>Ga0209745_1000924_pt1 | contig 17773 bp, 7 predicted proteins | sample BarGraNGADG00312_FD_184495 | JGI IMG/M metagenome (GOLD analysis project Ga0209745, IMG submission 184495) | Arctic peat soil microbial communities from Barrow, Alaska - Barrow Graham LP Ref core NGADG0004-312 (SPAdes) (version 2) | ecosystem: Environmental > Terrestrial > Soil > Wetlands > Peat ...
CATTCGGAGATCTGTTTACGGCGCTCATTCATTGCTTTTCCTTCGGCATAGTCCAATGGATTAGCTGATGGATTCTGCATCAGGAACCCGGTTACTCCAAGAACTCCCAGAGATGAGTGTACCTGAGCGGTTTCAGGTGCACCTTCCTGTCCCTTGTACCGGATAGGGGTAATCGTCCCAAAAGATTCAGGATCGGTAGTCGGGAGCCACATACCGAAGGATTTAACACCATTTGCCAGTGGAGATGGGAACTTATATGGGCTATATACAAATTCAAGCGTCTTAATCTGTTCTTTGGTGAGTCTGGCCGATGTTGATTTATCTTCAGGGTTTGGATCCTTATTGCCTGGTTCACGAAGGGCTGCCCATGGATCAACAGGGCCAGAACCATCTGATACATCAAAGATAGCACGTGAAGCCATGTAGTTATTGATTATTCCATCAGACAAGCCGTCAAGTTTGTCACATTGTTTCAGAAACTCAGCCCTGATTGCATTTACCTTGAAAGGTGTCACCCAGTTTGCAAATGATTTTTCCTGTATCCTTATCAGTTCAGGAGCAAGCATAAGTGTCGAAAAACTAACTATCGGAACGTCGGATATTATGCCGTCATAATCCTCCGGGTATCTTTGCGCAACCATAAGTCCTTCGCGCCCACCCTGTGAACCTCCAACATAATAGTTAAAACGCGGCCGTTCACCATAAATCCTTTCAATTATTACCATTACGGCATCGTGAGTCTTCTTCATCTGCATATAACCAAGATTGCGGATGGCCTCATCATTGAGAGTCCAGTCATCAGGTTTAGCTCCTGCAGGACCTGAAGCCAGAACTGCAGCTCCGCCACCCATGCCTCCCTGGTGGCCTGAGTCGCTGCCATATATCACAAATCCCCTGTTTATCATCGGATTTTTGCCTTCCCTCACAGTGATTGATCCATTCATTCCTCCACCACCCGCTTGCATTGCACGGTTCGACCAGCTTGCCGGAAGAAGCACCCGGAAATTAATGGGCCAACCGTTGGGATCTACCGGGAAAATCGAACCTTCTACAATAGCGTATGCAGGGATGGCATCATTTGCTTCAATCCAGCGCGGGGTATAGAGTTTTACAGAGCCAACCGGTTCCCCGATTGCTGAAACAGGGATCGATGTACCCGCCTTTTCAATGTCGTTTTTGGTAATGACTATATTTTCGGAAAAAGGATCCTGCCCGGCAGCTATAACGTTTGCCAAAATCAGCGTTACAGTGATTAAAAAATAAAGTCTTTTCATACGTTTATATTTTTTAATGCTTGGATTTAAATTTTAACTGCTATTAACAGAAATAAGAAACTCTAATTTACTTAGAACCTGATCTTAAAATCATCCATAATACAAGTTTACTGAATCGTTATTAGTGTCAATTTCAGGTCCTTAGCATCTGAGCTGTTCCCATACCACACCTCATAGTCACCTGGGGTTACAGCCATTTTACCGCTTGTCTTGTCGTAGAACTCAAATGAAGAATGAAGAAGAATAATATTTACATCAGCAGATTTACCGGCAGCTATTTTAACCCGTTTAAAACCTTTTAATGTCTTAAGAGGACCATCTATATCATTTACTTTGTGGATATAAACCTGTACTATTTCTGTCCCTTCTCGTTTACTTGTATTTGATACCGGAATCGTAAGTTCAACGCTTCCACCGTTGTTTATCTCATTTTTACAAATTTGGGCATCTGCTATCGAGAATGTTGTATAGCTTAAGCCAAAACCGAACGGGAAGAGTGGATCAGACATATAACGATAAGTACGTCCTTTCATTGAGTAGTTCTCGAAATCGGGCAATTGTTTCATATTCCTGTAGAAAGTGATTGGCAGCTTACCTGATGGATTATAGTCACCAAACAGTACATCAGCAATTGCCTGACCTCCCGATTCCCCAGCATACCAGGCCTGAATGATAGCGTCACAGCTTTCTGTTTCAGGCACTAAACCAACGGCAGAACCTGAACAGTTTATGAAAACAATTTTTTTCCCGGCCTGTCTCAAAGTTTTTAAGAAATTACGTTGTGTGGCAGGAAGTTCTATATCGGTACGATCGCCACCCTTGAAACCAGGCAGTTCAACAGGCATTTCCTCACCTTCAACCTGGGTTGAAAGACCTCCGGCAAATATCACGAGGTCAATTCCCTTAAGTTTCCTTATCAGGTTACTGTAATCAACATCCTTTTCTTTGCCAAAATTGAAATCTATGTTTGCCTGCCAGTCGTTTTGTTGGGTAAGTCTGATCTCAATATTGTATTTTTTCCCTTTTTCAACCCTGAAAGGTGTTTTTGCAATTACAGTTCTCCAGTTACTGTACTTTTTAATTGATTCGCCATTAATTCTCAGTTCAAATAATCCTGTGGCACCATATCTCAGGACAATGGTTTCATCCTGGGTTGGTTCAAAGACTGTTTCATATTTAACAGAGAATTTATTTTGATTAACCCCGGCAGCAAAAGGATTCTGACCTGAAACTGATTGCAATATCGGATTTGCAATATATTGTGATAATACTGCATCTCCTTTAAAATCAGTGTTATTCCAGTAAGTAACCTTAAATCCTTTTGAACCTGCAAAGGAACAATTCGGAATATAGCTCTCAATTGCATTATTATCAACCAGTTCACATCCTTTGTCGTACAGAATTCTGCCAGCCGGAAGTTTGGAAGTAATTCCATCAAGGATTGTTATTGTTCTAACCGGTGTTCCGTTATAATTACCCCATAACACGGGTTCATTGTCGGCATTAGGTCCGATTACTGCAATTTTTTTGATTGATTTCTTTAAGGGAAGAATGTTATTTTTATTTTGAAGAAGTGTCATTGATTCACGGGCCATCTCGAGGGCAAGTCTTCTATGATCCTCGTTATTTATAACCGAAACAGGTATTTTAGTCCATGGAACCAATGCATCCTCGTCCATTTCACCAAGGTCGAAACGGCCAATTAATGAACGCATCAAATGTCTGTTGATTTCTTCTTCAGAAATCAATCCTTTATCAATGGCCTCAGGCAGATCTTTAAATGCATACGACTGCCAGGCGCATTCAACATCAGTACCAGCCAAAACGCTTTTTGCTGCCGCATGTGTCGGATCGGATGAAACATTATGACCAGTATAAAAATCGGCTATTGCATCGCAATCTGAAACAACCATATACTTATAACCCCAATCATCCCTTAAGATATTCTGAAGCAACCGGCTGTTACCACAACAAGGTTCATCATCTAATCTCTGATAGGCGCACATTACCTGCCTTACATCTGCCTCCTGAACAAGCGATTTGAATGCTGGCAGATAGGTCTCCCATAAATCGCGGGGATCGATATTGTTGAGGTTTAGTGAATGACGGCTCCATTCTGGTCCCGAATGAACTGCAAAATGCTTGGCACAGGCAAGCAGTTTCCGGTACTTTGAATCCGCCGGTCCTTGCAATCCTTTAACAACGGAAACTCCCATTCTGGAAGTAAGGTAAGGGTCTTCACCGTAGGTTTCCTGCCCTCGACCCCAACGCGGATCGCGGAAGATATTGATGTTTGGGGTCCAGACTGAAAGACTAAGGAAACGTTTGTTTTCCTGGCCTTTTTGTATAGCCTCATTATACCTGGCGCGGATTTCGTCAGAAACTGCATCGAAAATGTGATAAGTAAGAGAGTCATCGAAGGAGGCTGCCATACCAATCGGCTCAGGGAAAACAGTAACTTTTTCATTATTGGCCAGGCCGTGAAGAGCCTCGCTCCACCAGTTAAATTTCTTAATACCAAGATGCGGTACGGCATCTGACTGGTCACACATTAATGCAGCTTTTTCTTCAAGTGTTAAGCGGGATATCAGGTCTTTAGCCCTTTCTTCTGCGCTTAAACCTGGGTTCTGAAAGGGATATTGCTGTCCCAAAAGGCTTGATGTCAAAATTATCCCCAGGGTAATAAATAAAGTATTCTTCATAATAATTGTATTAAAAATGTCAAGTATGCACCCCCGGATCAAGGCATGGGCACACCAAGGCTCTTCTGCAGAATCATAACAAGGTCATCTGTATTATAAGGTTCGGGGATGACCCAACGCGAGCCGAAAATCAGCTTGGGAATGCCGCCCCTGCCATCCTGGATGGTCTGGCCGTAAATCCGAATGGAGGTTTGCAAATACTGTCCGATCCAGGGGTCGGACCAGGCGGCATCGAACTTCGCCTGACCGACTAATTCAACCGCTTTTCCCCTGGCAGTTTCGAGACTCCGAGGGCGCCATCCATCCCCGGACTCAAATGTAAACATCCAGTTTTCGAAGTCAGGAAACACCTCGCGGTTAACCACCCATACCGCCAGGCCAATCTTTGCCAGTTCGCAGGAATTTTTGAACTCATCCACATCCCTTGGGATGTAAGGGTTGCATTGGGTATTCAGTGGTGCCGGACATAGTGCAAATGCCAGTTTGCCATCATAAAGGCGAATCACCTCATCGAGCATGAAATGTATCTTCTGACAATGGGGACACTGATAATCAAAGAGCAAGGTGACGACATAGGGGGCGTCTGGAGACCCGACCATCGGTACAGCATGGTAATCGATAGCGGGTATGTTATCCTGTGACTCGCCGTCGCGATAAACGGCTGATGGAGTAAAGCCGACCTGAGAGGCTGCCAGGATGCCGGCCAGAACCAGACCGATCAAAACTCTTACCATGGCAGGCAATGGGCGAAGAATATACCTGGAAGAATCCGTGACCGACCGCCAGATGATCAGTATTGTCAACAGCAGCCCGGTGAGGTGCGTAGTCATGCAATAAAGACAAAAATCCCCGATTATCCATTTCTGTAAGATTGTGAACCATATAGCACTTCCGGCAATTGAACCTGCCAGTATCAACATCACACTCCAGGCCAGGCGCCTTATCGGTGCCTCTGAGGAGGGGCCAATAAAAAGGCTGGCAGCCAGAATAGCCAGGTAAACCCCAAAAGCCAAACCGCTGATGGGTAAGATCCCTGCTATCGTCGACCATTGGCTGTTTAGAACCTTTTCGCACGGACTCCCTCCGCCACAGCCGACCATCGATCCGCCCACCAGAAAATGCCAGCTCATGATGGCGCTCAAGACCAGAGCCAACATGTTTAATCCTGTCATGATCCAACGCCACCAGGGCCAGTACTTTCCTGTTGTCCTCACTAAGGTTTCCTTATATATTGATTTGATTCACCTGGAGTGGGAACATTACCGGCTACCTGAGAACCGATATTATGAACCATGGTCAATGGTGAGGCAAGGGTGATACCGCTACCGGAGACCTGCGCACCTACTGCGTATGAATATTTCAGCGGCTTGGCTACAGTGATGGTATCAGCAGGTATAGTTCCGGGAGCACCAAAACGGCGACGTCCTGGTGCGATGTTTGCAACAACTGCCGTCTCAAGATTTGCACCATTGCCAATACTTATAGTTTGACCTGCATTAAAGCCTACCACGCCGGAAACCAGGATAACTGTCGTACCCCTCCTTGCAGCAGAACTTACAGTACTGCCGCCCGGTGTACCAACTGTGGCGATAACAGCGTTCTCGCTATCTGTGCCTGAACCTATAATTATCTTCTGACCGGGGACAAAATCCGCTACTCCAGAAACTTTAATATTATTGGAACCTTTAGCTGCCGGAGCTGATATGGTGACAACGCTCTGCACCAGAAAATCATTGCAGTTACTGTCGGTATCTTTGCCATCCGGAAAACGTCCTGCACTCCTGTTAGGCTGGTTGGTGGGTGTGGAAGGTCCCATCCTGAAGCCTCTGCCCATACTGGGTGACGTAACGATGCATCCGTTTGCACCAGCTCCCGAAGCTGCCTGGTAACCTTCGGCTGCCCAGGGATCGACCAGACCGCCATAGTTGAGACCGTCAACAACATTACCATCTTCGTCACGCAGCACCATGGTGCCCGCGCTGGTAGAGAGAGCCGGACCTCCGAACCATTGATCAGGCTCAGGTCCACCATTGTAGCCTGCTGAGGTGACCTTTTCATCGCGTACAACAGCATCGATTTCATGGTCGTCAGAGAGAGGCTGGTCGAGGGTTATACTTGAGCTGAGTGCCAGTACAGGCTCGTTGCTTGAATGAGCGAAGTTTGTCGCCGGTTCGAAGGTGATTCCCGTTCCTCTTGCGCTAAAAGGCATGTTAGATGCATGATTGAATTTCAGAGGTTCAGCCAGATCGAGGCCTGTTCCCGGATCTTCGTTCTCTTTTAACGGGCCGTTAAAAGTGCTGCGGACTGACTGTGTACCAACGCGGTTCACTGTCACGGTTTCTATTCCATGACCCACGCTGGCGATGTCAATCCTTATCTTATCACCAACTGAGATGTTTTCAACAGAGGATACCTTAATGTTTGTCTCACCGGGTTTAGCGTTCATTGAGAGCCAGGCCTGCGTGCCGGGCTTTCCGATGTTAGTGATTGTAACCACCTCATATTTTTCAATCGTCTTGGAAACGGTGGGGTATGTAGCACCAGAACCGATGGCCATTTTCTGTCCGACCTCGAAGCCATTCACACTTGTGACAGGTATATTGTCAGACCCTTCAGGGATGCTGATCACCGGACCGTCGGGGAGGGGCTGCCACACTGTAGTTGAGCCTCTTGGTCCGCCACGGGGTCCACCACCGAAAGGTGATGCGGGTGCCTCAGGCTGGGCAGGTGCGGTAAGGCTGACTATGGTGCGTTTTTCAATGGATGAGCCTGTTCCGATTTCAATCACATCTCCAACCGACATCCCTGTCGTATTCCTAACGTATATGGTCGACTCACCCTTTTTCGCGGGAACTGCCATCCCCGAGTTGGAGAGACCTAACAGGTAGAAACTATTGGCAGCAAGTTTTGTTCCAGATGGAACCTTAACTGATGAGAAGATTGGCATTTGGGTCGGATGGTGGGTGAGAGTCCAGTTTGAGATATCAATTTCGCTCCCTCCAGCGTTATAAAGTTCTATGAATGTGTTGGTTGAGTTAACAGTAGAACCATCGCTGATGCGGAACTCATTAATCTTTACTTGGTTAACGTTACGTATTTTTTCAATAGCTATTTCCGATTGAGTTTTGCCCGAAGCGTTAGTCCACGAAGCAGTACCAACCAGATCGCCGTTGAAAATCTCCGATCCTGAAGTGATCATGAAAGTTGCATTCACGCTTGCACCCGGAGCGATTGGTTCAGCGAACTTCTTCGAAGATTCTGTGGAGGTTAAGATTACAGATTCCCATCCGCTGGGTACGGTTATGCTCAGAGTGAGGTCATTCACAGGTGCTGCGGTGGTATTTGTGAATCTCACTGTAGTGTTCTGTGACGACTTTGGTGAGAATGTCTGAAGTCCTGCAGGAGTATCGATAGCCTCGGCCGGGGCAATGCTCAGACGCTGAACATCATATTTTGCAGCTACTATATTAGCCTGAATTTTCTGATTTGTTTCCAGTGTCGGGAAAGTGCCCGGAGCCGTCACCGCTCCTTCATAAAAAGAACCTTGCGACCCGTTACTGTTATCCCCTCCGTTACCCAGGAGAATAGCTCCCTGCTTGCGCATCGGGTCATAGCTGCTTCTGTCATTTATAACGCGGGGTCCGTCGAACATAATTTTCAAATCACCCTGCTGGGCATCTCCGCCCATTGATCTCCAGTGATGGGATTCACCATCTGCCATAGCAGTTACAAACCGCCAGGTGATGCTCGGCAGGTCTTTGCAGAATTTATCGTTTGGAGAGGTGTTGACACAACCCACCAGGTTGTTCTCCTGGTCGGTCATGATCCACGGGCCGGGTGCCTGCCCACGATACCAGGCAGTGGCGTTACCGTAGTAGGTGGTTTCCATGGTGCCGTCGCCGTCGTCGCGGCTGTCGGTCTCGGCGTTGCCGTAATCGAAACAGCAGCCGGAGTTATAGTGGAGTCCGTTAACAATCCAGTATTGACCTTCAGCCTGGTCGTCGACAGCTGTGCCGACAGGGTCGTCGTCCCGCATGCCCATACCAGGCTCGATGAAGACACCGTAGACTTTGTGTCCCATTAGGGTTACCGGAGCCATATCGGCAACCGGCAGGTTGTTAAATCCACCCATGGCAGGGCCACCGAATCCGCCACGGGGAGCCTGGGTGAGGTGGTTACCTTTACCTGACTGGTCGTAAAGAATAGTGATCCAGCAGTATGTGTTGGCGCAGAATTTGTCCTGAGCGGCTGCATCAGCATATCCGCCAGGATCACCCTTACTGGGACGGACCACGCCTATGTCAAGGGTTTTGCCATCCGACTGGCGCATTACCTGGTACAAAGGGCCATTATAGGATGCGATTAACGCACGAGTACTACTGTGAGCAGCCACACACGGATTGGCGGCATCAGCATAGATATCACACGGACCTTCGGGTCTGGCAGAAGAAACATTGCACCCTGTACCTGCTATCATAATCACCATCATCATAGTGACCGGCAGTACGAGCGCCATAGCTAGAATTACTATTAAACGACTTTTCTTCATCATATTATTCCAATTGATTAGTTAAACTGTTTTTTTATAGTGCATGAATGATGTCATTTACCGGGTTTTCTGTAATACTTATTGGGTGCACCAGGTGTGGGAAGATTACCTGCAACCTGAGTTCCGGCGTCATATAACTGAGTAAGAGGTTTCGCGAGAGTAATACCGCTGCCTGAGATCTGTACTCCCGCAGCATGAGCATATTTAAGAGGCATAGCAAAAGTGACCGAGTCGGCAGGACCCAGAGTCCGGCTGCCAAAACGACGACGTCCCGCAATGATTGAAGCAACAACCCCCGTCTCAAGGTTTGTACCACCGTCTATAGTGATTGTCTGACCGGTGTTAAAGCCTTCCACGCTTGCAACAGGGATGGTTGTCACGCCTGCCCTGGTAGCAGTACTCACTGTGGTTCCGCCTGCTGTACCAATAGTGGTGGCAACAGCAGTTTCACTGTTCGAACCGGTACCGATGATAATCTTCTGGCCGTTGCTTAAGCCTGCCACACTGGAGACTTTAATATTGTTTGAGCCGGCTGAAGATGTGGCTAATAATGTGATCGTGTTCTGCAATGTGAAATCATTGCAGTTATTGTCTGTATCAGAGCCATCGGGGAAGCGACCTGCACTTCTGTTGGTATTTCCGGCGGCCGGAATAAACTGCCCGAAGCCTGATAATGAACCAGGCACCACCACAATGCAGCCTCCCTGGCTTTGATCCCCCTCAAGGATAGCGATCTCGGGGCTGGTGATGATCCCGTTGGCGCTCGAATTACTCTGCTGTGATCCGTAAACCATGGCATCGATGACCACCGCACCTGTGGCATCCATCAATGCAACTGATCCGGCAGTGGTCGAAAGGGGAGCTCCATACCACTGATTGGGTGATACAGATCCCTGATAACCCATTAATTTAGCCAGGGGGTTAGTAACAGGTGCTCCGACCTCATGACTCTTGTCCAAAGCGCTTTCAAGTGTGATGCCGCTGCCGAGCGCCTGTACTGCATCGCCGCTTTTGTGAACAAATCTTGTGGCCGGGGAGAAGCTGATCCCCGTACCCTCATCGGACACGTCTGCATCAGGTATGTGGTCGAATATTAGGGGTGTGGTCAGTTCCAGTTCCCCCGGAATACTGTTGCCAGGTCCGGTTTGACCGAATCCTCCGCGTACCGGAGCCGCAACCACATTGATAATTCTTTTGACCTTAACAAGTTCCTTGATTGCTCCCGTGCCTATAGTCAGCATATCACCATCTGTAATGTTGGAATTTGCTGCAACCTTAATAATAGTTTCTCCTGTTTTTACTGCTACAGCCAGGGTTGTTTGCGAGGCTGCCTTACCGACAGCGATGACGGTGGCAACCTCGTAGTTGCCTCCTGGATCGATACCAATCTTCTGGCCAACCTCAAAGCCTGCGGTGTTTGTAACGGGCAGATTGGTTGAGCCTGCAGGTATTATAAGCCAGGGACCAGTAGAGACAGGAACAAAAACCGTGGCCATTGGATAGGCTGCGGTCCCGACGGTTGCGATCGTGCGTGTCTCTCCGTCAATGTCAATCTTCTGACCCGCTTCAAAACCAGCGATGCTTCGAACGTTGTTGATTTTCTCTCCACGGCCTGCTGGAGCCGCCAATCCTGAACCGGCGAGACCAAGCAGGTAGAAACCATGAGCTTCGAGTTTCGTTCCGGCCGGGATCGTCGCCAGCCTGACAGGAGCCCACTCGCTCCGTGTGTTGATCAGGATCCAGTTGGAGAGGTCAAAATCTCTGTCGCCTGCGTTGTAAAGTTCGATAAACTGGTTGGTCGGATTGTTGCCTGTCTCGAATCGTATTTCATTTATTTTGACAGGGAAAACGTTTCTCACCTGTTGGGAGCTTGTCTCAAATTGAGTCAAACCGGTACCCTGGTTCTTCCACTCAACCCTGCCGGTCAGGAAACCGGCGCCGGTTGTCGCCGGTGAGGTAACTGTAAAAGAAGCTGTCACACTGGCGCCAGGCATGACCGGGTCAATGAACCTCTTCGAAGTTTCGTTTGAGCCCAAAACCACAGATTTCCACCCTTTAGGAACGGAAATGCTCTGGATGACGTCTTTCACAGGTGCCCCGGTTGAATTCGTAAACGTTTCGGTAACGTCTTGTGACGATCCTGGAGTGAACGTCGTGATCCGTGCCAGTATCACCCGATGCACATCGTACCTTGCAGCCACAATGTTCGCCTGCACGGCATTGTGGGTGGCATCGGTCGGATATCCTTTGGTCATAACGCCTTCATAGAAGGTGCCGGCCGAACCGTTTCCGTTATCTCCGCCATTGCCCAATTGAACGGCACCCTTTCTGTGCATCGGGTAGTAATAGTCATTCTCGTGTGAACCTGGACGATGTCCGCTATAGAATTTTGTCAGGCCATCCTTCTGTGCGTTGCCACCCCGGATTTCCCACTGGTTTCCACCTCCACCGTTAACTACCCCGGTCACAAAACGCCAGGAATCGATTGTCGGATCATTGATATTCTGCTTTGCGTTATATCCGGAGTATAGGCCGGCCTCCATGTCGGACATGATCCACGGGCCCGGACCGCTGCCGCTGCCCCAGGCTGTGGCAATACCAAAATATACGGTTTCCATAGTGCCTCTGCCCACGGCACGACTGTTCGTCGATGTATTGCCGTAGTTGAAGCAACAGCCGCTGTCAAAGTGCGTACCGTCACACACCATGTATATACTCTGGGGTTCATCGTTGATTGCAAGACCGGTGGCATTGTTGTTTCGCAAACCCATGCCAGGTATGATGTAGACTCCGTAAGCCTTGTGTCCCATGATAGAGATTGGCGCCATGTCCGCAATTGGCAAAGTGTTAAATCCACCCTTTGCAGGGCCCCTGAATGTTCCCGGAGGCGCCTGAACAAGGTGATTGCCATTTCCCGACTGGTCGTAGACAGTAGTGATCCAGCAGAGTGTTTTGGCACAAAACGCATCCTGGGCGGCTGCATCGGCATATCCACCCGGATCATTCTCACCAGGTTGGATCACACCTATGTCAAGGGTCTTGCCGTCAGACTGACGCACAACTTGGTAGAGCGGTCCTTTATAAGATGAGTACAAAGCACGGGTGCTGCTATGGGCAGTCACGCACGGGGTACCTGCAGCAGTGTAGACATCACACGGACCTTCCGGTCTGGGTGGAATAGCGTTACGCATTACTCCTGACATTGCCAACAACATCATCATGGTGGAAGGTAATATGAGTGCCAGTGCAAGAATGATCACAAAACGACTCTTCTTAATCATGTTTATTCTCCTGTTTTTATTCTGAGATTTTCTATTGTTTTCATTTTCTTGCATTTTCGATAATCGCCAGTGAGTCGAGATAAGATCTTGATTGTTCATTTGTTAAGGTCATCCAGTAAATCATATACCTGGCATCATGAATCCGGAAAAAAGGCTCCAACTCCACTTTTACCGCATTGATCATAGTAAATGCAGGGGCAGTAAATGTTAATGACTTTCCTTTTACAGGGATCAGTTCATTTACAATTTTTGATCTGTCATCCCCAATAATTATCGGGGCCTTGTCGACAGGGAGTTTTTGTCCTGCCGGCATTTGTCCCCATCGGCTATCATCTGCAATCAGTCCTTTCAAATCCTCTGTCCCGGTTTTAGCACCAAGCAGAATAGGTCCATGCATGAAAGCAATATATTCGGGTACATTTGGTAATTGTTCGGTTGTATTATGCATTGGCAGGGAAACCAGTACAACATCTCCTTTTTTCCACTGGCGATTCAGAGCGATATAGGATGAGGGATGGGCATTATAAAAAACAGGTTTCCCGTTGATAGTTATTTTTAAAGCACCTTCTTTTACCCATGATGGATACCGTATCATCAGTTTAAATCTTGAAGATCCTTCCGTTATAGTCAGTTGTGTTTGTTCCTCATCAGGGAATTTAGTTTCCTGCTCTATTTTCACTCCCTTTTCCTTCCAGTTCAGCTCTGATGCAATGAAGAGGTTTAAATACAAAGAATCTCCATTGTGTGTGTAAATAAACTGATTGTATTTTCCATGATTTTCCATGCCGGTTCCCACGCAGCACCACATTGCTTCATTCGGGGCTGAATAAACCCTGTAATGACGGGGGCGGGCCGGAGTAAAATATACATAACCACCATGTTCAGGATGCTGGGTTGACAGGATATGGTTATAAAGTGTCCTTTCATAGTAATCAGCAAATTTAGCCGAAGGGTCAGATCTGAACAGATCCTCGGTAAGCTTAAGCATATTGTAAGAATTACACGATTCAGGACCCTCAATATCATTTACAAAATCGATACAAGATGACGGGGCCGGGAAAAATTCCCGTCTGCTGTTTCCCCCGAATACCAGCGACCTGTTTTCTGTAATAGTTTGCCAGAAAAAGCTGCCTGCCTCGGCAAACTTTTTATCGTGAGAAAGTTCTGCTATCCTCTGGAAACCTACTGCTTTCGGAATCTGTGTATTCGCGTGTTTATTGTCAAGATTATCTATATCAGAGGACATTGCATCCAGCAGCATTTTGTGAGAAAATCTCTTTGCTGCAGCAAGGTATTTTTCATTGCCCGTAATCTGATATGCATCGGCATACATTTCGTTAATTCCTCCATGTTCCGAGTCGAGCATTGTTTCCATCTGTGTGTCAGAAAGGGCAGAGGTGATGTCTATGCCCCAGTCGCAAAATTTCAGGAACATGGTTTTAGCCTCCTCATTTCCGGTATATATATATGCATCTCTGAGGCCGGCATACATCTTATGAATGTTGTACCATGGGGCCCATGCTGTTCTGTATACTCTGAAATCACCGTTCTTCAGGGAACTCCAGAGGCCTTTGCTGTTTGGGATACCTCCAAGATATCCCTTCCCCCAGTCAGCATTATTTATCCCGTTTGCATCCTGGCAGGCTTTGAGTTCAGCAATCATGTAATCCATCCGCTTTTTGCATTCGGCATTACCGGTAGCAGCATAATTCATTGCCATCGCCGATAAATAATGGCCACCGATATGACCATCCAGTCCCTGCCAGTTTGGGAAAAGAGGTGCTTTTTCAGGCAAGCCGGCTTCTTTTCTGAAAGGAGCCAGTAAACGATCAACATCATACTTTAAAAGAGTCTGAATATTCAGATCACGGGCATGTTTAAACGGACCATCGAGCAGGGTTACATCCTTTAAGGGGAATTCATTTGGATAAAGTTTGTCCTGTGCCTTAATTTTACTGCAAACCATGAAAATGCAGCATATTACCAGAAAAGGAAGACTTGTTTTCGACATATTTAATTATATTACTCTTTATAAAACTCTACTTAAAAAGGAGCTGTGCAAAGTTATAGAGGTTGTTCCTCCATACTGGCCAGGCGTGTCCTCCGGGATAATCGCTATAAGTATACTTAAGTTTCATTTCATCAAACCTGGAAATCATTGTCTGACAATTATTATATGCGATATCCTCCTTACCGCCTATCCCGATCCAAATGAGTTTTAAGTTGTTTTTGATTTTATCGAGATTTTTATTCATAATATCATATTGTTTATTGGCAAGATCGCTCTGCGCAGGCATTATCCAGCCGGAGCTGAAAATACCGATATATGAAAATAAATCAGTATTATTCATTCCCACATATAGAGTCTGGATACCGCCCATTGATAAACCTGCGAGTGCCCGGGCCCCGGTACCGGTTTCTGTGCGGTAGTATTTCTCGACAAAGGGAATAATGCTTTGTTTCAATTCTCTTTCAAACATTCTGAGTGTATTTTCGCCAAAACCCTGTCCGCTGACATTTCCGTCAGGCATTACAATAAGCATCGGTTTTGCCTTATTTTCCGCAATGAGGTTATCGAGAATCAAATCTGTTTTACCCTGGGAGGCCCACCCTCTTTCATCTTCTCCTCCACCATGCAATATGTACAAAACCGGATATTTCTCACTGATATTAATGTCATAGCCGGCAGGTTTAAAGATATAAAACTGACGCCATTCATTAAAGACAGTGGAAAAATAACGCTTAATGGAGATTTCGCCGTGAGGTACATCTTTTTCCACATAATAGCCGTCTCCTTTGAACGGCACTTCTATACCGCTGGCCATTCTGCCCATTCCGTAAAATGTTTCACTGGCAGGGTCCGCCAGGGCTAATCCATCGACCAGGAGTGAATAGTAATGAAAACCTTCTGTCAGCGAATCAGTTGTCACTTCCCATATTCCTTCATTGTTTTTTATCATATCGTATTTCTTTGCAAGATCGAGCTGAACCTTTTGTGCATCAGGTGCTTTGACACGAAAAATAGCCCGGTTGTCAGGTAGAATCTGCGGATATTTTACACCCCTTACATTGGTTGATGCCGGTATCCCGACAGGGCTGTACTTGTTGAATTTTGATACATCCACCGGCTTGAAAATAAGCTGTGAGAACATGTATAAGGAATTTTTCCAGACTTTAAAATCATGCACTCCGGGTTCTATATAATAAATATGAGGAACATCGTTTGCATTGAGATAGTCATGTGTCCGCTGGCTGAATGTTATCAGGCCGTCGTTATCACCGCAGGAGATCCAGAGAAGCTTCAGCTTTTTTCTGGCTTCTACGGGATTGGGAACCAGCAGTTGAGGAGGTTTGGTATTGGGTGCTGAAGAGAAACCTCCAATCCAGGCAAACCGGTCGAGATTACCCAGACCGAAATTCAGCGATTGACCGCCTCCCATCGACAAACCTGCAATGGCGCGGTGCTCACGGTCTTTAATTACCGGGTATTTTTTTTCAATGAATGGAATAAGATCGTTAAGCAGATCTTTTTCGAAAGTAGCAAAGGCCTGCACTTTATCGGGTGCCATCATATTCTTTCCCACACGGTCATCTTTCATAGCCCTTCCATTGGGCATTATTACTATCATCGGCTCAATCTTCTTCTCAGCGTAGAGATTGTCCAGGATAACCTGGGGCTGGCCTCCATTAAGCCATTCCTTTTCATCACCACCAATACCATGCAAGAGATAAAGAACCGGATATTTCTTGCTTTTTGAATAAGCCGGCGGTGTATAGATCAAAGCCCTGCGGTCTGCCCCTACAGTCTTTGATGCATAAGTGATTGTATCAATTTTCCCGTGTGCAATAGCTGTCCTGGGGGTGTCGAATCCATCCGGGGCATGCTTTTCAATATTCTGTGCATGTGCAGAGATGCTTATCACAATATAAATACAGATGAGTTTCAATAATTTTTTCATATCAGTTTAAAAATTTATTTTTTGTGAGGTACAAAGAACGGAATGTCACTTCTTAAAGAGCTGAGGTGCGAATTCATAAAGGCACCTGCGCCAGGTTAGCCATTCATGTGCGGTGCCTGGGGATTCGTAATAGACGTACTTGAAACCTGTTTTTTCTAACATGGCACGAAACGCTCCTACAGAGCCGGGGAACGGATTAGGTTCTTTAGTTCCCAGTCCAAGCCAGAAGAGCTTGATCTGCTTATTCAGCGTCTCTCCGTCTTTGAATTTCCCGTTCATAAATGTCGCCGGATCAAGTTCTGCTGTACTGGGATAATTTGATGTGCCGCTGAATCCGCCTATGTGTGAGAACTTATCAAGGTTGTTCATTGTGATCTGTATGGTCTGGTTGGCACCCATCGAAAGGCCGGCCATCGCTCTGTGCTCGCGGTCGGAAAGGGTACGGTATGTGGCGTCAATCATCGGAATTATTTCATTGATCAGGACCTCCTCGAAGGTTGAAATACCGCCAGGTCCTCTGGAAGGTCCTCCGGGATTCTGTGCCTGTTCCTGGTTTGGTTTTGTTGCATAGCCTTTATCCATCACAATGATCATCGAAACAGCCTTTTTCTCGGCTATCAGGTTATCAAGGATAAGATTGGCTTTGCCCTGAACTGACCAGCCTGTTTCATCTTCACCCATACCGTGCTGTAGAAAAAGAACAGGATAATGAACGGAGGTGTTTTTGTCATAATCAGGAGGAGTATAAACGAAGCACCTACGCCATGCATTGGATATCCTGGAGAAATAGAGATTCTGGCGAATCTGACCGTGGGGAACGTCCTTGAGAGCGTAGAAATCCTGATCTTTGGCAGGAACTTCAATACCGCTTCCCCAACGGCTTGCACCATAGAAGAATAAGCTTCCCGGATCAGGAACCTGAGCTCCGTCGATATTGAGCTGGTAATAGTGAAAACCTTCATCCTGGGGATTTGAAACACCTGTCCAGACTCCTTTCTCATCCTTTGTCAGGTCGTATTTTTTCCCACCTATATCGAGCTGGACCTTCTGAGCCTCGGGTGCCAATATGCTGGTACGCACACGGCCTTCCGAATTTACCTGAGGAAATAGCTTGCCCTGCTGATTAGTTGATGCGGACTTAAAATCCTCAACAGAAGCTGTCTGGTTCGTTTGCGACAAACAAATCCCACCTGTTATCAGGGAAGCTAATAACATACCTATATACCTGTATTTCATATGATAGCTTTTTTATCTGTATAAATAGCAATCTGTTTTTTTCAACACTGTTTTAATCTTTGAAAAGAAGCTGTGCGAATTCGTGAAGACTTCTTCTCCAGGTCTGCCATTCATGAGCTGTTAGAGGTGAAACATAAGAGACACCTTTAATGCCAACCTTATTCCATTCGTCAGCGACACCTTGAATCCTTGACGAGCCGCCTTCGCGACCACCAAAACTCATGAAAACGACTTTGGCTTTCTTTTTGAATGAATCCAAATCTTTGATATCAGATGGGGAGATGGTTCCGCCGCTGAACATACCTATATAGGAGAATTTGTCGGGATTAGCAATGGTGATAGATTTTGTTTGCATACCACCCATAGATAGTCCTGCCATGGCCCGATGCTCTTGATCCGCAGCGACTCGGTAATTTGATTCAATGTAGGGGATGAGATCGTCGAAGAGTATCCGCTCGAATTGTCCTGCCATATTCATGCCACTTCCCGGACCTCCGGCAGGCCTGCCTGGGGCAGCAGCTTGTCCGGGAGCCGTTGGTGCAGCAGCAGCCGGAGCGGCAGCAGCCTGACCCGGAGCAGCACTTTGTCCCGGGGTACCACTGCCTGGTCTGGGACCGCGGGGACCTCCACCGCTGTTTTCCATTACGATGATAAAGGGAGTGCACTTACCCTCAGCAATCAGGTTGTCCATAATAAGGTTCGCGTGTCCCTGGTTGCCCCAGCCCGTTTCGTCTTCGCCCATACCGTGCTGGAGATACAACACGGGGTAATG
>Ga0209745_1000925_pt1 | contig 17763 bp, 15 predicted proteins | sample BarGraNGADG00312_FD_184495 | JGI IMG/M metagenome (GOLD analysis project Ga0209745, IMG submission 184495) | Arctic peat soil microbial communities from Barrow, Alaska - Barrow Graham LP Ref core NGADG0004-312 (SPAdes) (version 2) | ecosystem: Environmental > Terrestrial > Soil > Wetlands > Peat...
TACATCTGTCAGCCGAACCAAAGTTTGCGCCGTGCCGACTTTAATAAAAAGATTTGGGATACCTCGCCCGGCAACAGGGTTTGTTCCATAAACAAATTGCTCATTCCTGTCTGTATGATTTGGCTTTTGAGCTGTTGGATAATCCTGGAGGTTACAGGCAAAATGAGATGCATCTGCAAATTGAAAATCGACTAAGGCATTCCCTTCACAAACATCTCTCCGTGGCGTAGGGTTTAATGCTATTACTCCACTGGCTGAGGCAACATTATCCGTATGCCAGTTTGCAACAATTTGTGTCTGACGGGAATCTGAACATATAAACCCATTATCAACCAGTACCATATATGGATAATATTCGCAATCACCGTTTGCAGGATATGTATGAGGCAAATCTGCATGGATATAATAAACTGTATTACCAAAAACAATTCTTGATTGTACCACTGGATAAGTATTTTCAACAAATCCATCATCCCAGAAGTAAATTACTCTATATGACGGCAGAGGGGGCGCAACAAGGCCGAAGACAAAATCATAATAAATTCCGACTGTCGCAGGAGCGCACTGCCCTGCAAAGTCAAACCCCGAACCGGATACCCCTGTAACAGTGCATTGGGCCGATGCCCTGTAATTAATAAATCCTATAAGAAGTACAGATAAAAGAAATACTTTAAAGAGTTTCATATATCGGGTTCTTTTGATTTCAGAGGTTGTTGACGTTGCCATGACAGGTTGTTTTGGTTACTTTAAAAAACGGTGCTGGTTTAGCTAAAATCAAGACTACAAGATAATAAAAAAGGTTGCATGTGGGATGGAGCAACCTAGGGTGAATTATCAGCTATGGGGAGCTGATTATGAACATTTTACATTTTCGTTTAAAGGCAGAGGGCAGAAGGCGGAGGGCGGAAGGGGGGATTATTTTTGTTTATATGATTGAATTTCTGGATTTTATGAGGCTGAGGGCAGAAGGCGGAAGTAGATAGTATGTAGTAGGAAGTAAGTAGTAAGAAGTTTTTAGTAAAACTCATTCCTTAGTTGCAGAATTTTTCAGGAGTATTAATCATAGAGTTCAGCATTTTTGCAACTTCCTGATATTTTTCAAGGAGAGAAAAATGTAGTTGATCGTCAATGTATTTACTGTCTTTTGACATATCAATCCAAACTTCAGTTTCAGCCTCTTCTGCAAGGGAGTCCAGCAATTTGCTAACGAACGATTTTGGATATTTTCTTTTAACTCATGCCTCAGCGATATTTGCGGGAACAGACCTTGATGATCTTCTCACCTGATCAACTAAGGAATATTTTTCTTCTTTTGGAAAAGATTTAGTAATCTCAAAAATCTCCATTGCAAGTTTGTATGATTTTTGATAAACAATCAAATCTCTGAATCCCTGATAATTCGCCATCTTCTTGTTTTTTACTTCTTACTACTTACTTACTGCATCTAAAATGACTTATGTTGCAGCGATTTTAGTTAAACAATAATTATTCCAAACGAAAGATACAAAAAAAGGGAATCATATATTCCCTTTTGCCTTTCAACCAATTGCCTCAAGCCATCCTTTACAGTCCCTAATTCCTAATTTCTAGTTCCAATTCCTGATCTTCCCCTCCAAAATGCTACTTGAATTTATATTGATATAGGGGTATTTCTTTCATGATTTTTATACATAGTTGCGAGTTTTGGATGAGCATTTTAGAAAAACGAACTAACATTATGAAAGGAAATGTTTGAATTCCTGGCAAATTCTTCATCTGTTACGGAATCTCCGATCATTATTGTTTCTTTCTCTATTAAAAAATACTCTTTTTTTAAATAATTAAACAAGTTTACAGAGGGTTTTGGAGCAATCAAATCTGCAAACACAAAATGAATATAATTTTCAATACCCTGCCAGTCGATCTGATTTATTTTATTCTTCTGTTGATTAACGTTCCCATTTGTTACAACAAGTATATTTTTATTTAAAATAGTCAGTTTCTTCAATAAATCGAAGATTGAAGAGAAAATAATGAGTTTATGATGTAATTTTATATTTCTTAAAGTATAAAGAAAATCCTGTAAGCAAGTTTCAGGGAGTTTATTTCGCTTTATTATCTTATTGAAAAGTTTATCTCTTCCTTCATTTAAAAACAGGTTAATGAATTCATCTTTATCTACTAAAACATCTTTGGCTATTTTATTATAAACGGCAAAAAGATATTGTGATTCATCAATCAAGGTATTATCCAGATCGAAAAGATAGTACTTATAAGAAAAGAAGACAGATTCTTCAATCATATCAGCTTTATCCGGCCATTATTTAAACCAACTCCGCCCCAATATCGAAAAAAGGAGCTATTCCAGTCAATTATGAATTCTGGTATTGGTTCATTCAATGCATATTTTACCGCACCATAAATCAGATTAGCACCACCAATTGTTGACATAACCATAGTACCTTGTACTCTTGGATTACATTCCAAAAGTTGTGGTCTGTTATTATAATCCATTTTAAACTGAAAACCATAGCAATATTCCATATTTAACAATTCAGATAATTTTATGGAAGAATCTATAATTTTTGTATTGTACTCCAAATTCCCATTAAATGTTATTCCGGAACGTATCTGTGTCCTTTTTCTTGGTACTACATCAATCCGGTCTTTTGTTCTAAGAATATCGACAGAATATTCATCACCTGGCAAGTATTCTGAAACAAGTAATTCAGGAAAATTAACTCCTAATATTTTTTTTAAGTCATCAAAGCTAATTATTGAATTATCCGGCTTTTCTGAATAGAACGTTTTTCTGGGATCAAACTTTTCGTCAATTATTCTAAACCCCCTCATGCCGTTTGAAACCGGAGGCTTTACAATAACCTTTTTCTCCGGCCAACCCAATTCCTTTAATGAATTCTCAAGGTCGAAAGTATTATCAACTAGTTTATATTCGGGATAAGATAATCCATTTACACGGCATAAATTCATTAACGCGAACTTGTTATTCGACTGTTTGATTGACTCTGCATTTGAAACGATAATTTTAACTCCTCTTTCCGCAAAAACCTTAATACTTTCTGCTAATGTTAACAATTCAGAAGTATTTTGAGGGATAATAATATCGGGTTTCTCCATCTCTGAAATACTAACTAATGCCTTAAGATAAACTGATTTATCTGATGCCTTTGGAATTGTAAAAAATTTATCACATATATATTTCCCAACAACATTATCATTAACATCAGTTCCGATAACATCAATAGGCCGATGATCAAAATTTTTCTTTAATGAATGAATTGTACCGACAATCCCCGGTGCTCCCGCTCCTGTAACGATGATTTTTAATTTTTTCAAATCTTTCAGCTTTATTCAATCCAACGGATCACCTCAAACGCTTCAGCAAATTCCGTATTTACCTGTATTCCCCGGGTTCGGGCCAGCCCCTCAATAAATTTTCCTGAAAAATACAATCTGTCTTTCTGTAATTGAGATTTATATGAAGTTAACAAATCAATTTTTTTCTCTATATGATTTATTGTTAATCTTGAAAAAAACTGGGTATTGAAATTAACATGATTCCATGGCAGTTCATAACTAATAATACTTGAAGTACTTTTAAATGCTCTGACCATCTCATTAGCTACAACTACATGGTCCTGATGAAAATCGTTTAAAGATGGTCCTATTACCAAATCCGGTTTAAAATCATGTCTGATTTTAATCAGTAACTCCAAAACATCCTGCCTTCTCTCATGTAAATACCTAACCTTAAAGTTATTAATTATTACCTGATTGTCCTTTAATGATAATTTTTTAGCAACCTCCATAAACTCATCCTTCAGGGTATTTTTTTGCATATTCTCAGGTAATGATTCATCAGCTGTTGAAAAAACAACCCACAGAATTTGCTTTTTTTGTTCAATAAAATTAATTATAGATCCTCCACAACCAAGCTCTGCATCATCGGTGTGTGGAGAAAGAATAAGAATTCTTTTAATATTTTTTATACCGTTAGCCATTTCATACTTTATTTAAAAACGTGTATTGAAAATCATTATTCTGTTTTAAAGTTTTAACACTTTCAGGAAATTGTTCAATTAACCATACCATTAATTCAGTAACATCAATCCTTGAATAAATAAACTCATTTGCAATTTTTTTTGAATCTCGTTTTAATACTGTACTTTGTAATAACTCTTCTGCTTTATTTATAGCCTTTTTGTTATCCGGTATAACATACATAAGGTCAGAGGAGATAAAATCGTCAAAAACTCCAACTAATTCAGCAGATGTGGCTATATTAATTGCAGGTGTACCTAAAATACAAGCTTCTGATGCCATTGTACCACTTTCCCCAAAGTAAAGTTTTGCAAAAAACAGTACATCATGCATCTTTTCATATGGGATTTTTATCTGATATTGCAGTAATTCTTCCGGCAATTTACTTTCCGAAGAAATAAAGACTTTGCAATATTTAGAAATAGTATTCACCGCCAGGATCCTATTTTCAAGAGTAACTCCTTTTTGACCCTTATCATGGCTTGCTTCCCAGGATACAAATCTCATCAATACATAATCTTCTCCTTCTGAAATCTTTAAATAATCAAGAATGGTTTTATCAGGATGAAAATATTTGGATTGCAAATAACATAAATCCATTGTGCTATTAAAGAAAAAGTGTTTTGATCCGAAATTTTTTCTGAAATTCTTTGGTGTTAATATGACCTTGGTGAAGGGAACATATAAAAGATGTTCAAAAAAGGCATGTTCTGTATCATCAAAGGCAATATGTGGCTTTCTAAGAATCCATGAGACATGAGCAGCATAAGGTGATCCGAAACTTAAAAAAATATCAGGTTTAAATTGTATCGATTCTCTTAAAATCAGAATATCTGCCACAGGAATATAAAAGAATTTGCCTAATAAACCCTTTCTTCCTTTTCCCCTGGAAACATATTGAAGATTATAATAATCCAATAAATATAAGGCCACCTCCTTGTCTCTGGCAATAATTAGAAATTCATGACCTTTTGATCTCATAATAGATATGAAATTTCTGAAATAATGAACGTGCGCAGGATGGCCAATATCAATCAGAATTTTCATTGAACAAATGCATTAATTCTTCATGAGTCGGATAATTAATAAGTACCGCTTTACGTGGACCATGATAAACAAACAGGCTGCCGGCTGCTACTGCAGAAGCATTTGCCTCTTTGACAGCGAGGCTTAAATGTTGATTGCATCCGGCTCCGGAGCAAGCAATAACCGGGATAGTAACAGCATTACTTATTTTCGAAATAAGATCAAGATCATAACCTCCCATCATACCATCATAATCAATGCTTTGAATAAGAAGCTCCCCGGCTCCGTTTCCGGCCATAAGTCTTGCATAAATTACCGGATCAAATGATGTTGCTTTTGACCCGGAATATATCCAGATAAAATCATTGCCTAAAAATTTTTTCTTTATATCCATGCAAACTACAATTGTTGAACTTCCGAACTCCTGACTTGCAAGTTTTATAAAATCCGGATTTTCTGCAGCAGCAGTATTTATAATTACTTTCTCAGCTCCCGAATTAAGAATTTCACGAATATCTTCTATTTTTTTTATCCCTCCTCCAACAGCAAATGGCATGTTACATTCATCTCCTACTTTGCGTACAAAATCAAGTGAAATTTTTCGGTTTTCTTTACTGGCCATGATATCAAGGAACACCAGTTCATCAGCCCTTAAATCATTAAAGATTTTTACAGCATTAATTGGATCACCAATATATCGACAATCTTTAAATTTAATTGATTTTACCAGACCAAGGTTACGAAGTAGCAGAACAGGTATTACCCGTGGACGAAACATGTAAAATTATTAAACGTTATAGATTGATAAAGTTTTTTAGTAGTTGCATCCCGCCATCCTGACTTTTTTCAGGATGAAATTGTGTACCAAATATATTAACTTTCTCAACATAAGACACAAAATCATAACAATAGTTGGTTATACCGATTATCAGATTATCATCAGTTGTCATATAATGATAACTGTGTACAAAATAGAATTCGGCGCCTACTGGGACATCTTTGAACAAAACACTTCCTGAATCAATTCTGACATCATTCCAACCAATATGTGGTACTTTTATTTTGTATTTATCTGCTTCAGGTATTTTAAACAGGACTGTTTGGGCATCAATCCATCCAAGACCATTGACAGATCCTTCTTCGCTAAAATTACCCATTAATTGCATTCCAAGGCAGATTCCCAGAACAGGAGTTTTTTCAGTTACCACTTTTTTGTTCAGGGTATTGATCAGATTCAGTTCTTTCAGTTTTCTCATGCCATTGGCGAAGTGGCCCACTCCAGGAAGGATAAGTTTATCAGCGTTATCAATTATTTGAGGATCCGAACTTATTTCAGAGATGCAGTAAATCCTTTTAAGCTTATTTTGAACAGATCGAAGGTTGCCCATTCCATAATCAACAATAACTATATTACTTTGCATATTTCAGATATAAAATATGAGGTAATATATGCAACTTCGTGGCAATCCGGATTGGGAAACGCATTAACTTTATAAATGGCAGGTAAGTATTATAATCATCATGCGATTTCAAAGAAGAATTCATGATTTCTTCAAACTCATTTTTAGAGAGTCCCAGTTTGTTAAGTGCATATTTTACCACATCTTCGTCATATTCATATGGAGTCTGTTGCACTTCTTTCAGAGCTTCTTCCCTGGTTATTTGTCCCGATCGGACCATTGCGCTTAATTCAGTTTTACGCTTATCTATATTGAATTTCGTTGGTAAGTAATAGGATTGAAAAAATTTTGTGTAAAGGTTTTCATGATGGTGCCCACCGTAATATTCCCATCCCAATTCGTTTTTAAGGATCCCGTCAACATCTTTTTTCTTATAATCGATAAATTCCATTAATCGTACTTCTCGTATACCTTTTGCAAAAGAGAACCAGAGAAGTTTTAAAAATGTCATATGTGGAAAACTTTTAAACTTCTTTAGTTTACCAAATCGTTTATGCACACTCGAAACATATAGCGGATCCATATATGTCCAGGAAACCGGACTTGTCCCTTCAGTTCTGAATGAATGTCCGTTTAGGATATACCTGACATTCTCTATTTGAGCAACTTCATATAATACTGAGTAAATAGCATAGTCCGTTGGTACGTCGGCATCTGGTGTGGAGGCTTTCAAAAAAGCTATTTGCAGATCTTTAAATTCCTCCCAGTCTGCCACAACCGTGTATAATGGAACATTTAATTTTTCACATGCTTTTTTTATATTTTTAACCGAAATATCCGAATTCCAGCCATTATCAAAATGTACTGCCAGAGGTCTGAGTCCAAGTTTTACAGCCATGTATAGGGTATATGTACTATCCCTGCCTCCACTTACACCCGAAATACAATCGTAAGATTTATTTCGCCCCTTATGTTTTATCTCATCTACAATTTTTTTTAGTTCTTTTTCGGGACCAATGTCAAGTGGGTGAAGTTTTTCCATCTCATCGTGAATTTTGCAATACTTACATTCACCATGTTCATCAAACCATATGTCCTCAACTGAAGTATCAAGGATACATCGTGAACAAATAGTTTTAATCATGATCTTATCTCCATTTCAAAAAAGATTTTTGGCTTTTGTGGTAAAACCAAGCTTACAATGGGTACGATAAGTTTGACAAAACGCTTTATCATAGGATAATTGGATGGATAATCCTGAAAAGATTTATTCGGACTATTCCATATTTCATTGAATTCTTCTTCTGAAAAGCCCAGTTTCTTAATAACATACTCTTTATCTTCCATAATTTTATCAAGATCATAGGAGGGATAGGTCATTTTCTCAAGAGCTTCAAGACGGTTGATTTCTCCACTCATTACCTGCGCAGATAGAGTTATTAGTCGTTTATCGATACCAAATTTTTTAGGTAACCAATAAGCTATGGTAAATTTTGTAAAAATGTTTTCATGGTGATGTCCCCCGTAGTATTCCCAATCGTAAAGATCCCCCAGAATCTTTTGTGCTTCCTTTTTCTGATATTCAAGATAATTAAAAGGTGCAATGGTTTTAATCCGCTTAAAATATCCAAGGTACAGCAGGGCAGGAAACGAAATTAGCGGGAAGGTCCTCAGTTTGCGGTTACCAAATCGTTCATGTATTTTGAGAATTTGTTTTTTATCTGTATACGTCCATTCGGTGGGTTGCTTTCCTTCTGAACGAAAATCGTTTCCTGTAAGTATATACTTAATCCCTTCACGTTTTGCTATCTTATATAGAACTGACATGATGGCATAATCAGTAGGCCCATCAATCCATGGAAGACCTGCTATCATCTGGGAACGAAGAACATCCTTTACTTCTTCATAATCAATTACATAAGTTTCCAGATCAATATTTAGCGCCGTTGTAACCTTTTTAATGTTCTTAACCGAAATGTCTGAGCTCCATCCATTATCAAGGTTGACGGCCAGGGGACGCAATCCATATTTGATTGACAGGTGCATTAAATAAGAGCTATCTGTACCACCACTGACACCTAAAATACAATTATACCTGTTATTCTTTCCATCATTTTTTATCCTGCTGACAAAATTCTCCCATAACTTATTCCCCTCTTTTCCTCGTGGAAATTCTTTAACTAACCGGTCAAACAAATAAGCATAGTTTGATATCCCTTGCTCATCGAATATAATACCAGGGACAGATTCATTCCATATACCTTTCTTACACACCTGACCAACAATACCCATTATATTGTTAACTATATTCTTATTAAGTACTCTTCCATAAACCTCCAATAGTTTTTTTGCAATATTTTCTGAATCCAGACCTAACTGTATAATTCGCTGGTGGCCATAGGTATGACCCTTTTTGCTGGAGAAATCAAGGGCCATTTGGATTTTTTCGGCAACATCCTCAGGTTCAAACGATGTAATATAGCATCCCTCCATGTTGCCAAATACTTCACGCACATCACCAACATCAGTACTGACTATCGGACAATTACAAGCCATGGCTTCTTTAATAACATTTGGAGAGCCTTCATGATATGAACTAAGAAGACATACTTCGGAAGCATTATAATAGTAAACAACTTCATCGTGAGGAATATTTTTCAGTAAGTGCAACTGAATATTAAAAAAATTTAATTGTGTTAATGCAGACTCTAATAACTTAGAATTTTTTTCAGGTCTTTTGGGATCAGCCATAAATAATAGGTGATGGAATCGTTGATCCCACCCAAGGTTTCTCAGAGCAAAAGATCTGTCTATCGAATAAAAGAGTTTCAGGTCTAATCCATTAGGAATAACTGATTTGTTTTTGTGTGCAATTTTGTCTGCCATTGCCTGGCTTTTAACAATAACATAATCTGCATATATTACAAATCTCTTAATTACTGTAACAAGTAATTTACCCAATATTGTAATATTACCACTACGATCAACAATCCCTAGTAAATCACTGCCCATAAATGAAATGATCAGCTTTGTACGATTTTTATTTGCCAGGATCGCAACCATCCCGCTTAATCCATAGTGGGCATGAATTATATCATAGCGATTCTTTTTAAGATGATTCCTTAACTTGAAGATATACCTGAAGTAACCTGAAATTCCTTTGCTCTTAATAATAAAATGTTCTATTACTATCCCAAGTGCCTTAATCGATTCTCCCTGATCCTTTATTAAAGAACCAACTCCTTCTTTCCTTGTTCCGCTGGAAACAAATAATATCCTTATATCGTTCATAAAAAATTGACCATTCTTTTGTATTTCCGTTACTTCTAAAAAGTACTTGCGCCCTTATTACAAAATTTTACTATTGAACGAACATATTCTTCCTCCAAAACACTTTTTCCTTCTTTAAATTTAAATTTATCATTTTCGGTTTTATACCAATATGAATCAGAATAAGTAATCGTATAACTCCCAAAATACAAACATTGAAATTCTATCAAAAAAAATGATTTCCCATTATACCCGATATCAATACTAACATTAGGCACATTTAACAACTTTATACATAAATGCGCATATTCCAAAAGTCCATGAGGAACTTCTTTTACAAAATTTCTTATCCCACTCCCACTTGCTCTAAAATCACCTTTTTTAACACATCGTTGCAAAACATAATACTTATCTCCAAATATTAGAACTTTATAATCACCATTCAATCCGTTTATTAAATCCTGAACAATAAATTTCTTTCGGTATTTACTCTCTCTAATGTATCCTTTATGCTTTATGCTGCGCCCGTATTCCCATAGTTCTCTGAATAAATTTGGTGTTCGTGATATTTTTTTTAATTTTCTAACCAAATCCTTCTGATTCTTGATAGAACCAACGCCTTCACTCATGGCTCCGGCAGCTTGCTTGTAAACTAGAGGGTAATTTAGAAAATTGCTGATTTTCTCGGCTTCTTCATAGCATCCAAAAACTTTCGAATGATTATTGCAAACGTCATTATTAATTTGATGGCGCAACAACTCCATAAAAACTTTATTATTATTTGCTCTCAGATATTTAAAAGAAGGGATCACTTTAGCGTCAGACAGTTCCAAATAATAAATAATGTCTTCAATAAAGTTTTTATAATAATATCCGATATCTTCCGATGAGGTGTAAATTACTATTTTATTCCCCCAAAAGCTATTCGGATAATTAATTACCTCAGAAATTGGTATAAACACTACTTCAAAATCCAACACAGAAAAATGTTTCTCAAGCAATTTCTTGTCCATCCCTGAATTATAAGGAATAGCATTATACTTTGATTCAAAATATCCTTTATAATTTGTTAGGGCATAAATAATATTCATCGAAATTTATTATATCAGGAATAATCTAAAGTCGGTATGAAATATTTTTGGGAAATTCATCAATATCTCAGTTATGCAAGGTCTTTTATTTCAATCTGATTTAACCAACCTGGTGATGGAGTGAATTTAAGATTAGGTAATTTATCAAAAGGTATCTTCTCATAATCACTGAAATTAATATTTTGTATTAAATTGAAATTTTCAAAATTTTCGTCAAATTCAAAATACTCTTTTAAATCAACTGAATTCCTCAATTGAGGAATTCTTTTCCATTCAAAACCCATTATTTTTGATAAACAAATATCATTTAATACCGGATTTTGAGACAAAGCAATTAATCCTGTTTTTTTTTGACTTGGATTTAATGGTCCATCTCCTTCTCCTGCTACAATACCATCGCTGATACATATATAATTCCTTACCCTGGATGTACCCTCAATCCCTTCTTTATTAACAAATAACAATAAGTAATTAAGATCCAGAATTGACCGCCATAGAGTATCATTCCCGAACCAATCTCCATTGAGGAGGAATAAGGCTTTTCTCTCAAGATCATTATACCGCGGGTTTTGTCTCAGGTCCTTTCTAAAAAACTTCTTAAAAACCAAAGAATTAACTCTCTTACCTAAATTCCACAATACTTTTGACTTACCCTGTAGTAAAACATTTGCTCGTGTTGTTATTGATTTTAAAAATACATCTTTATCGTCAAACTCATCTCCCCCTGACTTTATTGAACCCCTTCTGAAATGAGGTACCCATGCCTTCTCTCCATTAATTCCAATTAAATTTTTCATTGCTATTGATATACCTGCTTTTTTATGGGTTTTAATCTTTGGTATATTAATAAATAAATCTGATTTTAATATCGTATTTGGTATATGGTAATAATGATTGCCTGTTTCCACAATCTGGGAAAATGACTCATTAATCCCATAACCAGGCGCACCGAATTTTTTAAAATCTTTTGCAATATCCTGAAGAAAACTTTTCTCCAAATGAATTTTAGAGTATCCCAGAGAATCACCATTATTTGCAAAAGTTTTATAAAATCCATTCCCTTCCAGAATGGCAATTTTATGCCGCATATCAATAATCTCAAGATTTAAAGGATAATTTTTAAGATAAAATTCTTTTAATGCATTTAGCCCGGTTTGTTCCAGAATTTCATCAAATATTGCACCTTGTATCGGGATATCAGCAATTACTAGTCTGAACCTGATTTTATCTTTTAGCTGCAAAAGAAATAAATAATCTATTATTGGTCTGATTATGCTTGCGTGTGTCATTAAGCAACATTTACCTAACAATTCATTTGTTTCCTGGTAAACCAAATTTGGCTTTATTACTGCAATTTGACCATCTTTTATATATCCTCTAAACGGATTCCATTGTGAAGTTCCAACATTTTCTTTATCATAACCGGAATTTATAAATAAGTCTCTGATATTTTTATAAATCCGGTTGGTGGGATCAAATTGTTTAAAAAGTCCATCAAATTCAGGATAATCGCAATCAGGATAAAATGGAACCTCCGGATATTTTAAAGTGTTATCAATTTTAAAAGCGAAATCAATTTTTTTTAAATCCATTCTCTTAATAAGAATTAGTTCTAACCGAATCTTTATATAATCCCGGTATAATCACCTGCAAACTACTTCGTGATTTTATATTATGATTGATTTTGAAAAGAATATTTTGGGGAATTAACGATAATATAAACAGGACGAGAGGAGTTATCTTGAATGGTTTAATCTTTATAGCTTTTAGAATGTTTTCTCTTACTTTAAAAGGCTGGTGATTATTCCATAAAAACTTTTTTGCCAAATGCAAAAAATAATTATACTCTCTTTCATTGACGTTTGATTTACTTAAAGATGCCTCTAAGACGTTAATTAATTTATCACCAATCTCTTCGTTATTAATTGCTTTGATTAAAACATCTCCTAATAATTCCGGGGCCATTTTTTTCCCCCCAATTGCTCCCGGCACAACCCGGTATTTTAATAATATTGTTGGTATATTATAACAATCACCTATACTATTCATTCTATTGAACAGCACCACATCCTGTGCTCTACGCATGTATTCTGAATATCCTCCAACCTGGTTGAACGCTTTTATTCTAAACATGACTGAACTATGAAAGAAAGGTGTGTTGGGCAATCCATCAGATATACTTTTGCAAAAAAAAATCTTTATTTCATCCTTATTGACCATGGTTTCTGCGGTATAAACATAATTACCATCTTTATCTATTACATCGGCCCAGCTGCCGCAGGCTACACAATCAGAAAATTTTTGCATAAAATCATGTTGTGTTTTTAACCTCTCTGGTAATGCAATATCATCGGCATCCATACGGGCAATTAATGGTGCCTTTGCTAATTTAATACCGTTGTTTAAAGCTTTGGCAAGACCTGTATTTTGTTGTGTAAGCAAAACTATCCGCTCATCAGTAAAAGCTTTTATTATTGACAAACTATTATCAGTTGAGCCGTCATCAATAATAATAAATTCAAAATCGACAAATGTCTGTAATAAAATACTGTCAATTGCCTCATATAAATAAGTTTCTCCATTATACACTGACATTACAACACTTATGGCCGGTGTCATTGAAGATTCTTTTTATACCATTCAACAAATAGTTCAATCCCTTTTACAATAGGGAATATCGGAGTATAACCCAACATATTCTTTGCTTTTGTTATATCGGCATATGTAATTTCTACATCTCCGGCCTGATGGGGCAACATCCTGATAATTGCTTTTTTTCTGATAGCTGATTCAATGATTGAAATGAGTTCTTTCAAAAAAATAGTCTGTGATTCACCAAGATTAATTATTTCATACCCTTTTAAATTTTTTATAGCGCCCTTTATCCCGGAAACAATATCATCAATATATGTATAATCGCGCTGACTGTTCCCTTCGCCAAATTGCATTATTGGTAACCCATGTAAAATACTTCTTACGAAATTATGAATAGCCATTTCGGGCCTCTGTCGCGGACCATAAACTGTAAAAAAACGCAAACAAAAAATATCGAAGCCATGTAAATGATGAAATGTGTGGCACAACAATTCTCCTGCTTTTTTACTTGCGGCATAAGCTGAAATAGGATTATCAACCATCATACTCTCTGAGAATGGAACATTTTTATTATTGCCATAAACAGAAGATGATGAAGCAAAAATCATTTTCTTTACATCAGCATTTTGCATACACTCTAACAGATACAAAGTTCCGTTTACGTTTACATCATAATACAATTCCGGATTCTGCACTGAAGGTAGTACTCCGGCACGTGCGGCGAGATGTATCACCATATCAGTTTTATTCTCACTAAATATTGTCTTTAACAGTTGTTTATCTCTTATATCGCCTTTTATCAATCGATAGGTTGAATATGACAATGCCTTGCTTATATTGCAATTTTTTATGGACGGATCGTAATAGTTATCAAAATTATCCAGACAAACAACCTCATGTCCCTGAAGTAACAAACTATCTACCAGGTTTGAACCAATAAAACCTGCTCCGCCAGTAACTAAAAACCGCATATATTAAAGAGATAAATTATACTTGTTCAGATATATAGAAAAGACATATATGCGCCAGATTGTCTCACTAAAATCATTATGCATAGATAATTGCTCTCCGGATTTAAAAAAAGAAGATAACCCTTGTGGATCAATCCAAGAGGAAAATCTTCCGTTCAATACTGTATCCTTAATTGTCCGTTTCATGTCATGATGTACCCAATTTCGCAAAGGAATAGAGAATCCCATTTTCTTTTGATCCAGTACTTCCTTAGGTACTAATCCGCGTTTTTGTAACATATCCCTCAATAAATACTTGGTTTGTCCGGCATTTAACTTATAATTTGACGGTAATTTACTTAAGAACTCAACTATCCTGTAATCCAGAAAGGGATTCCGAACCTCCAAAGAATTTAACATACTTGCCCTGTCAACCTTAGCTAAAAAGCAATCTGGTAATCTGTAATCAAAATCTCCTTTCTCAAAAACATGCATCATTTTATCAGACGGAGAAATATCCATTAAAGCAAACAATTGATAATAATTTAACTGAGGAAAGATCTGATTGTAAACTTCTTTCTTTATTAATCTCTTCCAAAGATGAAATTTAAATGATGTACGTGTGTACCAATAGTATTCTTCCTTTTTCAATGACATCCTCCTGATCTTGTCATTTATCTTTTCAGGAAACAGAGATTGAGCAGAAATACGTCTGGCTGTTGTTCTAACCATATCATTTGAAATACCATACCATTTATCGATCAGATCAAATGATTTCCCTTTAAAATATCCTGCTAACAGTTCATCACCTCCATCGCCGGCCAATGCAACGGTATATCCAGCATCTTTTACCATTTTGGATATCCAGAATGTCGGAATAAAAGATGAATCAGAAAACGGTTCATCTAATTGTTCCAACAACCATGAATTATTAAGCATATCAGCTACCTTCAGTTCCAAAACATGATGTGTCAGATTAGGATATTTCTTAACTAATGCTTTAGCTGTATGCAGTTCCGACATTTGCTTATCGTCAAAATCAACAGTAAACGCATGTATGGATTCTTTAGTTGATGATGCCAGAACAGAAGCAATAGCAGAAGAATCCAATCCCCCACTTAAAAACAATGCCAAAGGCACATCGCTTTGCAAACGCAATTTTGTTGAATCCAAAAACAGGTCATAGAATTCTTCTTCAATATCATTAATTGACCGTTCCTTTAAATCATTATTAAAACTAATCTGCCAATAATTCCTCTGTACAATTTCTGATGGATCATCAATCTGCATCCTTATAAAATGGCCTGGTTTTAGCTTTTTAATTTTTATGATAATTGTATCAGGAGCAAGATTATAACCTAATGCCAGATATTGAAGAATCATCTGTTCATCAATTTGCTTATCAATATCCTTTACTGTCAGCAATGCTTTTAATTCTGAGGCCACATACAAATTATTATTCTGATAAGTATAGTATAAAGGTTTTTTACCAGCCCTGTCTTTTGCCATGAATACGCTTTTCTCCTGTTTGTCATACACAACAAAAGCAAACATACCATTTAAAAATTGCAAACAAGATTCTCCTCTACTGATAACCATCTGCAATAACACTTCGCCGTCACCATTGGTTTTAAATTTATGTCCTTCCCTTTCAAGAAGAGAACGCAATTGTTTATAATTATAAATCTCACCATTATATGTGATTATATATCGTCCGGTCGGATCTGACATTGGCTGATTTGAGGCTTCCTGTAAATCAATAATCGAAAGCCTTTGAAAGCCCATTAAAGCTGATTCATCCTCATATAAACTACGATTATCAGGTCCGCGATGAACAATCGTATCCAGCATGGAATTAACAATATCTTTACTTCCCGTAATACCCGAATTACTAAAAATCCCTGCAAAACCACACATACTATTTAAGATTGATTTTCACGAACAGATCAGTCAATCGTTTTTGGTATGTATGACATGCGGATGCTCTCAAATAACCTGCATGCCGTATTTTTTCTGCATCATTTGTGTGCTGTAGAAAGAAATTAACTTTTTCTAGTAATTCATGTTCATTATGAAACATAATTACTTCTTTACCGGGCTCATAAAACTCCGCTAATTCATCGGAATAATTTGTAGCATATAACCCTCTGCACATAGGGACTTCGAATTCACGAAGATGCAAATGTTGTTGCAGAGTCTGTTGACTTTTATCTGAATATACCTCCAGAAAACCCAGATTAATTCTTGATGTGTTGTAAATACTTACCATTTCAGTATCACTTACCGGATAATGAAATCTTACTGCATTAATTTTCCGCAAATTGACCAATAAATCATAAAGATATATTCTTGACGAAAGACTATTTCTTTTACTGATCGATAAAGAAAAAAGTGCCTCCAAAAGCCATTTAATTCTTTCGGTTTCTTTCTTTATCTTTTTTAGTTTACTGTAAGGCTTGTTTATTAACCAGTTCGGACCAAAGCAATCAATATTTATACTATTTTGTACCAAATGATTAACATAGAATGCCCTCTTTGCATAGGCTGATCCAATAAAGGAAACATCATATTTGTAAATACCCTCAGAGGGAAAGTAATATTTCGGATTAGCTGCCATAGGAAACCAGACCGGGTTAGCTCCTATCGCCCTTAACTTGATATCTGCATCTTTCTCAGAATGCAGATTGTAATCAAAAAACGGGGAGATCTTCTTAATAAGGTAAAATTGATGAGTGTTATTACACGAAAAATTGGCCATCGGAACACCCATGCTTTTTATAGATTGTATTACTCCTTCTTCTAAATCCAGATCAGTTATATATGAGAAAAACAAATCAAAGGGTTTAACGGTATGTTCTTTCCTGAATAATGATATAAGTTCGTTACTGTACAACTCTTTAAATTTTTTGCTCCTGAACTGTACATCATGCTTTTTTGCCACTTCGTCCAACCTGAATAACACTACATCGTGACCAAGATCAAGTAATGGCTCATACAGGTTATGGTACCAGGTCATTGATCCAGGCACAGAAAGATTCGCTGAAGGATGCAGAGTTAAGAAGATCCGCATATTACTTATTACAACTTATTTTCATTGTTTCAGACTGGATAATTTTCTGAATGCTTTTTTTATCATCCCAAACATAGTTTTTGTCTTCCTGCTTATGATAAAAATCAGATAAATAATCCTCCCATTATAAGAGGGTGTAAAAATTCCGGTTCCTTTCCCAATAATTGATGTTGTTAAAATATTCGGGCTTTTCTGATCTATAATATCAAAAAATGATAAAAGTTCCTTTGCCTGTTTCTCCAATGAAAGGTTTTCTATAATAAATTCCCTTGGCTTATAATTTGAGATGTTTATTAAAATTTCATTAATTGACTCTTTTA
>Ga0209745_1000926_pt1 | contig 17756 bp, 12 predicted proteins | sample BarGraNGADG00312_FD_184495 | JGI IMG/M metagenome (GOLD analysis project Ga0209745, IMG submission 184495) | Arctic peat soil microbial communities from Barrow, Alaska - Barrow Graham LP Ref core NGADG0004-312 (SPAdes) (version 2) | ecosystem: Environmental > Terrestrial > Soil > Wetlands > Peat...
TCCCTGACTCGAGTATATCATCAATAATTGATTTTAACCACATTAACAACAGTTCTTGTCTGTTGTTAACTTCCCCTAATCTCAACTTTAAGTATAGTGTTCTAGATTCCTTGTCGGCATAAAGCCCTTTCCTTACGCAGTATTCACTCTCCGCTGCGTATACGGCCGCCCTGATGAGAGCCGCTTCCTCTCCCGGGAAACCTTTGAGCTGCAGCTCGTCCGCCCTCATCGTAACCGACTCAAGTCCAGCCTTTGCAGCTCTGGTCCTCAGTCGCTCTAACTCAAGCAACTGTCTGACCTGAGCGGGGGGCTCGCCGAAGCGATCAGCCAGCTCAGACGAAAACTCATCTATGGTGCCTGCTCTGCCCGCAACGATCAGGCGCCGGTACTCCTCCACTCGAGTTTCCTCCTCTGAGATGTACCCTTCAGGGATGTAGGCATCGACCGGGATCTCGATCGACGCTTCCCTGGCGGGGACGGGCGCTTCACCCTTCAGTATCTCCACAGCCTCCTTCAACAGTTCGCAGTACAGTTCGAACCCCACGGCCTCGATCTGCCCGCTCTGCTCGGCTCCAAGCAGATTCCCCGCTCCCCGGATCTCCAGGTCGCGCAAGGCTATGCGCATGCCGGAACCAAGGGGAGTCATCTCGCTTATGGTGGAAAGGCGCGCGACGGCCGTGCCGGTGAGCACCTCCCTGTGGGGGTAAAAGAGGTAGGCATAAGCCCGCTTGCCGCCCCTTCCCACCCGGCCGCGTATCTGGTATAGCTGAGCAAGCCCTAGCCGATCGGCCCTGTCTACTATCAGAGTGTTGACGTTCGGAAGGTCCAAACCCGACTCGATTATGGTTGTGCACATCAACACTTGATGCTTCCCGTCGGCGAAGTCCAGCATCACCCGCTCCAGGTCGTCTTCGCCCATACGCCCATGCGCGACCGCGATGGAGATGTCGGGAAACTCGGACCTTATCCGGTCGGCGGCCTGGCCTATGCTGTCAATCCTGTTGTGCACGAAAAAGACCTGGCCGTCTCTGGCAACCTCGTAGTTGATGGCATGTCGCTCCAGGTCCCTATCGGACTCGCCCACATACGTTGCCACGGGATGCCTGTCCTCGGGAGGCGTGTCCATAATACTTACGTCGCGGACCCCGGAAATGGACATCTGAAGCGTTCTGGGTATCGGCGTGGCCGTCAGGGTCAGCGTGTCCACTTCCCGTTTGAGCCTGCGCAGCTTCTCCTTCTGCTCGACCCCGAACCTCTGTTCCTCGTCCACCACCAGCAGCCCCAGGTCCTTGAACATGACGTCATCCTGGAGCATGCGGTGCGTGCCGATAACAACGTCGGTCTCGCCGCGCTTAAGGGAATCTGCGACACTAGACTGCTCTTCCCGCGACAGGAACCGCGACAGCATCGCTACCGTTACCGGGAACGGCGCCATACGCTCCGAAAACGTCTCGAAGTGCTGCCTGGCCAGAACGGTGGTGGGCACCAGGACGGCCACCTGCTTGGAGTCCATTACCGCCTTCATGGCGGCCCTGATAGCAACCTCGGTCTTACCGTAGCCGACGTCGCCGCAAACAAGCCGGTCCATCACCGCCTCCGACTCCATGTCGGCCTTCACTTCCTCGACCGTCCGCTCCTGGTCGGGTGTCTCCTGGTATGGGAAGGAGCTTTCAAGCTCGCTTTGCCACGGTCCGTCGCTCGAGAAAACGAAGCCAGGGCGGCTTTTTCGTTCGAGATAGAGCTGGAGCAGCTCCCGGGCGGTCTTCTCCGCGGAGCGGCGCGCGGCCTTCCGGGAGCGGGCCCACTCCTTCGCCCGCAACCTGCGCACCGTCGGCTTCTCCGCGCCTACATATCGCTGGACCTTGGAGAGTTGAGAGGTTGGCACGTACAGCCGGTCGCCACCCGCGTACTCCACAAGCAAATACTCGCGCGTTACCCCCAGCGCTTCGCGAGGTAATAGACCGCGATAAACGCCGATACCCTGGTCAATATGCACAACGTACCTTCCGACCTCCAGCTCCGCGAAACTCGATACCGGTGTACCGCTGGAGACGTGGCGCGGGGTGTGTGGTCGGGGGTGGACCCTTCTGCCGACGAGGTCGGCAGATGTGAAGAGGGCGAGATTGAGTTCAGGTATGTAGAAGCCGCGGCTGAGGCTGCCGACGCCCATGTGGGGTTCTCGCGCCCGGCCCCCGGCTTCATGCCACAGCTCCCTCGCCCGCTCGACCTGGCCGTTGCCGTCCAGCAGAAGAAAGACCTCGGCCCCGCCCGATGAGAGACTGCGCCAGGTCTCAACCGCGGCATCGAGGTCTCCCCTAAACTCCTTGACAGGCTCTCCTGGAAATACCGCCCCGCCCTGTGTGGGGCCTCTCATCGTCTCGACAGAAAGGACCGTACCCCACCTCTCCAAGATGGGGTCGGCAGGTTTCTCGATGCCAGCCTCGGAACAGAACTCCGCCACCTTCGCTTCAATTAGATTGGAGTCCACCGCCACTACGATTGCTTCCTCCAGCCTGCCCGGTTCATTGGAGGAGGGCAAAGCCGGGTCGGAAGCCGGGAACACATCCAGGTTCTCCAGAGGCGTCGAAGACCTCTGCGTTACCACGTTGAACTCCCGCAGCGACGCAACCCGGTCGGCCTCGAGTTCGATCCTGGCCGGGCGCTCGGACGTCGAGGGAAATATATCCAGAATTCCTCCACGGAGCGCGAACTTCCCCCATCCTTCAACCGTGTACTCTCTCTCGTAACCCCCCTCTACCAGCAGGTTCAGCGTGTGCTCCAGATCCAGTTCCATGCCGACACTAATCTCCAGCGGCCATTCCCGGGGCAGCTCTGAAGGCATCCCTCCCAACAGCGCCTCCACACCGATGACCGCCATCTTGCCTGCCCTCAGGTTGCGCGCGGCCTTATGCCTCCGACCGACCGCCTCCTCATACGGGTGAAACCAGTCCCCGACGGGGCCGGGGCCGGGCAGATGGAAAACCGCACCCGGTGCGAAGTTTTCGATATCGGATGCCGTCGCGGCCGCCTCCCCGGACACGGCTACTACCAGAGGCCTCCCGCACAGCCTGTATAGAACTGCAACCAGTAGTGGGATCATCGGCTTCGCCGTGAATACCTGGCCGCCCGGTCGCTTAACCTGTGCAGCGACTTCCTCAGAGTAAGTCGAGACAACTGTCTTCTCGAGCACCGATTTAGCTATCTCGTTCAATTTCAGCCTCTTCTTGGCGAAACGCCTTATAGGCCTCGGCGCGGGGCCCAAGCCTAGTGTCATTTTACAGACCAATGGTAGCAGACGGCCGGGGCGGATGAATGGAGGCGTCACGTTAATTTGCCGGGATGCTGCCGGATCGTCGGGCGAGCATGTTCTCCAACTATCCAAAACCAACTGGGATATTGGACGCAGGTGAGTGAAAGGAGGTTCACGCTAGCGCGGCAGCCGTCGTGCCAACGGCCGTCTAATGTCCGATTTTTCCCCTGTTCTTTTCCCTCTTGTACGCACCGATTACCGCGGAACCCCTGATAAAGTCTTGATAAAGTTCAGAACTCTCGGAGAGGACTTGCAGACCGATCAGCAGGTCGGCCGCCCTTGCCACGAACTCGTCGAGGAGCTTTTCCATATCCTCAGGGCCTTGCGTTGGTCGATCTTTTGCGACCGCCTCCCGCGCACTCGCGGATCCATTATTCGTCCTTTTGAAGAAAGCTTCGAGTTCTGTGTTAGCGACGCACCAGTAAACAAATGCATTTGCCACATCCATATGGGTTATCTCATCAGCGGCCGCAGCCCTCTCGCCGATGTCGACGACGCCACTTAGCACCTGTGCTAGGTTTCGAGCCGAATGCCTGGCGTCATCCTCGTGCATATCCGGATATGCTCCCATGAACGCTTCTATCAGCTTTTCCCGAAACTCCTTCCGGGCCTCGTTTTCACTTTGCTCGGTCAAGCCAACCGCGACCTTTCTCCTTCGAGGCGTTCTTGACCGGTCCGGCAGCCTCCTTAGCCGCCAATTGGCGGCCAGACAGCCGGGCGGCATGCTACCCCCTGAAGGGCCTCTCTACTAGGTATACTCGGCACGAAACGCTATGACCTCAAGGTCATAAAGATTCGTGTTGGATCCGTCTTTACCCCGGGGGGATCGGGTTGGGTGGGACATATTGTTGCCCTCGCCCCTGGAAGGAGAGGGTTTGGGTGAGTAGGACACCACTACTTGCCGAGCTTATTCTTCTTGAAATACTCCTCGGCCTGCTTCTCAGCGATCCTGCACTCCTCGAGCTTCTGCACCGACTCCCCGACGAGCCCTGTTATCTCCTGCGCCTTTGCGCTCTGTTGGGCGGCCGACCCGCCGCTCGCGATAATATCGACCATGCCGCTGTAAGCTTTAATGAGCGGCCTGAGGGCTGTTGACGCGTAGTCCTCCCAGGCTTTGATCGCCTTCATCTTCAGACTAACGTATTCCTTGACTTTCGTTTCCACGTTGAGCTTCGAGATCAGGTCCAGGTCACCCCTCCACGCCTTCAACGCTTTCCCCAGGGCATCCAAGTCCTGCTCGCGCATTTGAATCAATTGCCTCGCCCGATCCACCTGCGGCTGGCCGATCGCCGAAACGTCGAATATGTTTTCCCAATCGTTGGGGAAAGCCTTAAAACGAAGGAGTATTGCCTCGGCGTCCCCCTGGTGCTTGGTCGCTTGTTCCAGATGTTTGTTCGCTTCATCCGTCTGCAAGCCGCATCCGGCCGGCAATATGACCAAGCAGGTCAGCGGAGCCACCAACGCAAGAACCAGAAGCCAGCGCGTCTTAATTGCCCAACTTCTTGCTTTCATAATACTTATCTGCCTTCTTATGAAGGTCCGCAGCACCGGCCGCGTGACGCTTCGATTCCTCCTCCAGCTCACTCATGCTCTCCAGCGTTTGAATCCACACCTCGCTCAGTGCGACCCCGCTATAGTATCATCAGCCAGCTTAATGCGGAGGTCCGTCGCCCGAAGCTCGGCCTCCGCTTTCTTGCGCGCTTCAGTCAGTAGCGCCTTCAGGCCGGCGGCGGACTCCGCGTCAATCTGTCCCGCGGCAAGCTGCTGCTGTTTCGTGCCAGACTCCGCAACCTCTCGCAAGTACCCCGCCGACTTCTTCAGGTGCGAGTTTGACCCCCTCAAAAGTTCCCCCACCCGCGGGTCGAACTCGCTACAACCATCCGCAAGAGCAGCCACCAGGAGTCATTGTGACAACTGTAACGAGCCTAGACGCGCCCACCTTCAGCCCCTGTTACGAGATCAAGGGCGGCCTCTGTCGCCCGTTTGACGGAAGCCCGGGCCTGCTCGCGTTCCTCCTCAGTAAATCCGGTCAGCACGTACTCCGCGGGATCAACGCCTTCTGGTGGCCTTCCAACCCCGATCCTTACCCTTATGAAATTACCGCTGCCGATCTCCTCGACGAGTGAGGCCAATCCTCGATGTCCCCCCGTCCCACCGCCCCTCTTGACCCGGATTTCCCCCAGAGGGATGTCTATGTCGTCGTGGATCACAACCATCATTTCAGGGTCGATTCCATAGCGCTCCAGCACGGGGGCGACCGCGCGCCCACTGTTGTTCATGAATGTTGAGGGCCTGAGGACCAAGAACCGTCTGGATGCGGCCTCGACCAAAGAAAGATCTCCACCCCACCATCTCCCGCTTGCGCGCACCGTATCCTGCTCTAAAAGTGCCTCCGCAACCGTGAGCCCCGCATTATGCCTCGTTGAACGGTATTTACGGCCGGGGTTGCCGAGCCCCGCTACCAGGACAGGATCTTCGCCGGGGCTAAGGTTTCCCAGGAAGGGGACCCCGCGCTGCCGCCTGCACGAGCCGCGGCCCGGCCTACGTTTTCTCGCCACCGGTCGATGGGGCGGACTCCGCGGGAGGTGCCTCCCCGACAGCCGCCTCCTCCTTGGCCGCCACTTCCTCCTCCGAAGGGACCTCCTCGAGCTCCTCCACCAGTCGCGGCGCCAATATCGTGAGTATTACGTCCTCGGGATCGGTGAGTACGGTTACCCCCGGACGGGGCTTGAGGTCGGCTACGCTGAGGTGTTCGCCCACCGCTATGGCGGTTATATCCAACTGCAGGTGGTCGGGGACCTCCGTGGGCAGGCACTCCACCTCTACCTCCCAAAGGTTATGCTGAAGAGTGCCTCCCGCCCGCAGGCCGACCGACTCCTCTTCGCCCAGGATAGCTACAGGGACTCTCATGGCGACCTTTTCGTCGCGAGCCACTATCAGAAAATCAACGTGAAGCAGCTTCTCCCTGAACGGGTGTTTCTGTAACTCCTTTATCATCACAAGGTGGTTGTCCTTCTGTTTGCCGTCCACCACCTGCAAGTCAAGCAGAACGTTCAGACCGGCCTCACCGCGTATCACGTCCTGAAGCTCCTCATTCTTTACGGCCAGCGGCTGGGACTCCGTACCGTGCCCGTACATGACGGCGGGAATCTCGCCCTGGCCTCTCAGACTCCTAACCGCCCCCTTGCCAGTTTCGTTCCGTTTCCTCGCTTTTAACTTCTGTTCCAACTTCCCTCACGCTCCAACACTAGGTTTGGTTGTCCCCGCCGACTATCTCGCTGACGGATTCCTCCCTGAATACCGCCGTGATTGTGTTCGCGAGCAGCGGGGCTATCGAAAGCACTGTTATTTTATCAATCTTCTTCTCGGGTGGCAGCGGTAGGCTGTTGGTCACCACAAGCTCTTCGATCGACGAGAGCTCTATCCTCTCCGCTGCGGAGCCCGACAGAATAGGGTGCGTGGCGCACGCGTAGATCTCTTTGGCGCCGTACTTCTTTAGGGCATCGGCCGCCTCCACCATCGTACTGGCCGTATCCACCATGTCATCGATGAGGACGCAGTTCATCCCCTCCACTTCTCCTATGACATGAACTATTTCCGCAACATTCTTCTCTGGCCTGCGCTTGTGCATGATGGCCATGGGTACGTGCAGGCGGTCGGATAGTCTCTTGGCAACCTTCACCCTTCCCGCATCGGGTGATACTACCACCAGGTCGCTCAGGTTCTTCTGGACAACATAGCTCGCCAGCAGGGGCAGCGCGGTGACGTGGTCCAGCGGGAAATCGAAGAAGCCCTGTATCTGCCCGGCGTGCAGGTCTACCGAGATCACCCGGTCCGCGCCCGCCACGGTGATAACGTCCGCAACCAGGTGCGCGCTTATAGACTCGCGCGCGAGAGTCTTTTTGTCCTGGCGTGAGTAGCCGTAGTAAGGCATGACCGCGGTTATTCGCTTTGCCGAAGCCCTCTTCAGCGCGTCTATCATAATGAGGAGCTCCATCAGGGTGTCGTTCACAGGTTCGGCGCAGGTCTGCACGACGAACGCGTCAACGCCGCGTACGCTCTCAAGGTATCTCACATATATCTCCCCGTTAGAGAACCGAGAGACCTCAGCCGCGCCCAGAGTGACCCCTATTCCGGTAGCAACCTCCTCGCCGAGCTCAGGGTACGCCGTCCCTGAAAACACCATAAGCCTCTTACGGGTAACCTCCCTCAAGTCTAACCTCCCTTTTGGTCGGCGAAAGAATGACCTTTTCCCGGCGCTCAGAATATATTAAGAACGATCACTTGCTCTTACCGCGCTCCTTCTTTCTCTTCTCCCGCCAGTTGAGCACGTTCTTTTGCTCACATCTTTCTATACCCAAACTGCCATCGGGGATGTCTTCGTAGATGGAAGAACCCGCGCCGGTTGTAGCGTCGTCGCCCACCCTTACCGGCGCTATCAGCATGGTATCGCTACCGATGAAGGCGCGGTCCCCGATTTCAGTCTTGTATTTCGCTTCGCCATCGTAGTTGCAGGTTATGCTGCCCGCGCCGACGTTCGCGTCCTCGCCAATGATCGCGTCTCCCATGTAGGAGAGATGCGGGACCTTGCTGCCGTTGCCGACAACCGTGTTCTTTATCTCGACGAAGCTTCCTATCTTGCAGCCGGCGCCGATTTCGCAGCCCGGCCTCAGCCGGGAGTACGGCCCTACGTTCGCATCATCGGCAACGTTGCATCCATCCAGCCAAGAGAACTCCACTCCGCACCGGTCCCCGATCACTGAGTCACTTATCCGGGTGCACGGGCCAACGCTGCAACCAGTCCCTATCTTGGTTTGACCGGTTAAGAACACAAGCGGCATTATAGTCGTATCTCGCCCCACCTCAACCCCCCAATCCACGTAGGTTCTCTCGGGGTCCAGCATGGTAACGCCCTTTAGCATTAGCTCGTGGTTTATGCGCCTTCGCACCACCGCGCCAGCTGCCGCGAGCTGTTCTCGGTCGTTAATTCCAAGCGCTTCCTCACTCACCCCCGGGACCGTGGCCACACTCTGGCCACCGGCCACAAACTCCTCGACAACCCCGGTCAGATAATACTCCCCTTGCGTGTTATCGGCGGTGAGCGACCCCAGTGCCTTTTCCAGCGCCTCTCGCTCGAAAGCGTATGTGCAGGCGTTTACCTCCCTGAGTGCGCGCTCTTCCTCAGATGCGTCGGCCTCCTCTACAATCTTTGTCAGGCCATCATCATCATCTCTTATTACACGGCCGTAGCCTGCGGGGTCATCCATCTCCACCGTCAGCATGGACGCCGCCGCGTCCCTCGTGCGCCTCTCCTCCAAAAGTGACTGTAACGTCGGCCGGCGTATCAACGGGCTGTCCCCTGGTAGGACCAGGACCTCGTCAAACCGCGAGTCCAATCCCTCAAGGGCAACAATCACAGCGTGTCCGGTCCCCTTGGGTTCACTCTGTACTACACAACGGGCCCTGTCGCCAACTGCTTTGGAGACTTCCTCCGAGCCGTGGCCGACTACAACCAGCACCTCTCCGGCGCCAAGCCCTTCCACCTGGTCAAGCACCAGCTCGACCAAGGTCCGGCCGCAGACGCCGTGAAGAACCTTGGGTAGCTCCGATTTCATCCGCTTTCCCAGGCCCGCTGCGAGTATGATCACGGCGAGATTGTTGTTTTCGCTAGTCTTGTTCATCTATACGCACCGCCGCCGCCAGGATAGATAAATCAGGTTCGAATCCTGCAAAACATATATTTCTTTCTGTACTCCGCCCATACTCTAGTCAATTGTACATACACAAGTCGGTGTGCAATTCAGGCACAACTGCTGGGGTGGCAGGATTCGAACCTGCGATGGCGGCTCCAAAGGCCGCTGCCTTACCACTTGGCTACACCCCATCGCTCGAGTTTTTTCATACAGCGGAGATCTCCGCGCCACTCGCGGCAAAGCTCGTCACAATGGTAATGGGCGCCGCTTTCTCAAGTTCCCAGGCAACCTCGGCAGCCTGCTCCATCCCGGACACCAGCGCAAAAACCGTTGGACCACTACCCGTCATCAACGCCGCTGAGGCGCCGGCCCCGCGGGCAACATCCTTGTACCCCTCTACCTGGCCAGTGGCTATCGTTGCAGATTCAAGACTGTTGCGCAAGTTCGTGTAGATGGCTTCAAAATCTCGATCTCTGATCCCATTAATGAGAGCGCCGAAAGCCCCTTCCATCTCCTCCTGCTTCGGTTTCGTTTCCGCCTCCAGCAAGTCATATCTTTCGTATACATCTCTGGTGGAAACCTCCTCCCCGGTAGAGGCCAGTACTACTTGGTACGGGGGAAGCGCTTCCAAAGGTTCCACCTTCTCGCCCCTGCCGGAGACCAGCGCGGTTCCGCCGCGGATGCAGAACGGAACGTCCGAGCCCACCCGTGCACCGATATCGGAGAGGAGCTCCATGGGAATATCAAGCTCGTGGATATAGTTCAAGGCCAGAAGCGCGGCGGCCGCGTCTGCGCTCCCGCCCGCTAGTCCCGCCCCCACAGGTATTCGTTTGTTTATCAGGACCTCAACACCTGTGCCCGACATAGACTCAGTTTGAGCGTCAAAGGCCTCGACTGCCTTCCAGACCAGGTTTCCTTCCGTCGTCGGCACGCGCCGATCGTTACAACGTATTACTATCTTCCCGTCGGAGCCGTCCGTACACCTGAAGTACAGCTCGTCGGAAAGCTCGAGCGACTGCATTATAGAGCGGATGTCGTGATAGCCGTCGTCTCGGCGCGGGCCAACCTCCAGAAACAGGTTGATTTTAGCGCGGGCAACCGCTTTGGCTCCGAGCATTGCCACCTCCTCTAGACGTTCGGCTACGATGACTGCTGCTTGCCTACATTAACATACTGAAAACGAGTGGGCATTTCCTTTCCGAAGGAGTGAAGTCATATCCAGAATAGCGTTCGCATAACAGGCCGGGGTTCCGCGTCCGCGTTCTCAGTTCCCCAGATTCCCCGCTGAGTCAAACGACATTTCGCGCTCGTCGATTCCCACCTTGATGCCTTCCAGCCCGTCCAACTCGCCGGCGAGGGCGCTCGAAACCTGTATCTCCTCAAGCCTCCGGGTGTTTTCAATTCTGACTACCCGCAAATCCTCCGGAAGCACCCCGCCAAGACTCTCGATAGCCAACGAAACCGCCTCTTTATCCGAGCCTGCAACGATAGGGACCCTGGCTCTGAATAACGCGCCAGACGTTATTACATTCCTGTGCGTCACCTGGAAATCTATTTGGCGAAAGAGGCCCTCGGTTGTAACGTCGGCCTGACCGATCCCGGTGGCGTTACCCCTTGATCCGCGAGACAATCTCCGCACTACTAATCGCTTGGCGGAAAATGCCGGACTCTCTCCAGGGGGAAATTCCTTGCCCCTCCCTGTCACCAGAGGGTCCATCCCGATACCGGAAACGTCCTTTCCCATCTCGTCCACGATCAGAACGTCGACCGACGCAACGGGTATCCGGGGCCACATCGCCATCGCCATCGCGAGTAGCGCCGGCTCGCGGCGCAGGATACTGTCGCGCTCAATCACCTCGACGTGTGAGAGCCCCCCGGTACCGTCCTCTACTAGAGCCAGCGCCAGGAACACCGGCGCATTCTCAATTGCATGCGCGGCCATCTGACCGATGAGGTGGCCCGCCTCAAAACCATGCCGGTGCAGCGAGCGCGCTCCGTCAGACTTCCCCAGGCCAACGGCTATCATCTTGGCAACGCCGCTCTGTATAGGTCCGGAGTATCCCGTATGCGGCGCCACCTTGTTGAGAACTATGATGCCATCCGACTGAAGGGCCGCCCGGTCTATGAAGACCTCCGCTCCCCCTTTGGTAGTGCCGAGCGAAACGGTTTCCATGGATGTTTCGATGGGGACGCCAATGCTCTCCTCATGGACGCCAAGGCCGTGAAGTAACCGGGTTTGCCCGTCCGCGGTGGCCCCCCCGTGTGAGCCCATCGCGGACACGATAAACGGTTCACGTCCCTCAGCCTCGAGGCTCTCGATCAGTTGCGAGAGCACTTCGATGAGACCGTCTATACTTCTGCTGCCGACCGCGACGGCAATTCTCCGCCCCGGCGGTAGCAGGGTAGCGAAGTTGGCTTCTTCCAGCCCTTCGGTCAGCGTAAACCGTGGGTTTAGCAATGGCTTTCGGCAGAGTTCCTGCCTTACGGTTACCATGCGCGGGAATCGCATAATTCGCCTCGCGGCAATCCGGGGACTAATTGCTAACCAGCCCGGACAGAAGCATGTCCATGTCCCTAACCTCCAGGGTCACGGCTTCATCCAGGCACCGCTTGGCTTCCTCATACCTGCCTAATTCCTCAAGGCATTCGGCTTTGTCAACCAGCGCGTCCACGCATTCGGGATCAATCCCCAGAGCGTGATCGTAGTGCGCTATCGCTTCATCGAGTCGCCCGAAGATCTCCAGAATGTGGCCTTTCCCTATCCAGCAGTCCACGCATTCGGGGTCGTGTTTAAGAGCCTCGTTATAGCTATACATGGCTTCTTCGTGTCGCTCCAGCCGCGCAAGCACATAGCCCCTGTTGAGCCACGCGGTGGTGTGGTTGGCGCTGACCCAGACCGCCCTGTCGTAACAGGTTAGAGCGTCCTCATACATGCCCGCGTAGTGAAGGCAAATCCCCTTTGACTCCCAAGCATCTGCGAAGTCGGGATTCATCTGAAGCGCTCTTTCCAGGCAGCCGATGGCCTCCTCATCCCGCGAGAGTTCTATGAGGGACTGGGCCCTCCAGTAAAGGGCGGTGGATGCCCATTCCTCTTCAGCATTTTCTTTCACAGCCGCTTGGAAGCTCCTCTCGGCCTCCTCGTACCTGCCCAATCTATATAGCAAGACACCCTTGCTATACCATGCAAGCGCGTCGTTCGGCTCCAAGTAAACCGCTCTAGAATAGCATTCGAGTGACCTATCCTCGAATCCGGCGTCGGCCAACGCCTCTCCCGCTTCGCGGCACAGCTCAGGGTCCTTACCCCGTTTTGCTACAGCAGCCAACACCGCTGCCAGGGCTCTGCCCGCCACCTGCCCGACCGAACCGGACGACCCTTCCAACACCACGGCCAATGCCTTTCCGATGGCTCCCTCTAGTTTCATCTGATTAATCTCCACGTCATTTCTTCGCGCCCGCATTCCATTGGTTCTGCGTCCCCCTCGCTATAAGCCCTTCCCTCAACGGTAGAGGGGAAAGGCCTCTTCTTCTCCAGTGAAGTCTACCTTAACAGCCAGGCGGAATGGACCACCAGAATTGTGATCATAACCACAGTCAGGCCCTGGCTCCGCGAGGCGGAGGCGAGCATCAAGTTCACCTCTTGGCAATAAACAGGCAGGTGGACAGCATGTATCTGAACGGCAAATACATCGGTATCGCTGGGTTTAACTTTCCGCCGAAGCGCCAGAAAAACGGGATGAAGGACATTGGGCGCAAGTCGACGTTTTTGAAACCCGCATCAAGTATCAGCCTTTCCCAGTTTTTCGGATGGAGCACATGTATGTGGTATGGATCCATAACGTTCTTTTTAAACGGATAGGGGGTCGTTCCGCAGAAAACTCCCCCCGGCTTCATCAAGTCAAACACCTTGTGCAGGACTCTCGCGGGGTCGCGTAAGTGCTCAAGCAGCTCTATAGCAAACACGAGGTCGTATTTTTCCTTCTCTTGGAAATCCTCGATGGCGACCTCGACAAACGAGTCGGTACGGAAGTAACCCTTGGTAAACCTTGCCGCATCCCTGTCTATCTCCAGACCGGTGTAGTCCCCTTTGTAAGGCAAGAAATCATACAACCAGCCAATACCTGAACCGATTTCGAGTATCCGTTGATCCGGATAGAGATTTATGTTGGCGCGTATGCGCTGGTAGGTCGAGTAGTTGAGTTTCTTGAGCTTTTCGAGCCCATCGGCGTCGAGCGTTACCTTCTGATGACTCGCAAAGTAACCACAGTAGTTGGTCTTGACATCGTCGCTCATTGGGCAGTTGACCCGCTCTCATAATATCGAACCCGGAACCGGGATTCGCCGGCATCACAGCTCCGGCTTCCCTGACACATTTTAGCATCCCCAACAGCAAGTAGTAGGTGGGCACGGGCGGGCGCTCGCCGTTGCCTTGCGGCAGCTCGCTCTTTGATCGGCGCTTCTCTAGGGGAAACCCCCCATTCTGGTCGCTCCCACCCCCCAAAACACGGCGCGCATGCGCCGGAATCGCCCCCGTAGACCGAGTCGGAATATGGGTGATGAAACAGCAAAGGAAGTAAGCAGATGAATAGCCGGACGAGGACGAAGCCTATACGCGCAGGGTCTCCTGGTAGGCGCACCAGCATCCGCTTTCTCGGCGTCACACTCATATTCCTGATCGTCTCCCTCACCCTGCCGGTCTTAATTTCGCCGGCAGAGGGGGCGAACTTCGATAACAGGCCATACCTCGAAGGTCCGCGCGCATCAGCGGGCGATGGAACCCACCATCTCGGATTCAAGCCGACGTCCCCCGAGTCCGCAGGCAGGTACGCGGCCGCGGAGCGGCGTTTCAGCATGGAGGCGGGTTCTCAAATCGCAACTTCGATTGACCTCTCGAGTCAGCTTCCTCCGGTGGGAGACCAGGGAAGCCAGGGCAGCTGCGTTGCATGGGCGACAAGCTACTACTACAAGAGCTGGTTGGAGAAGCAGGAACACACAGAATGGAACCTGAGCAATCCCCAGTACCAGTTCAGCCCTTCCTTCGTCTACAACCAGACCAACGGCGGGGTCGACTACGGCTCGACGTTTCCGGACGCTTTCGACACTATGCAGACCAAGGGCGACGTAGACATCGCCGAGATGCCCTATGACCAGGGCAACCACACTCTGAAGCCGACAGCCTCTCAGCTCGAGGCCGCCAAGCCGTATCGCATACCGGCCGGCTGGAGCTACCTGTGGCTTAACGGTGGCACGGGACCGTTCGTAAGCCCAAACAACATTGCCAGCGCAAAAGAGTGGCTCAACGACGGTAAGCTGATCGTGATGGGAATTCCGGTTTACAGCGACTTCCCGGACTTCGGAGGCCGCTCTCCCAAGGCTTACTACGACTACAACGGTTCCGCCGGGTTTGTGGGCGGACACGGCGTGTGTATCAGCGGGTACAACGACAACGTCAACCCGGGCGGGAAGAACGCCGACCACCGGGGCGGCTTCAAGGTGGTGAACTCCTGGGGCCCCTACTGGAACGGCTCCAGCAAAGGGTTCGTTTACCTCAGCTACGATTTCGTGAAAAGGTATGTTTGGGAAGCCTGGACGATGGCAGACCTGACTGGGGACGGGCCGAGCATCGGCCGCCTGAGCGCGGGCTCTGGGCGCGTTGGGAGCTCAATAGAGATCGTCGGCAACAACTTCGGGACCGGCAGGCGGAAAGCGCGAGTTTACTTCAACGGGACGGCGGCGAAACAGGTATCGTTCACGAACAACAAGGTGACGGCCGTGGTGCCCGCCGGCGCAACCGCCGGCCCTGTAACTGTCTGCAATTGGGACGGAGCCCGGAGCAATTCCGTGTTGTTCGCCGCGCGCGGCAAGGGGGGCGGGAACACGGGGCCGGCTATAAGCTCTATCTCGCCGAGTTCGGTGTCAAAAGGATCGATAGTCACTGTTTCAGGGGGCAACTTCGGGGCCGGCAAGGGGAGCTCCTGCGTGTCGTTCGGCTTGGCCCTGGCAACAGAATACTATTCCTGGTCGGACAAGCAGATCAAAGTTCGCATGCCCGAAGGTGTCTCCGGTGAGGTCGAGGTGGCCGTGCACACTCCCGACGGTGGCTCTAATGCGATGTACATAACGGCGAGAGCTTCCACGTACTATTCCTATTACTTCGCCGAAGGGTGCACCAGGGACGGCTTCGCCGAATGGTTGTGCCTGCAGAATCCGGGCGCGGACCCTCTCGAAGTGAGCGCCACGTACATGCTCGAGGGGGGTCAGGCCCCCGTTTTCAAGACCTACACACTACGCCCTTCTTCCAGGACTTCCGTACACGTAAACGGGGAGGTCGGCCCCGGCCAGGATGTCTCCGTGAAGCTGTCGGCTAACGGCGAATTCTTTGCCGAGCGCCCCATGTATTTCACCTATAAACAGGGTCAGCCGGGTTACTCCTGGACCGGCGGGCACTGCGCGACCGGCGTCGCCGCCCCTGCGCCTGACTGGTACTTCGCCGAGGGGACTACCCGACCCGGTTTCGAGGAGTGGCTGTGCCTTCAAAATCCCAGCTCCGAAGAAGTCATCGCAACTGTTTACTACATCACGTCGGGCGGCCGTATATCGCAGAAGGATTACCGCCTTCCCCCTCAGTCGCGCGTAAGCGCATCCGCCAACGGCGATGTTGGGCCGGGTAAGGATATCTCGGTGCGCGTACACTGTGATTCCGGCATAATCGTCGAGCGTCCGATCTATTTCAACTATCAGGGCAAGTGGACCGGCGGACATGACGTGATGGGGACGGACTCACCGAAGACCAAGTGGTACTTTGCGGAAGGAACCACCCAGCCCGGTTTCGAGGAGTGGCTCGCGGTTCAAAACACCAGCAAAGAGAATGCCACGTTGACCGTGCATTTCATGAAGAGCAACGGGTCTCAACAGGACGAAACATACACGGTCGGCGCAAACTCCAGGTGGACCCTTGACGTGAATCGGGCTTTGGGGCCCGGTGTCGATTCGTCGATCGTGCTGGAGAGCGAACAGCCGGTCGTCGCTGAGCGATCGATGTACTTCTCCTACAAAGAGCTGGAACCCGGTTACGGCTGGACCGGCGGGCACAACGTTATTGGCGCTTCCAGTCCTAAGACGAGTTGGTTCTTCGCCGAGGGATGCACCTACGATTGGGCCGATGAATATCTCTGTATAGCAAATCCTGGTAGCGACCCCGCCCATGTCACTATCATGTACATGCTGGAAACGGGTAGCCCGGTTAGTCGCTCAATAGACGTGGAAGCGCAAAAAAGAACTACGGTTAAGGTTGCGGATGTAGTTGCCAGGGGCCACAACGTCTCCGTCCAGATTACTTCAGACAAGCCGGTAGTGGCTGAAAGGCCTATGTACTTCAACTACGACGGCTGGACCGGCGGACACGACGTGGTAGGATTCTAGTTTCCCGTCTTGCTTCGCGGCTATCAACGCCGGCGCTCCAGCAACGGAATATATCTTCCCTATCCATTCCTCATTCATAAGCATTCGTTCCCAAGAAATAGCAGTTCGTTCCGATCATCAATTCGAGGGATAAGCCCATCCCACAAATAGGCCGTTACAAACCATGTAAGCCAATGCAGTGGGGCTGTGCGGCTACAGTGGGAGTACGCGGTAGGGGCCTGCGGCTGAGATGGGTTCCACGCGGGAGGCGTCCGCTCAGACGGCCCACTTGATACAACCAAAGATAGGAGAGCTTGCTCATGGACAGCGTAGAAAAACGAATAGTCGGGAACAGGTGCTGGCTTACCATCGCCGCTTTAGTCGTTCTTGTTATTGCGGCAGGTCTTCTCGCAGTGGGACTGGCGACCGTCCCTGCCAGGGCAGCCGGGGAGAACTGGTACGTGAACGGCACAAGTGGTAACGACAGCTGGGACGGGACTTCGCCGACGTACGTTTCCGGCACAATCGGACCGAAAGCAACGATCCAATCCGGCATGACCGCCGCGGGGGCCGGAGATATCGTCAACGTCTCCGCTGGTACCTATACCGAGACTGGCCAGATTCTAATCAACAAGGACCTCTCCATAATCGGCGCGGACATGAGCACCACCATCATCAAGCCCGCGCAGGACACCGTGTATAAAGGCTCCTGGTTCCAAGTCAACAGCGGCTCCAAGCTCAGCCTCAGCAAGGTGACGCTTGACGGCGCAGGTAAAAAAATATTCTATGCAATCCTATGCAACGGCACGGGCACGGTCGACGGTTGCAAGATCAAGAACGTGCTCTACGAGACATACTACGGCTACGGGGTTGTCATACGTGGCGGCTCTATGACGGTGAGCAACAACATCTTCACCAACATCGGGCGGGACTCCACGTACGTGGCCAGGGACGGTGTTAACCCCCAGCCGACGCCCTCAGAAATCACCGGGAATAGCTACACCGGCAAGGGGCTGGGCGACTGGCTCGACTACGCGGTAGAGCTCGGTCGCGGCGCGTGGGCGAATATTACCAACAACACGATCCACAACAACGTGGGCGTGGCGGCCCTCGACGGCTCGACGTCGGCTGGTATCCTGGTGACCACCCACTACGCTCCCGGCACCGAGGCCGTGATCAGCGGAAACACCATCACCGACAACTACCTCGGAATAGCCATCGGGAGCGATGCCAACGACACCAGCACGGTCACGGCGCACCTGAACAACCTCGAGGACAATCCAGGTGGGGGAATGATCTCCACCGCGCCGCCGGTCGATGCCACCAAGAACTGGTGGGGCTCGGTCTACGGGCCG
>Ga0209745_1000928_pt1 | contig 17706 bp, 15 predicted proteins | sample BarGraNGADG00312_FD_184495 | JGI IMG/M metagenome (GOLD analysis project Ga0209745, IMG submission 184495) | Arctic peat soil microbial communities from Barrow, Alaska - Barrow Graham LP Ref core NGADG0004-312 (SPAdes) (version 2) | ecosystem: Environmental > Terrestrial > Soil > Wetlands > Peat...
TTCAAATTCAATCTGCCAAAAAGTGCGGTTGACGATTTGATTGCGTTGAACTACAAGGATCGGCCAAAGCTTTTATCCAATTTTGCAAAGATTTTTTCTGCCACCGAAACTTCATTGAATGAAGGAATTGGTGTCTGGTTAACTGGGATTAATCTGAGTGCTTCGTCTTATGCTACCGCTCAGTGTTTAATAGCGTTGCGCGATACAGACCTGAGAGCTGACCTGGCTAAAATAACCATCCCTGCTCTAATTATGCATGGAAAAAAAGACAAAATATGTTCTTTCGATCTGGCAGAACAGATGAAAGCCAGCCTCATAAATTCACATCTTGTAGTTTTTGAGAAGAGTGGTCATAGCTTATTTCTGGAAGAAACTCAAAAATTTAATAAGGAACTGATAAAATTTGCACGCCAATAGGTCAGAAGACCTGAGCAATAATAGGTGTCAATCAAAATCCAGTACAAATGAACTCAACAATGTTTATTTCAAAGTACGAGACGCAGATTTATGCCATATTTCGCTTAATAGCCGGATTTCTTTTTCTTTGGCACGGTTCACAAAAACTATTCGGTTTCCCACCTGCAGGACATGAGATACTTAGATATATTATGTTTATTGCAGGCCCTATAGAGTTCTTCGGTGGCCTGCTGATCATGATTGGTCTTTGGACACACTGGGTAGCATTTATTTGTAGCGGAGAGATGGCTTATGCTTACTGGTCAGTACACGTTACCCATGCTATACTCCCTCTTATGAATGGTGGTGAACTGGCAATAATTTATTGCTTTCTGTTTTTGTTCATCGCATCTAAGGGTTCTGGTGTGTTTAGCCTTGATCATTTTCTGGAAAAACGAAAGCAAAAATGAAAAGGGATGTATGGATATTTGATTCAAGAATAAATTCATGGATTAAGAAGTAGATAAACCCTTCAGCATTTTGAGCCAGGATATTAAATAACCTTTTTAGATCAGGATCATTGGTAGGTTATATCCATAATTTCAAAAACCATATTCTCCCTGTCACGCTTTAAAGTAATCTTGTCTCCTACTTTTTTATTTATTAATGCTTTGGCCAGGGGCGATATAAATGAGATCTTACTTTTGGCAATGTCTGCCTCATCAACACCTACTATCTGAAAAATCTGAATGTTACCAGACACTACGGTTTTGAGGGTTACAATTGCACCGAACCTTATTTCGTTTTTAGGTTGCTCTTTCATATCAACAATTCTGGCCTCGGCAATTCTGTTGTTCAGCAACTGTAATTTTGCATTAATAAAGTTCAGGGCAATTCGTTTCTCATTTTCGTCAGTGCTGCTCAGGTTGTCTTTTTCATGGATCAGCATTTGTTTTTCAGCTAATAGCTGGTCCATTCCGGTCCGGGTAACAAAGTTTGTTACACCTTCCGGTAAATATGCCCTCTGTGGCACTATCGGAACCTCTTCCTGATCGTCTTCTTTTACAAATCCTCTGCTCATGGCTTATGGGTCCGGACCACTTAATTATCCATTGAAGAATATATTCTGTCAGTTACATTATGTTAAAAACAGGTATTAAACTTGCCAAATTTAGCCTAATCAGACAATATTTATTATGATTTTAAGGATTTAGCGACGGGATTTAATGCAAAAGCCGGGCATAAGTGGCGAAAGGCACTGGCTTTTGCACCATCCATCTTGTGTGAAAATGTGAATTATATAATTTTTTATCATAATTACGTAATGCACACATCATTCAAATGATTGAGCTTTACAGGATATTTCTTTTGATAAAGTCAAATACTAAAAGAAATCAGGAATAATTAAATGAATAATTCAAAGAAGCCTATTAAAGATAATCGCATTATCATCTGTAAGAACGGGCCTTACCTGGTTTATGGCAACATACCCGTTTGTATTCAAACTATAGTATCCAATAAAGAGGGTATGTCATGGGATTGGGAAAGAGGTAAAACCTTCGAGACAGAAAGTGAGTATACTCTCTGCCGGTGTGGAAAATCCAGAAATATGCCATTTTGTGATGAAAGCCATGAAAGGACAGGATTTGATGGAACAGAAACAGCCAGCCTTGAACCATACGCAAGGCAAGCAGAAGAATTTGACGGACCAACATTGGTTTTAAGTGATGTCGAAAAACTTTGTGCCTTTGCCAGGTTTTGCGATCCCGGAGGTAAGATATGGGGGCTGATTGAACATACAGATAATCCTCAAGCGCGTGCACTGGTAATAAGAGAAGCAATGCATTGCCCGGCCGGACGATTGGTCATTCATGACAGGAATACACGGCAGACAATAGAGGAACCACTTGAACCATCAATCGGTATCGTTGAAGATCCGACCCTGTGTTGCAGTGGCCCACTTTGGGTTCAGGGAGGCATAACGATTGAATCTGAAGACGGTCATCGTTATGAAACCCGTAACAGGGTGACATTATGTCGATGTGGCGCTTCTGACAACAAGCCTTTCTGCAATGGCATCCATGCCCGTATTAAGTTTAATGACAGTCTCCTGAATGCACAATGATCCGGTGAATGGTCAGAACTAACAGTCCCATTAGCATCAGTGCGCTGCCAAGAACTAAAAGTGAAGCGCTGGTACTCCCTGTCCTGTCTGTAATGATGCCTACAAGCATAGGACCGGCAAATCCGCCCAGGTTGCCTACGGAGTTTATAAGTGCGATCCCGCCTGCTGCTGCCGTACCACTCAAAAACGTAGTTCCGAGAGCCCAGAAAGGTCCCATTGTGGATTTCAATCCGACGAAAGCCAGAGTGAGTGCAGCCATGGCAAGATAGGGATTATGCAGGTATGCACTCAGGACGAAACCCAGGGCGGATGAGGCAGCTGCAACAGCTATATGCCAGCGCCTCTCTCCGGTCCGGTCGGAATGGTTTCCCGCCAGGAGCATAACAATCATTGCCGCTATGTAGGGAATGGCATTTATCAGACCCACCATAGTAAAGTTTATTTCATAGAATTCTTTTATGATAGTGGGTAACCACATTTCAAAACCATAACCTCCGACGTTCAGCAAAAAATAGATAAGGCATAACAGCCAGACACGGCCGCTTGAAAAAGCCTCTGACAGCCGGAAATGTGCCTGTCCTTTTAGCCGGGCAGCCTCTTCATCGAGGCGGGATTGAATCCAGGTTTTCTCGTCAGCGGACAGCCAACGGACCTTGCTGGGGCGGTCAGGAAGGGCGAAGAGGACCACCAGTCCCATGACTACTGCAGGAATCCCTTCTAGCAGAAAAAGCCACTGCCAGCCTGCTAACCCGCCTTTTCCGTGAAGATCGAGTATCGCCCCGGAAAGCGGTGAACCCAGAATGCCTGCCAGGACGGCACCTGAAGCAAAAAGAGCTACCGTGCGGGCTCTCTCCTTAGCCGGGTACCAATACGTCAGGAAGAGAATTACACCCGGATAGAAACCTGCTTCAGCCACCCCCAGAAGGAATCGCACCAGATAGAAACCCGTTTTGCTGCTTATGAACATCATAGTCATGGCTACCAGCCCCCAGACGATCATAATACGGGCGATCCACAATCGGGTTCCCACGCGTTGCATTATAAGGTTACTGGGTACTTCAAACAAAAAGTAGCCTATGAAAAAAAGCCCGGCTCCCAGACCATAGATGCTTCCAAACACATTTGGGTCCACACCCAAAACTTCAGGTAATTGTAACTTTGCAAAACCTATGTTGATGCGGTCAATATAGGCTATGATATAGCTGATAAAAAGCAACGGAATCAGCCGCCATGTGATCTTTGTAAAAAGATGACGCGACTGTTCCGGTGTCAGTATTACCTGACCGGACTGCGGTGAATCTGATGATGGGAAGATGACCGGCTTACAATGATAATTCATAAAGAATCCTCTCCTAAATATTTTCAAGTGGATTTTTGGTTATCAAAATCCCGATTCCTGCCCTGAATTTAACTATAAAATTTACATTCACTTTTTTGATTACATTTATTCTTGACCAATTTTACCTATAACATGAAAACCCGGATTACACTTTTCATTTTTTTGATGTTGATTTTCGCAGGATGCCGAAATAACTATTATACATCAGAAGATTATCAGACAGTACTTAAGATTGACTCTCATGTACACATTAACAGCGACAGAGGCTGCTTTGAAGAACAGGCAATAAAAGATAATTTCAGTCTGATCACTCTTAATACGGACCACTCGGATTCATCTGCGGTCAAACAGCAGCTTGATTATGCACTTATATCAATAAAAAAGTATCCCGGGAATGTCTTTTATGCGGCCACGTTCCATTTCGATACAGCAGGATGGGAAACTGATGAGTGGAGTAAAAAAGTTATATCTCAGCTGAAAAGTAATATTGAGGGCGGGGCAGTTTCGGTAAAAATCTGGAAAAACATCGGAATGACCGAGAGAGACAGAAATGAAAGGTTTATAATGATTAATGATCCCTTGCTTAAACCGGTCATCGATTTCATAGTCAGCAGGAATTTATCAATTACCGGCCATCTTGGCGAACCCAAGAACTGCTGGCTACCTCTCGATCAAATGACGATCAGTGGTGACAGCAGTTACTTTTCTGAAAATCCGCAGTATCATATGTTCCTTCATCCTGAATACCCGTCATATGAAGATCAGATAAATGCGGTTGAGGATATGCTTGAGCAGCATCCGGACCTGAAATATATAGGGTGCCACCTGGGAAGCCTGGAATGGAATGTTGATGAACTCGCCAAAAGACTTGATGCATTTCCGAACATGGCGGTTGACATGGCTGCCCGTGTTTGCCATCTGCAATACCAGTCAGCAAAGGATCGCAAAAAAGTCCGGGATTTTTGTATCAGGTATCAGGACAGGCTCCTGTATGGCACTGACCTCGGAGATAATGGAGGCAGTAAATGTGAAGAGCTGGAGAAACAGATGAGTGAAACATGGCTTGATGACTGGAAATACTTTACTTCAAATGATGAAATGACCTCAGAATTGTTCAAGGGCAGTTTTGAAGGACTTCGGCTTCCTAAGAAGGTGATAGACAAAATATACAGGGAGAATGCAATTAAATGGTACAAACTCCCTGTTAAATGAATTTATCAGGCTAAAAATTTAAATGATTTTCAGTGAAAACCATCGCCTTAGTCTTCATGAAAATTAATACGTCAGCATGATAATTATCTGCGTCTGGATTCTCTGGGTTCTTCCATATTATGTTGGACTCTCACAGGGCTTCCAACATTTCTGTCATGGTATTCGATTGGTTGAGACGGACGGGTTGGTTCTACTCTTCTTTCAGGGAGCTCACGGTTTGGTCTTACTTCGTTTTCATTTCGTTGGTTAATTTCATTCCTTCGCTCAGTCGTTGTGGTTGCTGACCTGGGTTCCACACCTGTCGCATTTGTATTTCTATAGACCTCCGACCTCGAATTCTCATTAAATCCACGCATCGGACGCGAAACGTCTTCATATCTGTCTTTATAAACGGATCTGTAATAATAACGGGGGTAATGTGATACATAATAATCGAAATGCCTCCAGGGCTCAAATACATTATAATCAAGCAAAACGACGAAAGCCGAATTAAGATCGAACCATGAATATATCGGAGGCAAGGTTGAGCCAAACATCCAGCTGCCATCCTCGGGATATATAAAATCCCTGTTCCAGACATCATAATAGCATTCAATGTCCGGGAAATAGTAATACCTTATCATGTCAGCATTATCATAAAAGGGAGCCCATGCCGGTGGCATTACGTTGGCTCTTTGGCCTTGTATTTGATTATTTACCGCACAGCTGTTGTTGCCTGCAAAGAGAATTACTGTCCATAATAATATCATGGCAATCTTAAATCCATGATGTAAAACCTCAGTTTTATTTCCTGTTGCTTGATAGTTTCCAGTTTCCATTTCAGTAGGTTTTTAGTGCAATATTTCGTTAAATGATTCTCAGCGACAAATTTATCTCCATTATGAGATTAATCGATTAAGAACAGATTAAGGATAGATTAAGAACTGATTAGTTAAGAGAGATATATCTCGTCTGTCTCACTAATTTATTCTTAAGCTAGCCACTTAATAATAACCATATTATTCACGACAATTGATGATTAAAAACCTGAATAATAATTGTTTTTCCGAAATTTATCCATTCGCAATCTCATTATGCATAGATGACCATAAAGCTTAATCAGGCCTGGCGGTCAATTATTGTTAATTATTCTGTCAAATTTAAATGATTTTCCTTAAACCTATATTTTAATTAACTTGCATAGTTGATGGTTAAGAAATATTTATTTATACTCTTTAATTCATTTATACTTAACGTACTAACCAAAGTTCTTTCTGTTGTGCAAAAGTGATATTGGATATTTATCTGAGAAAACCTCTGAGGATTATGAAAATATTACTGGTTGAAGACGATCCCAAAATATCGTCATTTGTTAAAATAGGTCTTGAAAGCAGTGGTTGTACTGTAGATATTGCTTATGACGGTGCAATTGGAGAAAAGCTGGCTTTTTCAAGAAAATATGATGTGATGGTTCTTGATGTAGTAATACCAGGTATCTCAGGATTCGAGTTATGTAAAAGAATCCGTAACGGCAATATTTTAACTCCTGTTATAATATTAACCTCTCTTGATTCGGTTGATGACAAGCTTACCGGATTTGAGTGTGGTGCTGACGACTATTTATTAAAGCCATTCAGTTTCCAGGAACTTCTGGCCCGCTTAAAAGCATTGAACCGCCGCAACATGGAGGTAATTGTAAGTCCTGTTTTAAAAGTTCTGGACCTTGAATTAGATACTGTGACCAAAAAAGTCAGGAGAAATAACAGGGAAATAAATCTTACCCCGACTGAATATAAAATACTCGAACTCCTGATGAGCAATAAAGGCAAAGTATTTGACAGAATCCTTATTGCAGAAAAAATCTGGGGATTTTCTTTCAATTCAGAGACCAATGTTATTGATGTTCATATTAACTCACTTCGAAAGAAGATAGATAAGGATTTCACGCATAAACTCATCTGTACGAAGAAGGGATTTGGATACATGGTGAGCGAAGAACCTCAGGTCTGAGGTACATTTTCAAATTTATTTACAGGGTTGGGATTTCTCTTAACCAGTTCTTAATCTAACCTTAATTTAATCTTAAGGCCTCACACATTCTTAGGAAATACATTTGTCATGTAAAATTGATTAAGACTGATTTAATACTTATTCTATGACTGCGATTGAATTTAACCATAAGCTTATCAGCCTGGAAGATAATATTGAAAGGTTTGCCTTAAGCCTTACTTTCAATTCTGAAAATGCAAAAGATCTTTTGCAGGACACCTATTTTAAAGCCTTGAAGTACAGGGATAAATATACCGAAATCAACAATTTTAAGGCATGGGTTTTTACCATAATGAAAAATACTTTCCTGAACAATTATAAGAAATCAGTCAGGGAGAATAGAAGTATTGATGTTACAGGAGATCTTATGCTTTTAAACAATCAGGAAGAATCACAGCTTGGAAGCCCAGAATCTGAAATTGCATTCAAGGAAATTAATAAAGCAATAGATGCTTTGGGAGGTGACTTCAGAGTGCCTTTGATAATGCATACTGAAGGTTTTAAATATAAAGAAATAGCTGAAAATCTTGATCTTAAAATTGGAACTGTGAAGAGCAGGATCTTTTTGGCCCGTAAGAAACTGATGGAAACATTACAGGACTATCAATAAATGCTTATTTAACTATTAATTACTAACAATGAAATCGTAAAATTATGAAAAAATTGATCTTATTGTTGGGATTTGTGGTACTGGCATTTCCAGTCCTGGCTCAGATGTCAGACGATACGCCACAGGATTTTCTTATCCTTAAAAAAGGGAATATTCCTACCCAGGTTCAGATAGCTGCAGAGAAATTGTTCCAGGGAGACACGCAGGTGGCGTGGGGTACATTCCCTTATGAATTAAAAAATTACGGATGGGTGGTAAATAAGGATTACAATGAACCTATTGACCATTATGAAGTAAAATTCAAAGCCAGTAATGGATCTGACATCTATGCAGTCTTTGAGTCAACCGGTGAACTTATCAGCACAAAAATCATAAACAAAAATGCTCCTGTTCCGCCGCCTATTATGATAGCCATATCTGATGGCAAATACAAGGATTGGCAAATCGTAGGGGATATCTTACTGATAAAAAATACTCAGAAGAAAGTTGTCGAACATTATGCAGTGACCCTTAAGAAAGGTGATATGACTAAGCACCTGTATTTCACGGTTAAGGGAGAAGAATTGCCTAATACATGATAACAGATCCTTATCTGCAAAAAACGAATAAAAACTGCTGGCAAAATGTGACAGCAGTTTTTATTCATGAGTATATGTGAAATTTAATTGTCTTGCAGTGAAGGTTTTACCCGGAGTTTTAAAAAGAACATGATGAAATTTGAATTGCCGGAGTTGCCGTTTGAAATTAACGCGCTTGAACCGAATATTTCCGGCAAAACGGTAATGTATCATCATGAGAAGCATCATAAGATATACGTTTCAGGACTTAACAAGCTGATCGCCGGAACTAAATTTGAAAACAAGGACTTTGAAACCATAATCAGAATTGCAGATGGTCCGATATTTAATAATGCTGCTTTGGCATGGAGCCATGCATTTTATTTTTCAGGATTAAAACCGGGGAAAAATAATAGCCTCAAAGGACCATTTGCCGGTTTAATCAAAAAAAATTTCGGATCGGCCATGTTCCTTAAAGATACTTTCATAAGATCTGCAGTATCACTTTTAGGTGCAGGATGGGTTTGGCTTGTGCTGAAAGCAAATGGATATCTGGAAATAATCAATGAAAGCAACGCCGGAAATCCGCTTCGCAGTGGTCTTGTCCCATTATTGACATGTGATGTATGGGAACATGCCTATTATCTTGATTATCAAAACAGAAGAGCTGATTATGTAAGGGCTTTCTGGAATTTGATTAATTGGGAAATAATAGAGAAAAGATACAATGATGCCGGTCAGGGCAGGATTGAATTACTCAATTCATGATTGCCTTGTTCTTGCTATCGCTCTCTACTTCGACTTTACGATCCAGCTTCTTAACATTCTTTCCCTTGTTGAATTTATAAGAATACATGAACTGGATGTAATTTGTTGCATCAAATCCTATAATATTTGTAGAGGTATAACCAGTTGTCGCGGTTTCGGTTCTGTTTAATTTTATATGTGTTGAAAATGGGAGCACCCACACCACACCAATGTTGTGGTTTTTTATCTGGGCCTGAATACCCGGACCATAAAAAGGATGATTATATGTTTTTGATTGTGCGTTTACATTTACTCCATCATAGCTTAAAAAAGCAAATGCAGTTATTTTCTTTTTCTTGTCAAGATTGGCATATGCATAGCTTGTTATACTGAAGGAGAAATAATCCGTGGCAGGTATAAAAACTGACTGCCCTGTGTACTCGTTGAAATGTCCTCTGTAAATTCTTGCATTGATATTTATAAACCACAACATGGTGTTGATCCCGCCTCCCAGCTCATTACCGTTAAGCAGGTTATATGGCTTTGTAAACGTGGTCAGGCTGTTGCTGCCGGGAGAACTTATCACCTTATATTCATTCCCTACTTTATTGGAAAAAAATTCCGTATAAGTATAGGGCGAAAAATAATTGCTGCCAAAGTTCCAGGTGTAGGTAAGCTGCAGACGGTCACGATAATCGGGCTTCAGATTGGGATTCCCCTGGGTGATATTAAAATTCTGGTCTACTTTAAAATACGGGTCCATATCATAAATCCCCGGCCGGTTAATTCTCCGGTTATATGTAAATTTTAAATTGTGCGATGCCGAGAATTTATATTGAAGATTGACGGAAGGCAGGAAACAGGAATAAACAGGTTCAGTGACCGAATCAGCATTTATACGGCTGTTTTCTACCCGGAGCATTGCCTGAAATCCTATTTTTTTCATATTATATGTAATGCCGCCGTAGGCCGAATTACGAAACTCGGCATATTTGAACAGGTTATTTGATTCCTCATTATTTATTATGAAATCGTAGCTCATATTCTGGTAATACAATTGATAACCTGCTTCAATTTTTGCTGACATGCCCAATGGCTGGACATAGTTCAGTTTAACTGAATAGTAATCACGTTTATTCAGATTATTTTCCGTCCTGGCATAGGTACTGATTATTGAATTTGAGTTATACAGGTACCGGGTATTCGTAAAATGATTTGTTTCATTTGATCCGAAGTTGTAATAATTGGCCTCTCCCGTAAATTCCTGGATTGGATTTTTAAATGCCTTTTTGTAAAAAAAGGATAGTGCTGTCTCATCACTTTTGTAGTTATTGTTATAAGGCGATGAAATAGTATTTAAGGGAATTTCGTTTTTCGACAGCAAAGTCTCACTTAACAGATCTATATTCTGCTGTAAAGGTTTGTAGCTGACGTTAAAACTCAGGTTGTTTTTATCGTTTAAATAATAATCGAATCCGCTGTTGATTGTTGTCATTCCAACTTTTATACCTCCGTTCCCTGACAGGCTGATCGTGGAATCATTCATTATGAAACGGCTTTCCTGTGAGTTGGTTATATCAAGACTCTGTGAAAAATTCATGGCAGTTACATAAAATGTTATTTTACCCAATGCATAATCGAGACTGCCTGATTCTGACCTTGTGATCTTATTGAACGGTTTAATGGTGAATCCGACATTTCCATTCATTCCATATCTGGCTTCTTTTTTCAGTATGATGCTTATCACCCCGTCGATATTGCCTTCGTACTTACCGGACGGATTACTGATAATTTCAATGGTTTCGATATCAGACGGAAGAAGTCTGGCAAGGTATTCCTTGTCGCGCTGCCTTCCATCCACCTGGATTATAAAATTGCTGCTTCCGTTAAGCGTCACATTGTTCTGATAGTCGACATTAACCTGTGGTATTTTTTTCAGTAGATCGTACCCGTTAGTTGAGGATTTGGATACTACTTCAGGAATGGCATATACGGTCCGGTCTACCAGTTCCTTGCCTTTCAGCCGCTCACCAAACACTGTGACTTCACCTATACTTGCCGTGGTTTCTTTTAAATAAATAGTATCAACCGCAACTTCGGTATCACCTGCCTCAACGACAGCACTCTTCCCGGTGGTTTCATAACCCACAAAACTCACTCTTATAAAATAATTCCCGGGCTTTACTTTTTCAAGCATATAGCCTCCGTCAGTTAAAGTAATAACTCCTGTAATCATTATTGAATCAGGCAATTGAACCAACCCTACAGTAGCAAACTGTACGGGCGATTTGTCTTTTTCAAGGCATACTTTTCCCCTTATGTTCTGAGCCTGAGCAGTAATGGAGATAAAAAGAAGTAACCAGACTAAATATTTTCCCATCTTAACTGTATATTAATTTTGATCCAGGGCAACTACTTTCGATTCTCCGTTGATATCCATTGGCATTTGCATGGAAAATCCCGGAGCACTTATACCCAGATTTCCGGTAATATGCGTCTTCCCGATGTTTTCAACCACCAAACCGGTACGAATATCAATCACCATGTCTGACTTGCTCAATCCCCTTATGTCGTCATAGGTCACCGTAGCGCCTCCCGATTGGATTGGAACCGCATTCTCTGAAGTCTTAATATTTGCCTCGGCGGTTATTCTGGCATTGTTACCCTCTATTCTGTCCAGATGGTAATTGGTTATTATATCGAGCATCATTCCGCCGGTACTGATCTGTTGCGTGACATTCCAGTCCTCACCCGCGGAAACCTGTTTGCCCGGTAAATTCCATGTAAACCCTTCGATCATTGTTTTTAAATCACTGTCGCTGACCGAATTTATTATCTGCTTTTTAACAGCAGCTGCCGTCGGACCGGTGAGAGTTATGGAACTGGTATCCTTTAAAACCAGGTCAGACAGCATTTTTAAATTTATGATCTCAAGCGGTTTGCCTGCAAAATCCATTTTAACGTACAGCGCATTCTTGCTTAGCCGGTTCATTATGCATGATAAAACATCTGCCATTTCTGCCGATTTGATATCCCCTTCAGTTACAGAACTGTAATTTGCTATTTTTCCCATTGTATTAGTGCTGGTGATCAGGGTATCAAAATGTACTTCAGCGATCATAAAATCGGCGGTCGCATCAATCATTTTCAGCGACATAGTATAATTGACTTTGGATTCAGTTGTTTGCTGAACCCCGTTTATCGTTTGCGTAACCGTTTGCTCTGAAAGAGACTTTAGCCGGTAAACCTTGTTTTTCTCAAGGTTCATTTTAAGATTGAAGGTGTTTTGTGCCAGAATCGAAAAGCTTAACAGGCATGCGAAGCATAATAGCAAAATCTTTTTCATCAGGGTGTTATTTAAGGGTTAAAAATGTTGCTCAAAGATAAGGCTTCGACAGATTTTTATGAAATGATTTATCGGCAAACGGAGGAATTACCCGGGCGAATTGCTGATTTGCCGGGGAGTGAAGAAACAATCCGTTACTGATTTACTTTATTTCCTTCTCAGCCCGGCTTATGTTCCATCCGTCAATTACCAGGACCGGATTTTCGCCTTTGAGATCCTCCTGCGCGAACTCAACAGCAATTTTCCTCTTTTCCTTTGGCATAAGTGAAAAATAATTGTCTTCCCAGAAAACAGGCAATACAAGGTCTCTGGAAACACCCCTTATGATCGCCGGATTTATAAAGAATGCAAGCGATCGTGACAAGTTTTCAAACTCAATTGTCGCAAAGCATTTGCCATTTTCCGTTCGCAACGGTGAAACTGAATAATTGAGGCTGATCTCCGGTAGGCTGTTCAATGCTTTAAAGTCTGCCTTTTCATCTCCCTTTGACGATAGCCAGTAAAAATTGGACGATAATTCTTTGCCAGAAGCATCCGTCAGAACCAGCTTGAGGAAATAGACATCGCCAGGAATGTCAGGAAGATCAGGTGTCATCACTTTGAGGCTCTCATCCTGTTTTATGTCAAATGTTGTATCCTTCGAATAGATTTCGTTCATGTCGAAGTCAAATACCTTAAGTGATGCCCTGAGATTGCTGAAATCCATATAATTTCCATTTACCACACTGATTGAATGATCGTCATAGCGATACTGTATATGCAGGTTTTCGCATGCTTTTTTTGTTCCGTAAAAAGCACCGTTGGGAGCAAAGAAATAGTCGTACAGTTGCCAGTACATTGATGGCCAGGCAGAATTGTACATCCAGTAAATGATACCGCTGGAACGATATTTATTGGCAGCAAAAGCTTCGAACATTGCTCTTGTTGCCTCATACTGAAGCACCTGCGATTTCAAGCTGTATTCCTTAACTCCTCCGGGTTTACCGTAGCGCGATGTCAGCGCTTCCCGTGCATCAGGGTAAAATTCCTTGTGTAATCTTATATTCCATGAGTCGCTTATTGGCCAGAGATCCTTTTCAGGCATCATTTTGCGCATGCTTTCCACAGGAGGAATCTGCTCACCTGACGGTCCTGCTTCAGTATTGAACTCCAGTTTACTGTACCAGAACGAGGGAGGCAGGTACGAATAAACCTTGGGATATGGCCCCATATAGAGTCCGGTTCGGCCTTCAATTGAGCTCGAGTCACTGGTTGCAGATGATGAATATGGCCTTGTTCCGTCGTAATCGTCAAGAACCCCGATGTACATTTTCTCAACACTGGCGGGAGGGAAGTTGTCACTTCCATACAGCCATGTAAAAACGGAAGGATGGTTCCTTAACCTCACAATCTGGTCCTTCCAGCTCTTTTCGGCAATACCTGTTACCTTCGGGGTCCAGTTTTCCCATCTTTCCCATGAACTGCAGCAGCACCATCCTACCATAAGCAGGATACCTTCCTCATCGCATTTTTCAAAAATATGGTCCGAACCGCGGGGAGCTTCCATCCGGAGGGCATTCAATCCCATGAACTTTGCATATTCAATATCAGTATCAATCCTTTTATCCGATGGCCGCAACATCATATCCTCAACATATCCTCCGCCCCTGATTACTATGTTCCTGCCATTAATCTGAAATACCTTTGTAAGTTTTCCGTCGAATTTGTTCATCCACGAGGTTATCTCTCTTATCCCGAACCTTGTTTTTTCAGAATCGGATACCTTGCCATTAATCTCAAAGGAGAGATTCAGGTCGTACAAATTCTGAGGGCCGGCTGTATGAGGCCACCAGAGCCTCGGATTTGAAATTACCAGCTGGTTAAATTTATCCGGAGTTAACACCACGAGCCTGTTTTCTCCGGGAGAAAGTGTAAGTTCTTCCGAAAAGCTTATGTCTTCAATTTTCCCGTTAAGGACCCCGGAAATTTCTTTATCGGTAGTGTTTGACAGTTCAGTCGAAATTGTAAGTTTTGCCTGATCTGATGACGGAAGGTTCAGTTTGGTTTTTACGTTAGTATTTTTCATTGCTACCGGGCCCGATGAATGAACAGAGACATCGTACCAGATGCCCATACCCTTGTCTGGCGGTGTCGGGTTCCAGTCAACCCAGGTTATCGTAAGGTCAGTGCCTTTGGGAGGAAAGATTTCCAGCGCAAGGCAATTTTCTTTACCTGGTACGGAAAAAGCAGAAATGTTCAGGTTATACAGCCGGTAAGCTCCTTCGATTTCAGATGTATCGGCTAACAGGTGACCGTTAAGCCAGATATTGGCCCTGTAGTTTATACTGTGGAACCTGAGCCACGTGTTCATCCCCTTGAAATCTGCAGGTAATGTGAAAACAGTCCTGTACCACCAGGCGACCCTGAAGGGACTGTTTTCCGGCATTTCATTTTTCCTGCCGTTTGTATAACCCGGTATGGACTCGATGTTCGTTCCGAAATAGGGATCTGGATAAACCTTGTTTTCAACAAGTGTTCCCAGGACCGTCGACGGGACAGTTGCCGGGTACCATTTGTCAGTATTAAAGGATGCGGAAGAGATAACTTTCCCATCGTCTTTTACCTCACTGGAAGACTGAATTGCCCAGTTGTCCCTGAGCATCATTTTCCCGTTAGGACACGACTGGCCCATAGCAGACGAGCATAAAATCAGGGCAGAAAAGAAGGCGGTGCATAATCTGAATGTTCTCATATCGGTTAGGAGTTTGTTTGATTTTCTCATTTCAATGTTTCTGAAGGGATGCGTTTTCAGTTGTAAAAACCAAATATTGGCACGATTAAAATTACAAATAAACCCTTGAAGTGGAATAAGGGCGTTGATTATTTTTAATAAATTAGCCCGCATTATTGCCTTTCTAAGCGATACTTTATGAACGAAAATCTCTCAACGTCCGTTCAGGGTCCGGGGTTAAAGCGTGTTTTACGGCTGCCTGCACTTATAATATATGGCATTATTCTTATCCAGCCTACCGCCCCTATGCCTTTGTTTGGCGCCGCTGCAAATATGGCGGACGGCCATGTGGTCACGACGATACTGATAGGCATGGTGGCAATGCTTTTCACGGCAATCAGTTACGGACGGATGGCAAATGCATATCCGAATGCCGGTTCGGCATATACTTATGTGAGCAGGGAGATACATCCCGCACTTGGATATTTCATTGGATGGGGAATGATCTTCGATTATGTGATGAATCCAATAATATGTGTGATCTGGGCGAGCAAGGCAGCGATGAATTTTGTCCCTGAAATACCTTTTGCAGTATATGCTGTCTTCTTTGCCGTGCTGTTTACTATAATGAATCTTCGGGGGATAGAATCCAGTGCACGTACTAACACGGTTATTGCCGTTGGACTAGGCGTTGTAATCCTGCTTTTTCTTGGTGCTGCAGCACGATATCTCTGGCTTCAGCCGCCACAGGGCGTTTCAGCATGGACCAGACCATTTTATAATCCTGAGACTTTTTCGTTTTCGAAGGTCTCTGCGGGGGCTTCGCTAGCCGTACTTACCTACATTGGATTTGATGGTATTTCAACATTATCTGAGGAGGTGCATAATCCCAGGCGTAATATCCTGATTGGTTCTGTACTGGTTTGTCTTATAACCGGGGTACTGGCTTCAGTGCAGGTTTATGCAGCACAGATGGTTTGGCCTGCCACAACTTTTCCCGATCAGGATACTGCCTTTTGTTACGTCGCAGGAAGAGCAGGAGGGCAATGGCTTTTCTATACAATCAATATTGCCCTGCTTATTGCCACCATCGGCTCTGGCTCGGGGGCTCATCTGGGTGCAGGTCGTCTGCTTTACAGCATGGGAAAAGACAACGCAATCCCCCAGAAATTTTTTTCAGCTGTAAATCCAAAGACCCGGATACCGAGCAACAATATAATACTTATTGGTGTCGCAGTATTGACTGGAGCATTCCTTCTTACATATCAGCTTGGTGCCCAGCTGTTGAATTTCGGAGCCCTTATCGCCTTTATGGGTGTCAATGCTTCTTCATTTGTAAGATATTTTCTTCGCGGTGAACGCAAAACCTTCGGAAGCTTTATTATACCGCTTCTGGGTTTTACTATATGTCTTTATCTCTGGCTAAGCTTAGGCATTATGGCTAAGATAGTTGGTATATGCTGGCTTTCAGCCGGGGTGCTTTACGGAGCATGGAAAACCTCATGGTTCAGAAAGCCGCTCCAGTTTGCAAGGATTGAATATGATGAAAACAAGACTGAAAAACCAACTGATCTGAATGCAAAATAATTCACATCGGAAATATCTGATCATCTGAACCTGCACTGATCACTGTTGAATACTATTTAACCCGGATTATAAGTTTTTTTTTTGCTCATAGTATATTTCAATTGTTTTCATTATCTTTTCAAACCCAAAATTCAAAACGATAATAGTATTATTTAATTGTACTAAAACCTAATTCTATGAAAAAAACTGTTATGTTTTTGGTCCTTGCAGTGTTAACACATGTGCTTATTGCACAGGATGTTACGGTACAAGGACGTGTAACCTACCAGACAGACGGGAGCGGTCTTCCCGGTGTGACTGTCATGGTGGTTGGAACTAATGTCGGGACTATCACCGGCGTTGACGGATCCTACACCATTCTGGCTAGAATGGGGGCAACCCTAAAGTTTACATTTATCGGAATGACTCCGGTGGAAGCTAACGTTACCTCCGGCACTCTTAATGTGGAAATGGCTGATATATCTACCGACCTTGATGAGGTTGTGGTGATTGGCTATGGAACTCAGAAGAAAGCATTGGTGACCGGTGCTAATTTAAATGTGAAGGGCGACCAGATTGCAGATCTCAATACTTCGACTGCAATGGCAGCTCTCCAGGGTATAGCAACCGGTGTCAGTGTCTCCAGGCCCAGTGGTGAACCTGGTGCAGGCACAAAGGTTACGGTCAGGGGTCTCGGAACAATTGGCGACGCAGCTCCTCTGTATCTTGTTGACGGTGTTTCTGTTGGTAATATAGACTACCTCAACGCATCTGACATTGAATCAATCGATGTTCTTAAAGATGCGGCCTCCTCTGCAATATACGGGTCAAGAGGCGCAAACGGTGTTATTCTCGTGACGACCAAAAAGGGTGTAAAGGGAGCAAAACCCATAATCAAATATGATTTTTACTATGGGTTTCAGAACATTTACAAAACACTGCCTTCGCTGAATGCTCAGGAGTATATGTTTATTATGGATGAAGGGCGTGCAAATGACGGACTTGCTCCAAACGACTGGGAAACGATGCTTAAAAATAATTCATATCTCAACTCAACTTTCCCGGGAGAT
>Ga0209745_1000929_pt1 | contig 17703 bp, 13 predicted proteins | sample BarGraNGADG00312_FD_184495 | JGI IMG/M metagenome (GOLD analysis project Ga0209745, IMG submission 184495) | Arctic peat soil microbial communities from Barrow, Alaska - Barrow Graham LP Ref core NGADG0004-312 (SPAdes) (version 2) | ecosystem: Environmental > Terrestrial > Soil > Wetlands > Peat...
ACCCGGTCACGCTCAGCAAATCACCACGTTCGCCACCGAGGCCAGGCAACGGCCAAGCTGGCAATGCTGAGAGTGGCGACACCCAGGCTGTTGGCGACCCGCCCGGCTGGAACGGTTACGCCCTGGAGGAGAACCACTCGGGCTTACCGGCGGAGCTGTCGATGTCCCACGACCAGTACGGCCGGTTCAGCCTGCGGTTCAGCGCACCGGCCGACCTGGGCGCGTTGGTCCAGGCCGCGCTGAAGGAAGCCAAGGACGCGTTGTTTCGCGCCGGGCACCCCGAGGTCACCCTCGGTGACGCGATGGTCGAGGTCGCCGGGCGCTCCCTGGGCGTTCGCCGTGACGTGGCTGGCTCAGACCGGAAGAATCAACCCTCCGCCAGGTCGACCGCCGGCAGCCCCCATTAGGCTCTGCGCGTGAGATCCTGGCCGTCGCCGTTCATCCCCGCTCTACCTGGCACCGGGCTTCCGATTCGTGTCCACGACACCGCATCCGGAGCATTGCGTCCTTTGACTCCGGGCCCCGTTGCTCGCATGTACGTCTGCGGGATCACTCCCTACGACGCCACCCACATCGGCCATGCCGCGACCTACGTGACCTTCGACCTGTTGGGTCGAGCTTTGCACGACGCAGGCCATGAGGTGCTCTATGTCCAGAACGTCACGGACGTGGACGAGCCCTTGCTCGAACGTGCGCAGCGCGACGGTGTCCAGTGGCAGGCGTTGGCAGACAGGGAGATTGCTCTCTTTCGCGAGGACATGACCGCGCTGGCAGTGATCGCTCCGGATCACTACATCGGCGTCGTCGAGAGCGTGCCGTCAGTCGTCAAGGCGGTGACCGACCTGATGTCTCGTAGAACGGCATACCGCGTGGATCTTCCCGAGGGTGAGGGGAGCGCAGGAGCCAGCGACATCTACTTCGATCTCTCGTCGGCCCAGGACTTCGGCTCGGTCTCCTCGTGGGACAGGGACCAGATGATGTCGGTATTCGCCGAGCGTGGGGGGGACCCCGAGCGCCCAGGCAAGCACGATGAGCTGGATCCGTTGTTGTGGCGTGCCGCCCGCGCCGGCGAACCGTCCTGGCCCGGCGGCGACCTCGGTGACGGTCGACCCGGCTGGCACATCGAGTGCACGACCATCGCCTTGGACTACCTCGGCATGGCGTTCGACGTGCAGGGGGGCGGCACGGATCTGATCTTTCCTCACCACGAGATGAGCGCGGTCCAGGCCTGCGGCATCACCGGCGCTCAACCGTTCGCCCGCGCCTACGTCCATCAGGCCATGGTTGGGCTCGAGGGCGAGAAGATGAGCAAGTCCAAGGGCAACCTGGTGCTCGTCTCGAAGCTGCGGCAGTCCGGGGTCGACCCGATGGCCATCCGCCTGGCCCTGCTGGCGCATCACTACCGGACACCGTGGGACTGGACCGACCAGACCCTGGTGGACGCCCAGCTGCGACTGGGGACCTGGCGGGCGGGGCTGTCGGGCAACGGCGGACCATCGGCGGAGTCGACGATTTCCCGCATCCGCGAACGTCTGGCCGATGACCTCGACGCGCCCGGGGCCTTGACCGCGGTCGACGAGTGGGTGCAGGAGAGCCTGGAACGCGGGGGCAGCGAACTCGGTGCCCCCGGTCTGGTCGGGCGGGCGCTGGACGCGCTGCTCGGCATCCGGCTCTAGCCTGCGGGCGGGTCCTCGCGGCGACGCAGGTACCGCTGGAACTCGCGCGCGATGGCGTCACCGCTGGCCTCCGGGAGGTCCGCGGTGTCCTGGGCCTCTTCGAGGGAATGGACGTAGTCGGCCACCTCTTCATCGGACTCCGCCAGCTCATCCACTCCGTGCTCCCATGCCCGCGACTGGTCGGGGAGGTCACCGTGGGGGATGGTCAGGTCGAGCAGTTCTTCGAGCTTGGCGATGAGCCCGAGCGTGGCCTTGGGCGACGGGGTGCCTCCCGCATAGTGCGGAACGGCAGCCCAGCAGGACAGCGAGGGCAGGTCAGCCTGGCTGGCTGCGTCGGCCAGGACCCCGACGATACCGGTGGGGCCTTCGTACGTGCTGGGTTCGAGGTCGAGGCGGTGAATGACGTCCTCGTGCTCTGAGGTGGCGGTGACGGGAATCGGCCGGGTGTGCGGCACGTCGGCCAACAGCGCGCCGAGCGTGACGAACTTGGTCACACCGAGCTGGCGGGCGAACTCGAGCAGCTCGATGGTGAACGAGCGCCAGCGCGTCGACGGCTCGATGCCCTGCACGAGGAGGACGTCGCGCTCCAGCGAGGTCGAAGTGGCCAACAGGATGCGGGTCGTGGGCCAGCTGATGCGGCGCTTGCCGTCATCGAGGACGACTCGAGGACGGTTCACCTGGAAGTCGTAGTAGTCCTCGGGATCGAAGGCTGCGACGGCTTCGGCTTTCCACACCTCTGTGAGGTGCTCGATCGCAGCTGTGGCCGCCTCGCCAGCGTCGTTCCAGCCCTCAAAGGCGGCAATCATGATGGGGTCGCGCAGCTCAGTCACGTCCTCGAGCTGGATCACCAGGTGCCTCCGTAGGTGCTCAGTGTGCGCTGAAGTGACCAGACTACGGAATCCAGGTCGGGTGGTCCCAGTCCCCGCCGTTAGACTTTGGGCCGATTCCCCCCTAGTGAGAAGGTCCACGACATTGAGCAGCCGCTCCGACCTCTTCCGGAAGGCCCTTGCCGAGCGTGTGCTGGTTGCTGATGGCGCGATGGGCACAATGCTCCAGGCCGCGGACCCGTCCATGGACGATTTTCAAGGCCACGAGGGCTGTAACGAGATCCTCAACATCACCCGTCCGGACGTCGTACGAGGCGTCCACGACGCCTACTTCGCGGTGGGGGTCGATGCGGTTGAGACCAACACCTTCGGCGCCAACCTGGCCAACCTCGGCGAGTACGACATCTCCGATCGCATCTACGAGCTCGCCGAGGCCGGGGCGCGGATCGCTGCCGAAGCCGCCGCCGATTGGTCGACTCCTGAGCATCCGCGGTTCGTGATCGGCTCCATGGGACCCGGCACCAAGCTGCCCTCGTTGGGCCACGTCTCCTTTGCGACCTTGCGCGACGCCTATGCAGAGCAGGCCCGCGGCCTGATCGACGGGGGTGTCGACGTCATCCTCATCGAGACGTCCCAGGATCTGTTGCAGGCCAAGGCTGCCGTGATCGGGTCCAAGCGGGCCCTGGCTGCGGCCGGTGAGAACTTACCGGTCATCGTCCAGGTCACGGTCGAGGCGACGGGCACGATGCTCATGGGCTCGGAGATCGGCGCGGCACTGATCGCTCTGGAACCACTCGGGATCGACGCGATCGGGCTCAACTGCGCGACCGGCCCGGCGGAGATGAGCGAGCACCTGCGCCACCTCTCGCGGCATTCCCGCATCCCGGTCACCTGCATGCCCAACGCCGGGCTGCCCATGCTGACCAAGGAGGGGGCGGCATACCCGCTCTCCCCGCAGCAGCTCGCGGCCGCGCACACACAGTTCGTCAAGGAGTTCGGGCTCTCGCTCGTGGGCGGCTGCTGCGGTACGACGCCCGCCCATCTCGCAGAGGTGGTCAAGGCGGTCGGCGGATCGCCGATCCGGCCGCGCAGACCGCGACCGGAGCACGGCGTCGCCTCGTTGTACTCAGCGGTGCCGTTCCGTCAGGACGCATCGTTCCTGGTGATCGGCGAGCGCACGAATGCCAATGGTTCCAAAGCATTCAAGGAAGCGATGCTGGACTCCCGCTGGGACGAGTGCGTCGAGATCGCCCGCAACCAGACCAAGGACGGCGCCCACCTGCTGGATGTCTGCATCGACTACGTCGGCCGTGACGGCGTGCAGGACATGAACGCGGTCGTCAGCCGGTTCGCGACGTCCAGCACCCTGCCGCTGGTCCTCGACTCCACTGAACCCCCCGTGGTCGAGGCCGGCCTCGAGCTGCTGGGTGGCCGCGCGGTCGTCAACTCCGTGAACTTCGAGGATGGCGAGGGGGACGGCTCGCGCTTTGCGCGAATCATGACTGTGGTCAAGGAACACGGCGCCGCCGTCATCGCTCTGACCATCGACGAGACCGGCCAGGCCCGCACCCGGGAGCACAAGGTGGCCGTGGCGTCGCGGCTCATCGAGTCCCTCACCGGTGACTGGGGTATGCACGTCGAGGACATCATCGTCGACGCGCTGACCTTCCCGATCGCCACCGGTCAGGAGGAGACACGTCGCGACGGGTTGGAGACCATCGAGGCCATCCGGGAGATCAAGCGTCGCCATCCCAACGTCCAGACCACCTTGGGCGTCTCGAACGTGTCGTTCGGTCTCAAGCCGGCCGTCCGGGTCGTCCTGAACTCGGTGTTCCTGCACGAGTGCGTCAAGGCCGGACTTGACTCGGCGATCGTGCATGCGGCCAAGATCATACCCATCGCGCGGATTCCCGAGGAGCAGCGCCAGGTCGCCCTTGACCTCGTCCATGACAAGCGTGTCTGGGCCGGTGAGCCAGGCGAGAGCGAGCTGACATACGACCCCCTGAGTCGTCTGCTCGAGCTCTTCGAGGGCGTGGACTCCATCTCGTTGAAGGAGACTCGTGCCAACGAGCTCGCTGCACTGCCGCTGGAGGAGCGCCTGGCCCGGCGCATCGTCGACGGCGAGCGCCAGGGCCTCGAGGAAGACCTTCAGGCGGCGCTCGACAAGGGCCGCAGCGCCCTCGACATCATCAACGACAACCTGCTCGACGGGATGCGGACCGTCGGTGAGCTGTTCGGCAGGGGCGAGATGCAGCTGCCGTTCGTGCTGCAGTCCGCTGAGGTCATGAAGGCCGCGGTGGCCTATCTCGAGCCGTTCATCGAGGGCAATGCTGATGGCTCCGCGCGTGAGGCCAAGGCCCGTATCGTGCTGGCCACGGTCAGGGGCGACGTCCACGACATCGGCAAGAACCTGGTGGACATCATCTTGTCCAACAACGGGTTCGAGGTCGTCAACATCGGCATCAAGCAACCGATCGCGGAGATCATCCGCGCAGCCGAGGAACACGACGTCGACGCCATCGGCATGAGTGGACTTCTCGTGAAGTCAACGGTGATCATGAAAGAGAACCTCGAAGAGCTCAACTCCCGCGGGGTCGCGGCGCGTTGGCCCGTGCTGCTCGGAGGCGCCGCCCTGACACGCGCGTATGTCGAGAACGACCTGGCCGAGGTTTATGAGGGTGAAGTCCGTTACGCCAGAGACGCTTTCGAGGGTCTGCGGCTGATGGACGCCGTGGCGGCAGCACGCGCCAATCCGCAGCTCAGCGTCTCGGACACCCTGCCCGAGCTGCGCAAGCGCCGGGTTCGGGCTGTGGCTCCGGCGGACGATGCCGCACCCGCCGACACGACGCGCTCGGACGTGGCCCAGGACAACAGCATCCCGACGCCGCCGTTCTGGGGCACCCGCGTGGTCAAGGGCATTGCCATGGCCGACTACGCGTCATACCTCGACGAGCGGGCGACCTTCCTGGGGCAGTGGGGCCTGAAGGGCACGCGCGGCGAGGGCGGCGCGTCGTACGAGGACCTGGTCGAGACCGAGGGCCGGCCACGGTTGCGCATGTGGCTGGACCGGATCCAGACCGACAACCTGCTCGAGGCCGGTGTCGTGTACGGCTACTTCCCTTGTTACAGCGAGGGGAACGAGCTCGTGGTCCTCCATCACGAAGAAGGCGCCGACGGCCAGAAGGTCGGCAGCGAGCGGGCCCGGTTCTCGTTCCCACGCCAGCGTCGTGACCGTCGTCTATGCCTCGCGGACTTCTTCAAGACCAGGGAGCGCTACGAGGCGGACGGCGAGCCCGATGTCATTGCCTTCCAGCTCGTGACGATGGGTGCGCGGGTGGCCGAGGCTACCGCAGAGCTGTTTGGTCGCAACGCTTATCGCGACTACCTCGAGCTACACGGTCTGTCGGTACAGCTGACCGAGGCACTGGCCGAGATGTGGCATGCACGGGTGCGCGAGGAGCTTGGCTTCGGCGCCGACGACAACGACGACCTCAGCGCCATCCTGCGTCAGGGCTATCGCGGGTCTCGCTACTCCTTCGGCTATCCGGCCTGTCCGGACCTGCAGGACCGTGCGCTGCTGGTCGGGTTGCTCGACCCGTCGCGCATCGGCGTCACTCTCTCGGAGGAGCTGCAGCTGCACCCCGAGCAGTCCACCGATGCTCTGACCGTGCACCACCCCGAGGCCAAGTACTTCAACGCAACATGACCTTCAACGCAACATGACCTTCAACGCCACGTGACCGGCGCCCTTCCGGCCGCGGTTCTCTGGGACATGGACGGCACACTCGTCGACACCGAGCCTTACTGGATCGCCGCGGAGCACGCTCTGGTCGAAGAGCACGGCGGCGTGTGGACCGACGAGCACGCCCACCAGCTGGTCGGCAACGACCTGTTGGTCTCGGCCGAGTACATCCGGGCCCACTCGCCGATCGAGCTGACGCCGGTAGAGATCGTCCACGAGCTCCTCACAAGAGTCGTGGCCAGCGTCAGAGAGCGTGTGCCCTGGTGCCCTGGCGCCCGTGAGCTCCTCGAAAGCCTTGTGGAACAGGGGGTTCCGTGCGCCTTGGTCACGATGTCGTGGGAGTCGCTGGCGACGGCCGTAGTGAGCAACCTGCCGAGCGGCAGTTTTGCGGCGGTAGTCACCGGAGACGTCGTCCAGCACGGCAAGCCACACCCCGAGTCCTACCTGGTAGCCGCCCGTCTGCTCGGCGTCGGCCTCGGGGCCTGCATCGCGATCGAGGACTCACCGCCGGGCGTCGCATCGGCGGTGGCAGCCGGCATACCGACGATTGCTGTGCCGCATCACGTCGAGGTGCCGGAAACCGTTGGGGCTGTTCAGATCGCAACCCTCGTGGGGCTCACCCCGGCGGATCTCCTGCATCTGTTTGCCCTGAGTGGCTGAACGCTCTCATGCCCCCACGCGCTAGCGAGCGCGGGATCCCCACGAGCCGGTGTTCGCCGCCGCGGCCAGGATCTCAGCAAGCTCTTCCTGGCCTTCGGCAACAAGTCCGACCGTGACGCGCACGTGGCCGCCCCCACCTTGCAGGACGTCGAAGGGCGATCCGGGCGTGACACCAACGCCCTGGCTGGCCAGCCGGACAATGGCAGCGGACTCGTCATGCACGGGCACCCACAGATTGAGGCCGTCGCCACTCGCGACCTGGACGCCGCGCGAGATCAGTGCGGCGACCAGCGCCTCCCGCCGGCGGGTGTACTCATCACGAGCTCGGTCGACGTCGGCGACTGCCGCGGGGTCCGTGAGCAGACTCAGCAGAACTCGCTGCAACACACGGCTGCTCCAGCCCTGTCCCAGCTCTCGTCGGTGGATGACCTCGCGGAGCAGATTGCTGGGTCCGCTCATGGCGGCCAGTCGCAGGTCGGGGCCATGGGACTTGGAGAAGCTGCGGATGTGGATCACCTGGTCCGGTATCCACTGACCCAGGCTGATAGGTGCGCTGGCCGCGACGGCACCGGCCGAGTCATCCTCGACGACCGGCATACCGGCTTGGGCAAGGATGGGTGCCAGGACTTGGGCGCGCTCTTCGGTCATGGATGCGCCCGTTGGGTTCTGCGCTCTCGGTTGCACGAACACGGCTGCGGTGCGGCTGCCCAAGGCCGTCGTCAGCGGATCCGGGCGCAGCCCGGCGTCGTCGACCGGCACACCGACCACCTCGATACCGATGGACTCGAGCAGGTCCAGCAGGGGAGGGAAGCAGGGGTGCTCCACGATCACGCGGTCGCCGAAGCGGAGCAGTGATCGTGATACGAGGTCCAGGCCGTCCATCGCACCGTCCACGACCATGAGTTCCTGTGCGGCATAAGGCCATTGGGCCTTCAGGACGTCGAGCAGCCCAGGGAGGACCGGATCATCGAGATAGCTGCCGGGGATGCCAGCGGTGGTGAGCTCGCTCAAGGCCGGTCCGAGGTTCGGGAGCAGCTGCGGGTCGGGGATCCCCGTCGACAGGTCAACGGCGAAGTCGAGCTGTCGTTCGAGTGCCCGCCGGTATCGGCCGGGGGCAGGGCCCCGCAGATCGGCGACCGTCGTGCCGCGGCGGCCGTCGGTGCGAATCGCCCCTGAGCGAGCCAGCAGTGCCCATCCAGCACTGACCGTGGTGGGGGAGAGACCAAGAGCGGTGGCCAGGGCCCGGATTGGGGGGAGCCTTGCGCCGGGAGGCAGGGCACCATCACGGACTGACCGGCTCACGGCCTGGGCAAGGCCTCGGGAGCTGGGCTCCTCGAGACGCTGCTCGATGGCCGAAATCATGGGGTTCACGTTTGTAACGTAGCAATAGCAATATTGTGTGAGCAATAGGTGACACGTACTCTGACCCCATGACACGGCGCATCTCACACTGGATCGATGGTCGCAGGACTCCTGGCACCTCGGGCCGAACCGCCCCGGTCTACAACCCGGCAACGGGTCAGCGCAGCGCTGAGGTGGAACTGGCCAACAGCAGCGAGATCAGTGATGCGGTCGCCAAGACCGTCGCTGCCTCGAAGGACTGGCGGCACGCGTCCCTGTCCACACGTTCGGGTGTCCTGTTCGCCTTCCGCGAGCTGCTGCACGAGCGCACCGACGAGCTCGCCGCGATCGTCACGGCCGAACACGGCAAGGTCCTGGCCGACGCCGCTGGCGAGATTGCACGCGGCCTGGAGAACGTCGAGTTCGCGGCCGGCGTGCCGCAGCTGCTCAAGGGCGGCTTCTCCGAGCAGGCCGCCGCGGGGGTGGACGTCTACTCGATCCGTCAGCCGCTGGGTGTGGTCGTGGGCATCACCCCGTTCAACTTCCCGGTGATGGTGCCGCTGTGGATGTGCGCCAACGCCATCGCCTGCGGCAACGCCTTCATCCTCAAGCCGAGCGAGAAGGACCCCTCGGCGTCGCTGTTCCTGGCGCAGATGTGGAAGGACGCCGGTCTGCCGGACGGCGTCTTCACGGTGGTCCAGGGCGACAAGGAGGCCGTCGACGCGCTGCTGAACCACGCCGACGTTGCCGCCGTGAGCTTCGTGGGCTCCACGCCGATCGCCAAGTACATCTACGAGACCGGCACGGCACACGGGAAGCGTGTCCAAGCCCTTGGCGGGGCCAAGAACCATGCCCTGGTGCTTCCCGACGCCGACGTTGACATGGCTGCGGACGCCTTGGTCTCCGCGGCATACGGCTCAGCGGGTGAACGGTGTATGGCGCTGTCCGTCGCCGTCGCCGTCGGCGGTGTTGCAGACCCTTTGGTCGACGCGATTGCCGCACGTCTGCCGAAGCTCAAGATCGGCGACGGCACCCACCCGGACATCGACATGGGTCCGCTGATCACGGCTGCCCACCGCGACAAGGTTGCGGGCTACATCGGCGCGGGCGCGCAGCAGGGCGCCACCCTGGTCGTCGACGGCCGCGTCGAGGACGTGCCCGCTGAGGGGTTCTTCCTCGGGACGACCCTGATGGATCACGTCACCCGCGAGATGACCGTCTATACCGACGAGATCTTCGGGCCGGTGCTCTGCGTCGTCCGCGTGCAGACCTACCATGAGGGTCTCGCGCTGATCAACGACAACCCCTACGCGAACGGGACGGCGATCTTCACCCGCGATGGTGGGGCGGCCCGAGCGTTCCAGTTCGACGTCGAGGTCGGCATGGTCGGCATCAACGTCCCCATCCCGGTGCCGGTGGCCTACTACTCCTTCGGCGGCTGGAAGGCATCACTGTTCGGCGACGCCCACATCTACGGCGCCGAGGGCATGAACTTCTACACCCGTGGCAAGGTGGTCACCGCCCGGTGGCCCGACCCCGCCACCTCCTCGGTCGACCTCGGCTTCCCTCGCACGCGTTAGGACTGCTCCTGTGACCCGGACAACACCGCCGGTGAGCCCCTCAAGCCCCTCAAACGAGGCTCGGGTTCGCGCCGACGACCGCGCGCACGTCTTCCACTCATGGTCCGCCCAGGCCAAGATCGACCCGTTGCCGATCGCCTCCGCCTCCGGGTCCTACTTCACCGACTACTCCGGCAAGCGCTATCTCGACTTCTCCTCGCAGCTGGTCAACGTCAACATCGGGTACCAGCACCCCAAGCTCGTCGCCGCGATCCAGGAGCAGGCCGCCAAGCTCTGCACCATCTCGCCGGCCTTCGCCAACGATGCACGCAGCGAGGCCGCCCGGCTGATCGCGCAGATCGCTCCCGGGGACCTCAACGCGGTCTTCTTCACCAACGGTGGGGCCGAGGCCAACGAGAACGCGATCCGGATGGCGCGTCTGCACACCGGACGGCACAAGGTCCTGGCCGCGTACCGCAGCTACCACGGTGCGACGGCCGGAGCCATCGCTCTCACGGGTGACCCGCGCCGCTGGGCGTCCGAGCCGGGCATGCCCGGGATCATCCGCTACTGGGGTCCGTACGCCTATCGCTCGGCGTTCCACGCGACCACGGAGGGGGAAGAGTCGTCGCGCGCTCTGACGCATCTGCGGGACCTCCTCATGGTCGAGGGATCGGACACCGTTGCGGCGATCATCCTGGAGACCGTGGTCGGTACCAACGGGATTCTGGTACCGCCCCCCGGATATCTCGCCGGGGTCCGCGCTCTGTGCGACGAGTTCGGGATGGTCATGATCGCCGACGAGGTCATGGCCGGTTTCGGTCGATGCGGCGAGTGGTTCGCCGTGGACCGCTGGGGGGTGACTCCGGATCTGATTACCTTCGCCAAGGGCGTCAACTCCGGATATGTGCCGCTGGGTGGCGTGGTCATCTCGGACCAGATCGCTGCTTCGTTCGCCGACCGGGCCTTCCCGGGTGGGTTGACGTACTCAGGTCATCCGCTGGCCTGCGCGTCGGCCGTCGCGTCGATCAACATCTTCCGCGAAGAAGGCATCGTCGAGCATGCTTGCGCGTTGGGGACGGACGTCATCGGGCCCGGGCTGCGCTCACTGGCCGAGCGACACCCGTCGGTCGGTGAGGTGCGTGGGCTCGGCGTGTTCTGGGCGCTGGAGCTGGTGCGCGACCGCGACACCCGTGAGCCGCTGGTTCCGTTCAACGCCAGTGGTGCTGATGCCAAACCGATGGCCGAGTTCGCCGCCGCCTGCAAGGACCGCGGGATGTGGCCGTTCGTTCACTTCAACCGGACCCATATCGTGCCGCCATGCACAACGTCCGCAGAAGAGGTCAGGGAAGGTATAGCGATCCTGGACGAGGCTCTGAAGGCTGCCGACGCGTACTACACCGGGAGCTGAGACACCGGCATGTCGTAGGTGACCCACATGGTGCGCTCGGCAACCTGGTCGTACTTGCTCCGGGCACGGTGGTTGTCATCGGCGGTGATCCAGCGGATCTTGCTCCAACCACGCTGACGCGCGATGGTCCTCAAGGCGTCCAGCAGCGCATCCACCGCACCGGTGCCTCGTGCGGCCGGCTCCACGAACAGGTCGTCGAGGTGGCCCGCGACGGCCGCGGCCAACGGCCGGAAGTAGGGACGGTAGTGAGCCAGGCCAACTGCCGCACCCGTCGTGTCACGAACCAGCAACGCCTTGACGTCGTGGTCGGGATCGCTGATCCAGGACCAGACGAGATCAAGCTGGGCGTCGGTCACGGCCTCGCGGTAGAAGTCGGCGTATGCGCGGTAGAGCTCCCGCCATCGCGCACTGTCCTCTGGCCGAGGTGGTTCGACCTGGAAACTACTCATCGGGCACGGTCGCTGTCGACGCGTGGGGGTCGAGAGCCAGGACGGCTGCACCCTCAGGCAGCGGTGGGGGAGTGCCACCCCACGCAGGGCACAGGGCACGGTGGTCGCACCAGTCGCAGAGCCTGGACTTGCTCGGCCGCCAGTCGCCGGACTGGGCTGCGGTCTCGATGGCCTTCCACAACGCCTTGAGCTTGCGTTCGACGGCGAGCAGCTCAGCCTCGTCGGGTGAGTAGCGCACGATCTCGGAGTTGCCGAGATAGACCAGCTGAAGCATCCGCGGCACCTGACCACGCAACCGCCACAGCACCAATGCGTAGAACTTCATCTGGAACAGTGCTTTGGCCTCGAAGAGCTCCGAGGGGGACCGGCCGGTCTTGTAGTCGACGACGCGCATCTCGCCGGAGGGGGCAATATCGAGCCGGTCGACGTAGCCGCGCAGGGTCAGCCCATCGAGGTCGGTCTCGACATAGAGCTCACGCTCGGCGGGCTCCAGGCGGGTCGGGTCCTCCAGGGTGAACCAGCGCTCGATCAGTGAGACGGCGTCGCTGAACCAGCTCGCCACCGCGGCAAGGTCGGTCTCGTCCACGAGGTCGGCGAGCTCGGGCTCGCCCGCTAGCAGTGCCTTCCACTGCGGCTCCACCAAGGCCGCAGCAGCCTCTATCGTTCGACCGTCCGCGGGGAGGTCGAACAGTCGCTCCAGCACCGAGTGCACCAACGTGCCCCGCGCCGCGGCTGCGCTGGGCGCCGACGGAAGCCTGTCGATCACCCGGAAGCGATATAGCAGCGGACACTGCATGAAGTCAGAAGCCCGGCTCGGGGACAGTGCGGCAACCATGCAAGGCACTGTAGGTGCCTGCCCTGACACCGGGTGCACTGACAGGCGACACTGAGCCCACTGACAGGTGACCCTGAGCCCCCTGACATACAGTCACATCATGGCTGCCGGCACCCAGGACTCGACGCGTTCCGCCTCCGGCCTGCGCCTCGCCACGATTGGCGGCGTGCCGGTGTACATCGGCAGGTCGTGGCCGATCATCGCCGTGGTCATCGTGGTCACATTCGGCCCCCAAATCGCGGATGGCCGCCCAGAGCTCGGGCTCGGCGCCTACGCCGTGGCCCTTGCCTATGCCGTTCTGCTGCTGATCTCGGTGCTCGCCCATGAAGCGGCCCACGCCGTCGTGGCCACCCGGGCGGGATACCGGGTGAACCGGGTGGTGGCTGACCTGTGGGGCGGGCACACGGCGTACGACTCATCCACCGCGCGACCTGGAGCAAGCGCGCTGGTGGCTATAGCCGGCCCTGCTGCCAACGCGCTGCTGGCTCTCGTCGGCTGGCTGGCCGTACCCAGTATCTCTGGCGACGTCCCCTCTCTGCTCCTCAGGGCGATGTGGTTCACGAATGCCTTCGTCGCCGCGTTCAACCTGTTGCCGGGGCTCCCGCTGGACGGCGGCTTCCTCGTGGACTCCCTCGTATGGCGGATCACCGGCAGGCGCGAGAGCGGGCTCATCGCCGCCGGCTGGTGCGGACGGGTGGTCACGGTCCTCGTCGTCCTGTGGTTCGTCGGTTGGCCACTGCTGAGAGGCGAGCCTCTGGATCCGTTCAACCTTGTCTGGGCGTTCTTCATCGGAGCCTTCCTCTGGGTGGGCGCCACCAACGCGATCCGGTCCGGGCGCGGGGGTCGCCTGCTGGCTGGCATACGCATCGACTCCGTATGGCGACGCGCGGCAACCCTGCCTGCTCAGGCGAGCGCCGCGGAGGCGCAGGCACTGCGCGCCAGCGGACCGGGCGGCACGGCCGTCGTTGTCCAGGACGACCGGCGCAACGCGATCGGGCTCCTTGACGACGAAGCGCTGCAGGCGATCCCCGGGCAGTCCCTTGGGCGGGTCTCGGTCACCAGCGTGATGCGTCAGCAGCCAGCCGGGTGGGTCGTCGAGGCCACCCCCGACCAGTCGATCGCCACCGTGGTGATGGCCATGCAGAGCCTCGGAATCGGCGCCGTGCCGGTGCGTGGTCCCGACGGCCGAATCCATGGCATCGTCCTCGCCGGTGATCTCGAGGCTGCGCTGTCACGGGGGCCTGGTCCGCGGACCTAGACTTGCCCGCCATGAGCCTGGGCACGCCGGAACAGCCGAATGATCAAGCCAGTCAGCAGCCGATCAGTGAGCACAACGCGACGGGCGCCCACCTGCGCCGTGGAGCATTCGCCGAGGGTGAGCGCGTGCAGCTGACCGACCCCAAGGGCCGCCTCCACACCATTACCCTCGTGCCCGACAAGGAGTTCCACACCCACCGCGGTCGGCTGGCCCACAACGACCTCATCGGAGCTCCTGACGGCTCGACCGCCAAGAACACCGCGGGGGTCGAGTACCTCGCGGTTCGTCCACTGCTCTGCGACTACGTGCTCTCGATGCCCCGAGGCGCGGCGGTGGTCTATCCCAAGGACGCAGGCCAGATCGTGGCGATGGCCGACATCTTCCCCGGCGCCCGAGTGGTCGAGGCCGGGGTCGGGTCGGGTGCTCTGAGCATGTCCCTCCTGCGGGCCGTGGGCGACCTGGGTCACCTGCACTCCTTCGAACGCCGTGAGGACTTCGCCGATATCGCACGCGGCAACGTCGAGAGCTTCTTCGGCGGTCCCCACCCGGCCTGGCAGGTCACCGTCGGCGATCTGGTCGAGTCCCTGCCGAATGCCGAACCGCCGGGCACCATCGATCGGGTCGTCCTGGACATGCTGGCGCCCTGGGAGTGCCTGGACGTCGTGGCTGAGGCGCTGGCTCCCGGTGGCGTCCTCATCTGCTACGTCGCCACTGCCACACAGCTCTCCCGGGTGGCCGAGGCGTCGCGTGACCACGGGGGCTTCACCGAGCCTGCTGCCTGGGAGTCGTTGGTCCGCGGCTGGCACCTCGAGGGACTGGCGGTCCGACCTGAGCACCGCATGCACGGTCACACCGGCTTCCTGATCACCACGAGGCGGCTCGCCCCGGGGGTCACACCTCCGCTGCGCAAGCGCCGCCCGGCCAAGGGCAGTTATGACGAGGGCGCAGCCACCGGCGAATGGTCACCTGAGGACTTGGGGGAGAGGCCCTTGTCGGAGAAGAAGATCCGACGCGTTCGCCGATCTTGGACAGATACCTTCGCCACAGTCCCGGTCTCGGGCTAGGGTCGAACCATCGGTCGCGAACGAGGCCGCCAGGCGCCCGCGAGGAGGTTCCGAGATGTCCGACAAGTCGCCTCAGCATGAAGAGCAGCACCACTTCCCGGTCGATCCGGTCGACCCGGCGGAGGCCGAACGCCAGCAGGCCCTGCTGTCCGAGGAGGTCGCGGCCCTGCGCCGTCGCCTCGAGAGCTCGCCCACCCGGGTCCCTGACCTCGAGAACCGTGTGTTGCAGCTGCAGACCTCGCTGTCGACGTTGTCGTCCCAGAACGAACGCCTCGTCCGGGCGCTGAAGGAGGCCCGCGAGCAGATCATCACCCTCAAGGGCGAGGTCGACCGGTTGGCCCAGCCGCCATCGGCCTACGGCTTGATCATCGAGTCCTACGACGATGCCACGGTCGACATCCTCACCGGCGGTCGCAAGATGCGGGTCGCGGTCTCTCCCTCGGTCGATCCGAGCGATCTGTCCGCCGGGCGCGAGGTCATGCTCAACGAGGCCCTGAACGTGGTCGCAACCTGCGGCTTCGAGCGGATCGGCGAGATCGTCATGCTCAAGGAGCTCCTGGGCGACGACCGGGTGCTCGTGGTGGCGCACGCCGACGAAGAGCGCGTCTGCCGGATGGCCGAAAGCCTTGACGGACAACCCATCAGGGTTGGCGACGCGCTGCTGTTGGACTCCCGTTCGGGTTTCGTCTACGAGCGGATCCCCAAGGCCGAAGTCGAGGATCTGGTCCTCGAAGAGGTGCCGGACATCGACTACTCCGACATCGGCGGCCTGGCCGGTCAGATCGAGGCGATCCGCGACGCTGTCGAGCTGCCCTATCTGCACCCGGACCTGTTCCTTGAGCACAAGCTGAAGCCACCCAAGGGCGTCCTGCTCTATGGTCCGCCTGGCTGCGGAAAGACGTTGATCGCCAAGGCCGTCGCGGCGTCCCTGGCCAGAAAGATCGCGGCCAAGGAAGGCAAGCCGGTGGGCAAGTCCTTCTTCTTGAACATCAAAGGCCCCGAGCTGCTCAACAAGTATGTCGGGGAGACCGAGCGGCACATTCGCCTGATCTTCCAACGCGCCCGCGAGAAGGCTTCCGACGGCACACCCGTGGTGGTCTTTTTCGACGAGATGGACGCGCTGTTCCGGACTCGTGGCTCAGGGGTGTCCTCAGATGTCGAGACGACGATCGTGCCGCAGCTGCTTTCCGAGATCGACGGTGTGGAGCGCCTCGAGAACGTCATCGTCATCGGCGCATCCAACCGTGAGGACATGATCGACCCGGCGATCCTGCGACCTGGCCGGCTCGACGTGAAGATCAAGATCGAGCGTCCGGACGCCGAGAGCGCCCGCGACATCTTCAGCAAGTACCTCACTGCCGACCTGCCGCTGCACGAGCACGACCTGTTCGAGCACGACGGGTCGGCGCAGCGCACCATCGACGCGATGATCCAGGCGGCGGTCGAACGGATGTACTCCGAGATCGACGCCAACCGGTTCCTGGAAGTCACGTATGCCAATGGCGACAAGGAGGTCCTCTACTTCAAGGACTTCAACTCCGGTGCGATGATCCAGAACATCGTCGATCGGGCCAAGAAGATGGCGATCAAGGACTTCCTCACGACGGCCCAGAAGGGCATCCGGATCGAGCACGTGCTGGCATCGTGCCTTGACGAGTTCAAGGAGAACGAGGACCTGCCCAACACGACCAACCCCGATGACTGGGCGCGCATCTCCGGCAAGAAGGGCGAGCGCATCGTCTACATCCGTACGCTGATCACCGGCAAGGACGGCACCGAGCCGGGTCGCTCCATCGACAACGTCGCCAACACCGGCCAGTACCTCTGAGCCGAGGCAGGGTCAGGTCAGGCGCAGTTGCCACCATGTCGTGCTGACGTATGCGCCGAACTTGAAGCCGACCTCGTCCAGCGTTCCCACCTCGGTGAAGCCGAGCCTGCGGTGCAGGGCGTTGCTGGCCGGATTCGGCTGTGCCACAACGGCAACGACGAGGTGGACCTCGTCCTGGCGGAGCAGGTCGAGCAGTTCGCTGTAGAGACGTCTCCCGAAGCCTTTGCCCGTCACCTCCGGCGCGATATAGACCGACGTCTCGCGGGTCCGTCCGTAGGCCGGCCGGGGCCGAAACGCTCCCGAGTAGGCGAACCCGAGCATCTCGTCTTCGTCACAGACCACAAGGAAGTGATCACCTACGGCGGTGCTGTCGAGCTTGGCCTGCCAGTAGGCCAGTGCCGGTTCCTCGATATCGAACGTCGCCGCGGTCGCGCGGACCGAGTGGGCGTAGATCGCAGCAACCGCAGCCAGATCGGTCGGTTCGGCAGGTCGAATCGTGGGCCGCCTCATGCGAGTCGGCGAGTGATGAGAGAGTCGACGGCACGCCAGCCCAGCAGAGCGACACCCAGGAAGAGGGCGGCGTCGAGAACCGGGCCCGGGGCGATACGCACGAGGCGACCTTAACAAGGCCGATCTGGGCCCTTGGTCCCCCTCATTGATCGAGCGGAGCCATCCTGCCCGGCGCAGTCGAAGGTTCGCCTAGGCTGGCGGCATGACGGTGCGTCGCGTGATGGGGATCGAGACGGAATACGGCATCTCGGTGCCCGGCGACCCGACCGCGAACCCGATGTTGCTTTCCGGGTATGTCGTCAACGCGTACGCGAGCATGCGGGGTTCGCGCGACGGTCGGGCCAGCTGGGACTACGAGGACGAGATGCCGCTGCACGACGCACGCGGATTCGAGGTCGTGCGGCAGCTGGCGGATGCCAGCCAGCTGACCGACGAGGAGGACCCCACGCTGGCCAACGTGGTGCTCACCAACGGTGCCCGCCTGTATGTCGACCACGCACATCCGGAGTACAGCTCGCCCGAGGTGACCTCACCACGGGCGGC
>Ga0209745_1000931_pt1 | contig 17696 bp, 35 predicted proteins | sample BarGraNGADG00312_FD_184495 | JGI IMG/M metagenome (GOLD analysis project Ga0209745, IMG submission 184495) | Arctic peat soil microbial communities from Barrow, Alaska - Barrow Graham LP Ref core NGADG0004-312 (SPAdes) (version 2) | ecosystem: Environmental > Terrestrial > Soil > Wetlands > Peat...
ATCCTGGTGACCCTGGCCGGGACCGGGGTCCGCATCGGCGAGGCCACGGCCCTCCAGGTGGGCGACGTCGACCTGGGCCGCGTGCCCCCGACGCTGACCGTCTCCCGCGGCTGGGAGTACACCGGCGGCCCGGACGACGTGCTCGGCGCACCGAAGACCGCCCGGGGAGCGCGGACCATCGGCCTCGGCGCCGACGTCGTCGCCTACCTGCGGCCCCTGCTGGGGCGTCCGTCCGATGCCTGGCTGTTCGAGGTCGACGGTCGGCGCGTGACCGAGCGGACCCTGCTCCCCCTGTGGAACCGGTGGGTCGTGGCGTCCGGGATCACCAAGCGGCCGCGACTGCACGACATCCGACATGGGCACGCCTCCTGGATGATGGCCCGGAACTACCCCCTGAACGACCTGTCCCGGCGCCTCGGGCACGCCTCGATCAAGGTCACCGCCGACGTGTATGGGCACTTGAGTCACGACGCCCAGACCCGAGCCGCGACACTGGCCGACATGGGACTGGGCGCCGGGCCCGGGCCCCGGCCAGGACTGGAGGCCGCGAGCGGGTGAAGTCTTGCCCGCCGCCCGACGCTGTCACGGATGTGTGTGACAGTGGTCACCGAGGGCCGGGGGCGGCAGGGGCGTCGCCACGTAGGTCGGGCGCCCAGAGTGGGGACCACCGTGCAGGCGTTCGACCTCGCCCGACGATTCGGGATACGCGTCTACGAGGTCGAGGACCTCGAGCCCGATGTCGTCTACGTAGAGGGCCAGAGCCTCGGCTTTATCCGGGCCGGTCTGTCTCCGTCTGATCGTCGATGGGTGGCCGACTGGCTGCTCTCGGCGGCTCTATGTGACCTGTCTGGCCTCGCCCCTTAGCCGTGGTGGGCTTCGCTGCGTCGTCACCGGTCTCACGCTCCTCTGCTATCGCACGGATCAGCTGCGTGATCGCAACCTGTACCCGACCGGAGAGGAGATGCACCTCGTCGGGCATGGCGTAGGGCTCGCGCTCTGTGCGCGTCTGCCCGACCTGCCCGGCTACCGTGCGCACGTCGATACCCAGGGCCTTGGCAACGGCGGTGATCGTCGCGTGCTTCGGTGCCCGGTCGCCGAACATCATGGCGGAGACGGTCGTCGTGTGGACATGGGCACTGATGGCCAGTTGCCGCATCGACGCCCGCACGGTCTTAACGTTCGGGTCGACGAAGCCGGCCTGACGCATCCACGAGGCCCACGGTTCGGGTGCTTCTCTACTCACGTCTACGGACCTTCCTCGCGCGACACGCCGACTGTCTAGCCCCCAGCGTAGACAGAGCGTCTACAAATTCCAACCATGTAAGCAGGTCAGCGTGCACAACTTCACCCCCCAGGTTGTAGACACCAGCGTCTACATCGTCTAGTGTCTTGTGCAACAGCAGACATCGCGTCTACGCTGCAGGAAGGTAAGCACCTGATGCTCATCATCGAAGGCAGGTTCGACGTGAAGCTCATCTCACCCCAGGCGTTCGCCGACTACATGGAGTTCCGCGGTCTGACCGTCCGCAGCCTCGCCTACAGGGTTGGCTGCTCCCGCTCCGTGATCGGGCACCTGCGATCCGGCGAGCGCGACACCTGCAAGCCAACCACGGCCAAGGCCATCGAGAAGGCGCTCAACGCCCCCCCGGGTTCGTTATTCGTGGGCAAGGTGTCTCGTGTCTCGCGCGAGGTTGGACGGGCCGCCTGATGACCGCCATCTCCTACGACATCGCCGATGCGGCTGCCGCGACCGGGTACTCCACCGACGTGATCCGACGGGCGATCAAGTCCGGCGAGCTTGTGGCCCACTACCCGACATCCAAGGGCGTCATCACCGCCGAGGACCTGCGCGCATGGATCAACCGCGCACCGACGGAGCGTGCCTCATGACCCCGACCTGGTATCCCGAGCCTCTGACCCCTGCCGAGCTCGCGGCTGCCGTGGTCGCCTCCGATGTGGCGGGGACCGTCGAGGCCGCGACGTGGGACGACGTGTGGGCCACCGCGCTCCCCGAAGACGATCGGCGGGCGTGGCGATGAGCGCCGCGCAGCCTGACCTCCTCGACTTCCTCAACTACCTCGCCGCAGCACCCCGTCCGCCTCGTGGCACCTCGGTGAACCTTCGCGCAGTTCATTCGGACTGGCGACCCTCCCGCGTCTCGGCCCGCGAGTCCCTGCGCCTGGCGATCAACGAGTGCGCGCGGCTCCACGAGGACCGGGTCCACATCAGCCTCTTCCGTGACCTCCTGCCGCCCACCGTCCCCCCGCCGGCCATCGGTGCCGCGATCAACGCCTGGACCAAGGCGGGCTACCTCGAGCTGACAGACGTGCTCGCCCCGATGGGTGGGACCGCCGGCAACGCGAACAAGTGGTCACCCGTCCGCCGTCTGGTCCGCCCGATTCCGCCCGACCTCGACACCCGCACCACCCGCTGAACCGAACAGGAGACCGACCATGACCCCCCGCCGCATCCTCATCGCCCTGGCTGTCGCCGCCGCCTTGGCCGTGCCGTCCGCTGTCGCCCTGGCGTGTGAGCCGACACCGAGCCCGAGCCCGACGCAGAGTCCCACGCCGACCCCGACCCCGACGCCAACCCCGACGTCGACGCCGACGGTCACGCCGACCCCGACGGTCACGCCGACACCCAGCCCGACACCGGAGCCGAGCCCATCACCGACCCCCAGCCCGACACCCACGCCCATCCCGACATCCACCCCCAGCCCGTCCCCAACACCGGAGCCGACACCGGAGCCCACGTCGTCCGTCACGCCACCGGCACCTCAGGTCGCTGTGGTCCCGAGGGGCGCTGTAGCGGCTGGCGACGGCAGCACGAGCTAAACCCGCAAGCCCTGACCGCCCCCGCGACCGAAGGATCACCATGAGCACCGACCCCGCGCGCATCCCCGCCGACTACAGCTTCACCGTGTTCCCGCCGCGGCACCGGGCCGTGATGGATGCCGACAACGCGTGGCGCAACCTGGTCGCGAGGACGACGCCCGCACCCGTCCGCGAACAGGGTCGGCACGTCAACCCCGACGTCGCCCTGTGGGTTCATGCCGCTGAGGACAACGCCCGCGTCCTTGACATCATCCGGGACGCGCGATGACCGGCGAGGACTTCGCGGTGTCCCTTGAAGTGGAGCGCCACGACGAGGCGACCCAGTCGTCCCTCGCAGCCCTCGACGCGGAGGAGGCGTGCCTCGAAGACACCATCCGGGCCGGGATCGCACGGGACATCCGGGCGTACTCGGATCAGCTGACAGAAGGCATACGTGAGCCAGTAGTGCCGACCATTCGGCTCATCCTCGCCCACGCCGCCGAGATCGCATCGGGGGCGACGTTGTGAGCGCGCCGACCCTGTTCGACGTGGTCACTGTCCTGATCACGGCGCTCTGGGCGCATATCGACGCAGAGGCGCGCTCGTGACCGCCCCGACCGATCACCTCGCCGCCGCCCGTGAAGCCCTGGACTGTTCATACCCGACCAGTAGTTCGACTGCAGCCGCGTACCTCGCCCGCGCACAGGTCCACGCCACCCTCGCCGTCGCCGAGGAAGCCCGGACGGCGAACCTCATCCGCGCGCTCGACTACAACATCGGCCACGCCGCCCCGGACGAACGACGCGCCGAGATCGTCAAGCGACTGTGGCCGACCCAGGGCGAGACAGGAGCCACATCATGACCACCGAGATCAAGGACACCGCCGGCACCGAGGACGTCCATGTCCTGCGCACATACACAGACGGGGACGTCGGGTTTCGGGTCCAAGACGACCGTCAACACTTCTGGGCGTACATGGACCGCGCCGACTTCCTGGCCGCCGTAGAGGCCGAGTTGGGCGTCCGCCTCGTGCCTGCTGACGCCATCGTGATCGACCGGGCCGACCTCGCCCCCGTGCGCGTCGAGGGGGACCGTGCCGTCGCTGACGGGGCGTCCGATCCATACAGCGCCTGCCTGAATGCGAATCCGAACTGGGCGTGGCAGTACGCGCTCAACGCCATCGCCGTCTCCGAGTACCTCAATGCCCACCCGCCGACACCGCCCGTGGACGAGGCGCAGGTCGAGACGCTGCGCGAGGTCCTGAGTGCGGCCGACAGCGAGGGCCTGTTCGAGTACGACGTCCGCGACTTCGCCCGCCGTCTGATCGCCACCGGCAAGGTGTCGGTCCAGCCATGACCGCAACCCTCGGACTCCCGGCCGTCGTCACCGAGGTGGGCATCTACCTCGACATGTCAGACGAGACGTACCACAGCGACCCTGTCGCCGGCGGTTCGCTCTCATCCTCCGGTGCGCGGACGATCCTCAAGTCCCCCGCCCGGTTCGCCTGGGAACGCACGCACCGCGTCGAGAAGACCACTTACGACGTCGGCCACGCCGCCCACGCGAAAGTCCTCGGGACCGGCATGGAGGTCGCTGCCATCCCCGAGGCACTCCTGGCCGCCAACGGAGCTGCGAGCACGAAGGAAGCGAAGGAGTTCATCGCCCAGGCGCGCCTCGACGGGAAGGTCCCGCTCAAGGGCGACGTCATCGCGGAGATCGACGCCATGTCTGAGGCGGTCCTCACGCACCCGACCGCGCGCGTGTTCCTCGAGCAGCCCGGCCAGCCCGAAGCGTCCGGCTTTGCGATCGACCCCGAGAGCGGCGTGTGGCTCCGTATCCGACCCGACTACCTGCCCGACCGGCATGAGGGCCGGACCGTTCTCGTGGACCTCAAGACCGCCGTCTCAGCGGACCCGGACGAGTTCGGCAGGTCCGCCGCCGCCTACGGGTACCACCAGCAGGACGCCTTCTACCGCCGCGGTCTGACGCTCGCCCGCGGCGATGAGGACGTGGCGTTCGTCTTCGTGATCGTCGAGAAGGAACCGCCGTACCTCGTCTCGGTCGTCGAGCTCGACGCTGAGGCCCTCCTCATCGGGCACGACCGGAACCGGCGCGCCATCGACACCTACGCCGAGTGCAACCTCAGCGGCGAATGGCCCGGGTACAGCACGGACGTGGAACTCGTCTCGCTCCCCCGCTGGGCCTCATACCAACACGAACAGGAGTACGGGGAATGAAAATCGTCAGGCTCACCGCAGAGAACGTGAAGCGCCTCAAGGCCGTCGAGATCACGCCTGACGGGACCGTGCAGGTCATCACCGGCCGCAACGCGCAGGGCAAGACGTCGGTGCTCGACGCGATCTGGCTGGCTCTCGGCGGCGGCGCAGCGTCGAAGGGCACGGTCCGCCCGATCCGCGACGGCGAAGACAAGGCGAGCGTCCGCCTCGACCTCGGAGACCTCGTCGTCACCCGCACCTGGACCGGCGACAAGACGGCCCTCACGGTCACAGCCGCCGATGGTGCGAAGTACACCAGTCCCCAGGGCGTCCTCGACGCGCTCGTGGGGCGCCTGTCCTTCGACCCGCTCGAGTTCACCCGCCTGTCGGCCCGCGACCAGGTCACGGCGCTGCTCGACCTCGTGAACCTCGACGTCGACCTCGACGTCCTGTCCCGTCAGCGACAAACCGCCTACGACAACCGGACCGAGATCGGCCGGCAGGGGAAGGCCCTTGGGGAGATCGACAAGCCCGTGCCGGCGCCCGCAGAGGAGGTCTCAGCCTCCGACCTCATCACGCAGATCCGCGATGCCCAGTCGCTCGTCGCATCACAGGCCGCCGAGAGTGACGCGCTGGATCACGCAGAAGAGCAAGTCGGCGCCCTCCGGCTCGATCTCGCGAAGTGGGAGACGGCGGTCGGCCTGCACAAGGCGAAGGTCGACGGGCACCGTCCCGTACCTGACATCGCCGCGCTCGAGGCCGACCTCCTGACGGTCGAGGAGACGAACCGTGCCGTCCGGCGCAACGCCGAGATCGCCAAGGCCTCCGCACGCAAGGCCGACCTCCTCGCCCAGTACGCGACCCTCACCGACAAGATCACGACCCTCGACAAGACGAAGGCCGACGCGCTCGCGACGGCCACCTTCCCGATCGACGGTCTCGGCTTCGACGACGACGGCGTCACCTACCAGGGCCTGCCGTTCGCGCAGGCATCCAGCGCGGAACAGATCCGCGTGTCGCTGGCGATCGCGATCGCGTTGAACCCGAAGCTGCGGGTCATCCGGATCCTCGACGGGTCTCTCTTGGACGCCGACAACATGGCCCTCATCGAAGCGATGGCCGCCGCGTCGGACTACCAGGTGTGGATGGAACGTGTCGGGGACTCCGACGAGAACGCCGTGATCATCGAGGACGGGCAGGCTGTGTGATGACCGCCGACGTTCTGGCGTCCGACCCCGAGCTCGTGATCACGGAGCCCGGTCTTTACACGATTTCTGACGCGGCGTACCACGCGGATCCCGTCCCGGGCGGGTCGCTGTCGTCGACAGGTGCACGGCACCTGATCACGTCCTGCCCCGCCATGTTCAACCATGAGCGGAACAACCCCGAGAAGCCCAAGAAGGCGTTCGACCTCGGGCGCGCCGCACACGAAGAGGTCCTTGGCGAGGGTGGCGGCATCGTCACCGTGAATGCACCGGACTGGCGCACGAAGGCCGCACAGGAAGCACGGGATGCCGCCTACGCCGAGGGTCTGACACCGCTGCTCGCATCCGATGTCGAGGTCATTCACGCGATGGCTGATGCGATCCGCAACCATGAGCTCGCGTCTGCCCTGCTGAACCCCGATCACGGAGTGCCAGAGCAGTCCGGCTTCTGGCTCGACCCTGAGACGGGCGCGTGGAGGCGCCTGCGCGTCGACTGGTTCCCTGACCGTCGATCGGGCCGGACCATCGTCCCGGACTACAAGACGTCCGTCTCTGCGGACCCGCAGGAGTTCGCGAAGGCGGCCGCGAACTTCGGATACCACCAGCAGGCCGACTGGTACCTGGACGGGCTCAAGACGCTCCGCGGCGACCCGGATATGGCCTTCGTGTTCATCGTTCAGGAGAAGACGGCCCCGTATCTGGTGTCCGTCATCCAGCTCGATGCGAACGCCATGGAAGCCGGCCGTCGGCTCAATCGCCGTGCGCTGAGCATCTACGCCGACTGCACCCAAACCGGTGTGTGGCCTGGCTACACGAGTGGGGTCGAGGTCGTCGGCCTCCCCCGTTGGTACCTGAACCGAATCGAGGGAGACCAGTGAGTAACCGCGCGAGTACCGATGTTGTCGCTGTAGGCCAGGCGAGCACCGCACTGACCATTGAGCTCGACCAGACCGAGTTCACACCCGACCAAGTGGCTGTCCTGAGCCACCTCGGAGTCGACAACGCGTCTGAGGGTGACCTCAAAGTGTTCTTCCACGTTGTGAAGCGCACGAAACTCGACCCGTTCGCCCGCCAGATTTACATGATCGGCCGGAACACGTTCAACCAGCGGACGAACAGCTGGGAGACGAAGCAAACGATCCAGACGGGCATCGACGGGTACCGGCTCATCGGACGCCGCGCCGCCGACGTGGCCAGGGAACCGATCGACGTCCGCGCGCCGAACTGGGCCCATCACGACAGCGGGTGGCGTGACGTGTGGCTCCGAGACTGGGGCAACCCCGTGGCCGCGCGTATCACGGTCATGCGCAACGGGCACGAGTTCACGGCCGTGGCCCTCTTCGACGAGTACGCGCAGACGAAGCGCGACGGCGGCCTGACGTCGATGTGGGCGCAGCGACCCGCGGGGCAGATCGCCAAGTGCGCTGAGGCTCTCGCGTGGCGGATGGCTTTCCCGCAGGACCTCGCCGGCCTCTACGTCGAGGAAGAGCTGCAGCATGCGGACTTCATCGAGGGTCAACCGTCGTCGGTGACTGCGCCCGTGACAGCGGCGGAGATCCTCGGAACCGGCACCCCTGTCGAGGCGAAAGATGCCGAGGTCGTGGGAGAACAGCCGACTACCACCCAGATCACCCCGCAACAGGAGGCGATCCTGCAGGCGAAGTTCAAGGCCGCCGGGATCATAACGAAGGCCGCGATGCTTCGGTACGCCGTCGAGACGGTGGGCCGCAGTCTGGCGTCGGCGCGGGAGCTCGACACATCCGAAGCGGACGCGGTAATTGCATCACTCGAGTCCTTGCCTGGGTCTGCGGTGGTGCCGTCGTGAGCGCTCCGTCAACCCAGACGCAGACCGCCCAGCTGTGCGTCGACCTGGACCGGAAGGCCCGGGAGTACGAGCAGATTGCGCGGGCCCGCGCTGACGCGGAGGTCGACTTCAAGGCCGGCCGGGCGCGCCGGATCCTCACGGCCCGCTCGGAGGGTGCGAAGTCGATCGCTGAGGCTGAGATGCAAGCCGCAGCGGATCCGGCCATCGAGAGGCTGTGGCGTGCCCATCTGATCGCGGATGGGATCGCGGATGCGGCGACAAAGTCGATCTTCGCGCTCAGGACGCGGATCGAGTTTGGGCGGTCGCTGATCGCTACGGAGCGCGCGGCGGACTCGCTGTACGCGCAGGGCACGAGTGGTGCGACGTGACCGTGCTGACGCGTGCGATGCGACACCTGGTGATCACCAGGGACCTGGGCCGCTGCGTCCGGTGCGGGCTCTACGTGTGTGACCCGGAGACGTTCACGCCCCGGCACCAGTTCTCACTACAGCACCGGCGAGCTCGCGGCGCCGGCGGATCGAAGGACCCGGTGACGAACTCCCCCGTGAACCTGATCGTCCTGTGCGGGACGGGCACCACCGAATGCCACGGATGGGTGGAGTCGCACCGTGTCAAGGCTCAGCGTCTAGGGTTCGCGGTCGCCCAGTGGCAGGACCCCGAGCTGGTCCCGGTGCAGCACTGGCTGCACGGGCCGGCGTTCGTGACCGCCGGCGGGTGGGTGCCCATCGGTGTGGGCACGGAGGGCCTGAGGGTCGCCGCGGCGCACCTGCGGGCCGTGTGCGTGGCCCGGGGGATCCCGGTGGCACCTGAGGACGAGTCGTATGTGCGGCTGTCCGTGGCGCTCTTCGACGCGGTGCGTGAACTGGTGGAGGTGCAGTGATGGGTGAGTCTGAGGTGCGGTTCCGCCATCCGGCCGGGTCAGCGTGGACGGACCGGGATGATGCGGCGTTGGCCGCGTTGGCCGCGTGGGCTGCGGGAGCGCGCGAGCTGGTGCCGTGCGCGGCGTGCCGGTGTCTGATCGTCGCGGGTACCCCGTGTGTCTGGTGCTCGACGAGTGGGCGTGTGTCGTGACCGCCGTCGAGCGACTGGACGAGATCGAGGCGCGGGCTGCGGCTGCGACCGAAGGACCGTGGGAGTGGCGCGGCAACGCCGACTACCACTGCATCCGCCTCATCACCTGGAACCACCGCCACGAGGGCCAGAGGATCGGCCAGGTCACGGTCATGGACTTCGCCAGGGCGGGGATGCAGGGCGCCGAGCCTCGGTTCCGCGACGAGGACCTGATGATGCAGCGCGGCCGGGACCTCGTGCGATTCGAGGTCTGCCACGACGCCACCACCCGCCAAGATCAGCGGGTCTACCGAGGCGACATCGACGCGCTCCGGCATCCCGACGCCACCTTCATCGCTGCCGCCCGCCAGGACGTCCCGACCCTGGTCGCTGCCCTCCGCGCCGTGCTCGCGGCGTTCGACGCCCCCGGCACCCCCGAGGTGGCTATGTTCGCCGCCGAACTGATGCCCGCCATCACCGCCGCCTTGGACGTGACCTCGTGACCGCCGCCGACTGGGTCCTCATCGTGTCTGCCTTCCTGCTCGTCGTGTACCAGTTCAAGCGTCCGATGGGCCGGCCATGAGCGGCGCCGAGAGTCGCGAGGTCCGTTTCCTTGAGTGGCTGTCGGGCCGCGTCCTCGTCCGACTCGCTGTCCTGGCGAAGCGGCGCGGGGATGACCACGAGGCCACCCACTGCGCCGCCGCTTTGGCGGTCGGCAACACGGGCGCCCACCACGAGCCGTGCATGCTCGTGACTCACACCGGCGGGCGTGCCGTGATCGAACTAGCGCGGCGACTGGCCGAAGCGGGTGGCTCCCGATGACCACCGACCGCGTCCTCGCCATCGTCGCCGCACTCCTGCTCACGGGCGGGCTGGTCCTCCTCGCTGCCGGCATCTGGGCCGGGGAAGACCGAGGTACGAGGTGAAGGCGATCACTGTTCGTCAGCCGTGGGCGTGGGCCATCATCCACGGCGGCAAAGATGTCGAGAACCGGTCGCGGAACCTGGCCGGGTCGTATCGCGGGCCGGTCGCGATCCACGCCGGGCTCGCACCATTCGAGCAGCGCAACATGGCGAGCCGCGCGCACCGAGCGGCCTGCGGGTCCGAGACCTCCGCCGAGATCCTGTTCGGCGCGATCATCGGCGTCGTTGACCTCGTGGACGTGCACCGTGTGCTGCAAGACGACCTTGGGCGCATCCGCTGCAAGACTACGCAACCCGGAGAACCGTGGGGCCAGGCGTGCTCCGCGTGGGCGATGGAGAACGACTACCACCTCGTCCTCGCTAACCCGCGTCCGCTCGCCCGTCCGATCCCCTACCGGGGCCGCCTCGGACTGTGGACGCTCCCAGACGACGTGCTCGCATGATCCGCGCCCTTCGTGTCGCCGTCGTCATCCTGGCCGCCCTCGCCGTGTCCGTGGTCGTCTGGCCGTCGCCTGGGTTCGGTGGGCGGGGTGTGGTCGCCGTGGTCGTGGTCGCGGTCGTCGCCGGCTATTCGTGGCAGGTCGCACGTCAGCGAGATGCCGCACGGCGTGCCGTCATCGCCCGCATGCTCGCAGCCCGCCGCATCACGAGTAGGGGCGGTGCGCGATGACCGCCCCCTACGCCCCCGGCGACACGATCCGCGTCCTGCACACATGCGCCGGTCACAAAGCTGCGCGCGGGACGTTCACCGTCGAGCGCGTCAAGGCCCTCACTGACGGCACGTTCCGGGTCACGACCACCCGCTGCGACGGAACACAGATGGACGTCGAGGTCGACCGCCTGCGCAAGGAGAAGGTGCAGGCGCCATGACTCCCGCCCGGTTCGACCTGCCCGGCTTCGTGGACGTCGCGGTCCCGTACTCCGGCCCGTGCGCGTTCTGCGGTGGCCCCGAGGCCAGGCACCGGGTCCTCGACGCCATCGTCGAGAGGTACCGCGCCGGGGAGTCCATCACGGACATCGCCTTGGACTACCGGAAGACGGTCAAGGTCGTTGAGGCCATCTGCGGCCACTGGTCCGACACAGGACAGAGGTGGGTCGCATGAGTGAGCCGACGACCGACGTGACCGACCTGCTGACACTCCTCGACGACATGGACCGGATGCGCACCATCGCCCCCGAGGTCTTCGACGACCCGATCGTCACTTCTGCAGTCGTCGTCCAGCACAACGGGCACATCGTGATGCGCGCCGCTGACGGCGACCGCGCGTGGACCTTCATATCCATGGGCGACGTCCTACAGATGCACGCCCACGGATGGCACGGCCAGATCATCACCCCGACCCATGCCCGCGCGCTCGCCCTGGCGCTAGTCGCCTGGGCAGACCGAATCGAGCCGCCGCGATGACCGCGAACCTGACCCTCACGGACCTGTTTTGCGGGGCGGGCGGGTCGAGCACCGGGGCTATTCAAGTTCCGGGCGTTGAGGTAAAGCTTGCGGCCAATCATTGGGATCTGGCCATTCAGACTCATAACGCGAATCATCCCAACACCGACCACCTGCTAGCCGACATCTCGCAGACCGACCCCCGGTACATCCCGCGCACCGATCTACTCTGGGCCAGCCCAGAGTGCACGAATCACAGCAGGGCCAAGGGCCGCAAACGCATCTACCAGGCCGACCTGTTTGGCGACACCTTGCCTGACGAGGCCGCCATGCGGTCCCGGGCAACCATGTGGGACGTCGTGCGCTTCACCGAGGTCCACCAGTACAGGGCGATCCTCGTGGAGAACGTCGTCGAGGTCGTCGACTGGGCACCCGAGGGTGCACCCGCCGGAGTCCTGTTCGACTCATGGCTGCACACGATGCTCTCGATGGGTTACGAGCACCGGGTCATCTCGATGAACTCGATGCACGCCCAGGCTCAGGGCCTCCCAGCACCCCAGTCCCGCGACCGCGTCTACATCGCGTTCTGGCGCACGGGTGAGCGCACCCCGGACTTCGAGCACATGCAGCGACCCCGCGCGTACTGCCCGTCGTGCACCGAGGTCGTCGAGTCGGTCCAGTCATGGAAGCGCACCGGGGCGCGCACCGGGCGCTACCGGTCCCAGTACGTCTACCGGTGCCCGAAGCGGTCGTGCCGTGGTCAGGTCGTCGAGCCCGCGTGGCTGCCGGCGTCGTCGATCATCGACTGGTCCCTGCCGGGGCAGCGCATCGGGGACCGTGACAAGCCGTTGGCTGAGAAGACGATGCGGCGCATCCAGATGGGCATCGACCGGTACTGGTCCCCGCTGCTGGTCGAGCACGGTGGCAACGGGTACGACGCGGCTGACGTGAAGCACCCGAGGTTCATGGACCCGTCGTCGTACTACCGGGCGTGGCCGCTGTCGGAGCCGACGCAGACGATGCACACCCGTGAGTCGAAGGCCCTCGCCTACGCCCCCGTCATGGTTCCTGTCGAGGGCCGCGACGGTAAGGCGCCAGCTTCGATGCTGTACCCGATGCGGACCATGACGACCCGCTCCGAGACGGGCATGATGCTGCCGCCGTTCCTGACCGAGTTGCGCGGCGGTGGGTCCACTGTCCGGGCCGCATCTGAGGCCCTGTCCACGGTCTCCGCTGGTGGCAACCACCACGGGCTCGTGACGTCGTTCTACGGCCACGGCGGGACGGTTCCGACGTCCCGCGCGCTCCCCACCGTCACGACATCCGAGCGGCACGGGCTGGTCATGCGGATGAACAACAACCCCGGCGAGGACCAGTCGTCCATGACGACCCCCACCACCGAGCCCGTCCGCACCTTGACGACGAAGGGCCAGCAGGCGCTCCTCACCGGCCGCACCGTCGACATCGACGACGTGCACTTCCGCATGCTCGAACCCGGCGAGATCAAACAGGCGATGGCGTTCCCCGCCGCGTACATCATGCTCGGCAACCGCCGCGAGCAAGTCAAGCTCAGCGGCAACGCCGTCACCCCACCAGCGGCCCGCGACCTCATCGCAACCATTGTCGAGGCCATCACCGGGGAGACGGCCGCATGACCGCCCGGACATTCAACCTCACCATGCCCATGAGCCAGATGCACTCCTCCAACGAAGGCGGCCACTGGGCCATCGAAGCCGGCAAGCGCAAGATCATGCGGCAGATGGCAGGATACGCAGCCCGCGGCCTCGACCCCATCCCCGGCAAAGCCACCCTAACCGTCCTCTTCGCATTCCCCGACAAACGCCACCGCGACCTAGACAATTACTCGTTGAAGGGCGGCATCGATGGTGCCGTGGACGCTGGACTAATCACCGACGACCACAGCGCCGTGCTCAAACCAATCACCCGCGACGAGGGCGTCGGACGCTCACCCAAGGGCTTCGCGGTGCTCACATTCACATTCTCGGAGGTCGAAGAATGAGCCGAAAGAGAGTACAATCGGGAGCGAAAGACGCGGCCCCGGATCTGACCCCGGAACCGCGTCGCGACACCCCGTCAGAGCGGAGCATCGAGATGAAGTCTACAGCCCTACTAGACCCAGCGCGGCAGGTTGCGCTCATTAGATCCATCGCGTCCTACGCGACCGGGCGTGAAGCTGCCGCCCTCGCCGAGATCGCCGCTGTCGTCAACGGCGCCGGCATCCACGACCTGCTCGAGATGCGGGGCGTGTGATGCCTCGCGACCACACACGGATCAACCTGGCGATCTGGAACGACGACGACTTTCTCGACCTTCCTCCCCTGGCTCAACACCTGTACTTCGTCCTGTGGACACACCCCGACCTCTCCTACGCCGGCGTCGTCGACTGGCGCCCGGCGCGCCTCGCCCAGCGCTCCCACGGGTGGACAACGGAGGACGTCATCCTGGCCGGGAAGTGCCTCGAGGCTCGTCTCTTCGCCGTCATCGATGAGGAGACAGAGGAGTGCCTCATCCGGTCATACTTCCGATTCGACGGGCTCCTCAAGCAGCCGATCATGGCCGTCTCGTTTGCCAACGCACGGGCCGCCGTGTCGTCCCGGGACATCCGCGGAGTGATCGTCCACGAGGCCCGCAAGCTCCACAAGTTGGAGCCGAAACTACCCGGATGGACCCGGCCGCAGGTCCAGGAACTTCTCTCCAAGGAGCCGATTGACCCCCGGACCAGGGCACTCCCCAAGGACCCGCTAACCCCTGGCCTAACCCCTGCGCTAACCCCTGGCCTAACCCTAAAGGCAGGGGTAGGGGTTTACCCCTGCCCTAACACCCCCCCTATTCCTGTTCCTGTTCCTGTTACGAAAGAGTCAGGCACCACAACCGCCGACGCACCCGCTGACGCGGGCGCCAAGACGCGGCGAGGGGCACGCATCCCAGAGCCGTTCGTCGTCACCGACGAGATGGTCCAGTGGGCCAAGACCAACACGCTGGGACTGGATCTCGATCGCGTCACCGCGAAGTTCGTCGACTACTGGGTTGCGATCCCGGGAGCGAAGGGAACGAAGCTCAACTGGGAATCGACGTGGCGTAACTGGCTACGCCGCGAGGCCGAGTCCCACGTCCAGCCCCAGGCGCCCGATCGTGGCCGCGGATTCTGGGCAAAGCCGGTGACGTCATGACCGACCCATACGACGACGCCCCGACGATGACCCGCGTCATCGCGGACGACGACGCCGAGCGGTATGTCCTGGGCTCGATGCTCCACGGCCGCCGTGTCCTCGACGACCCCGACACGATCCTCGACCCGGCCGACTTCAACAGCCCGCGACATGAGATCATCGCCGCCGCCGTCCTGGCGATGCACGCACGCGGGGTCGGCGTCGACCCGGTGACCGTCGCAGCCGAGCTGACCCGAACCGGTGACCTGGCGTGGGCCGGTGGGGCACTCGCCATCTCCGACCTCTACGCCGCCCCGGTCACCCCCGTGAACGCGGCGTACTACGCGCGGATCGTCCGAGACAAGGCGACCCTGCGCCGCCTCGAGGCCGCATGCACCCGCGGTGTCCAGCTCGCCCGGACAGGGGAGGGCGACCCGGCCGACGTCGTCGAGATGGTCCGCGGCGAGGTAGACGCCGTCGCCCACCAGGACATGGCGACCGTGACCATGATCTCCGACGAGATCGACGAGTACATCGAGAGCCTCGAGGCCGAGATGGCACCCGGGATCCCGACGCCCTGGCCGGACCTGAACTTCCTCATCGGCGGCTGGCGGCCGGGGAGGTTGTACGTCGTAGGGAGCCGACCTTCGGTTGGCAAAACGATCATGGGCCTACAGGCTGCGATAGGCATGGCCCGCCACGGTCGAGCTGCGTTCTACAGCCTCGAGATGCCGCGCGACGAGATCCGTCACCGGATCGTCGCCCAGATCGCCGGCGTCCAGATCGACGACCTCGAGCGCCCAGGACGGCACCTATCCGAGGAGCAGTGGGCGCGGATCTCCCGCGCCCGCGGCGTCCTCACGGACCTGCCGTTGGCGATCGACGACCGGGCGGTCCTGCGGCCCGTGGACATCCGGGCGCACGCCCGCACCCTGTCCCGTCGCGGCCCGCTGGCCGGGCTGGTCGTGGACTACCTGCAACTCATGTCCGGCCAGCGTGGGGACCAGCGCAAGCGCTACGAGCAGGTGGGCGAGTGGTCGCGGTCGCTCAAGTTGCTGGCGAAGGAGCTCGACGTGCCGGTGATCGTGCTATCCCAGCTGAACCGGGAGATCGAGCACCGGTCGAACCCTGAGCCGACCCTGGCGGACCTACGGGAGTCGGGGTCGATCGAGCAGGACGCCGACGTGGTGATTCTGCTGCACCCAGTGTCCCCGGATGGTGACGGCCCGGACATGGACGACGTGCGGGCTGGTGTGGCGAAGAACCGTCAGGGGAGGACCGGGATGTTCACGCTTGTGCGCCGCGGCGAGTTGGCGCGGTTCGACTCCAAGGTCCGGCCCGGCCAACTCACGTCTACCCCGGCTGAGGAGCGTTACCGATGATCGCCACGACGTTCAACGACGAGATCGAGGTGACCCTCGCCACCCTGGCGGCCGGGCCCGTGCGCTGGCCCGTGCTCAACCACGAACCCCGACAGCCGATCTCACCGGTCAAGCGTGCGCTCATCCATCAGCGCGACGGCGGACGGTGCATCTATTGCGGATCCCATGAGTACGGGCTCGTCCTCGACCACATCATCCCGCGTTCAGCGTTCCTCCCGGCCGAAGTGATCCAGATCGGGGACCGATCGGACAACTTGCAGGGAGCCTGCTGGACCGACAATGACGCCCGCTCGAACTTCCGGCGCGCGGACAGGAAGCGACCCGGCGTGACGCTGGCGTGCTGGGACTGCACCAATGACACATTCGAGCCGGACGAAATCCCATGGCTCGAGTCCCCGGTCCTGGCCTACTGCGGGAAGCACGGCGGGATCTCCTACGTGCCCGACGTGGGGTGGCTCCTATGAGCGCATCGGGTGATTCCCAGTGACCGCCGTCCTGGTCCTGTCGGTGGCGCTTCCCGTCCTGGCCGTCCTGGCCGTCGTCGTGGCGGACACGTGGGATGGCTGGCGGTTCCGGGGCCGGTTCGACTGCGGGTGTCCGTGGCCGCCGGAGGACGACGGACCGTGTGTGGTCGTGTGCCCGCATGGGACGTGGCAGTTCCGGGCGTGGACGGACTGGCGGGGCAGGGTGCAGGACGCATGGGAAGTAACCGACGAAGGGAAGCGCGATGAGTGACTACACCCCGACGACCAGAGAGGTGCGCGAAGGCTATGCCTCGTGCGCTGGCTTCGACCGCTGGCTGGCTAAGTACGTCCGGCAGGTCGAGGCAGACGCCTCCGGCCCGTGCAACCACGAACACGCAACTGAGCGACTGGCTCACACGACCCTGCTCGACCGCGACTCGGCGCGGGCTCTGCTGGACGTCCTCGCCGCCTACCGTGTGGACGGGATCGCGGAGGCGTGGGACAGGGGCTACACGTCCGGTCACAGTCGGGCCATGCGCCGGATGAGCGACGAGCCGAACGTCGAACCGGGAGTCAACCCGTACCGCACCGCCCTGTCCGAACCGACCGAGGGAGAGAGTCATGAGCACTGACCCGCTACAGACGAGGCTCGCTGCGATCTGGGACACCGCGATGGGCGACGGGAACGGGCTGGCAGCCGCCGCCGCTCTGTCCCAAGCGGTAACTGCCGCCTGGGGCGAAGTCGCGGGCACGGGTCCGGGGTGGGTGCAGGACACTGCCCTGGATCTGCTGATTGCCCCCGGCGCTGATCCCGGCCCCGTGTGGCTCGCAGTCGCGTCGAACACGCTTGGCGCCATGCTCCGCGAGTCACGTGCGGAGGTGACCCGATGACCGATGACCTGCGCGCTGGGATCGAGGCGCTGGTGAATGGTCCAGACCGCACCGTCGGGATGAACTTCATGGACGCGTACATCGACCTGAGGGGAGCGCTCAAATCCCTCCTCGCCGCTCACCCGGTGCAGGACGAGGGGGCGGGTGAATGCCCCTTTGACCGCACCGGCGAGGTGCGGGATGAGTGGGGCATCCAGTGGGACGGCGATCCGAAGATGGGCGGCGGGTTCCACGTTCAGGGCCTCGGACAGACATGGCCGACCGAGGCCGAAGCACGGACCGTTGCCGACCGGGTGCTGAACCGTAAACCCAGCCAGCGGATCGTTCACCGCGTCGCATCAGCCTGGACCGTCGTCTCTGAGCACCCGGA
>Ga0209745_1000932_pt1 | contig 17695 bp, 15 predicted proteins | sample BarGraNGADG00312_FD_184495 | JGI IMG/M metagenome (GOLD analysis project Ga0209745, IMG submission 184495) | Arctic peat soil microbial communities from Barrow, Alaska - Barrow Graham LP Ref core NGADG0004-312 (SPAdes) (version 2) | ecosystem: Environmental > Terrestrial > Soil > Wetlands > Peat...
TGAGGTCACGCTCGCGCTGGCGAACTGAGGGATCTGCGGACTCGGCGTCGAGGTCAGCGGGTTCGCCATCGCACCCACAGCGCCCAGACTCAAGACTCCACCCGCGACAACGCCGATCTTGACCTTGCCGCTGAGCGCCTTCCACTGCCCCGCAAGACGCGTCGTCTCCTTGGTCGTGGGGATTCGGTACCGCGGGCGCTGAGGTTGCGGACCGTTGAGAATCAGATCGTGTGGCATGGAGCCTTCTTCATAGGGGGTGTCGCGATCTGCTGATCAAGGCGCACGCGGGCCAGGTCAAGGTGCACTGCACCCCACTCTGCCAGCGGACCAGCGACCCGGCCCGCAGATTCCTCATGATCAAGCGACGTCGATCGAGCTGCCCCTGATGTAGCTCTCGCTCACTTCGAGCGCGCGCCCGAGCACACAGGCTCTCCTTGCGCGTTTCTCCTCGATGGCTGAGATTGTCCCGGCGCGCCGACACCAACACAACCAACACCCAACCACAATCGGAGAGTGACGACCCGAGACGATACAGCGAAGTCTTGGCGAGTCCTGGACCTGTTCACAAAAACAGGCGGATTGAGCGAGGGACTGCGGCAGGCTGGCGGGTTCACCACCGTCATGGCCGTCGAAATGGACCAGCATGCGGCTGCAACCTTCTCCCTCAACCACCCGGAGGCAGAACTCTTTGTTGGTTCCATCGAGCGGTGGCTCTCCACTGGCCAAATTCCGCAAGTCGACGTGATCATTGGCGGACCGCCCTGCCAAGGGTTCTCCACACTCGGGAAGCAGGACATCCAAGACGAGCGCAACGTTCTGTGGAAGGAGTATGCGAGGGCGATAGTTCTCGCCGAACCCACCTACTTCACCACTGGGTCGAGGGCGACAAGCCGAGTCGGGTCTCGGTGACACCGCTTCTCCGCCCGCTGCGACTCGGGCGTCACGAGAGGTGACTGTCAACTTGGGCCAGCTTGACCTCGTCGTACCGGGCGACCAAGCTTCGAGCCGTGGCTACAAAACCAGACTTGATGGATTGGGTGATTGAGGCGTTAAGGCAGCTCGGGGGCAGCGCCGGCGTGGTCGAAGTCTCGAAGCAAGTGTGGAGCACGCATGAGGGGGATCTTGCCGCGTCGGAGGATCTCTTCTTCACCTGGCAGTACGACCTTCGTTGGGCTGCGCAGAAGCTGCGGAATGACGGGGTACTGAAACCGATGCACGGCCGCAGAGGGCCCACCAAGTGGGAGTTGGCCTGACGCACAGCTCCCAGACCTCGGGCAGGCTGATCTGAGACCTTCTGGTCGTTCTGGGCTTCGCCGTTGGAAGTGGTCGGCAGGGGCAGCACTCGGGCTCCGGCGGCCCCTGCCGAGAACTGGTTAGGCCAGCTGGTCGGCCAGGGTTGGGAGTACCGCCGAGAGGTCGGCGACTAGGCCCAGGTCGCAGTGGTGGAAGATCGGGGCGGTCTTGTCCTTGTTGATCGCGACGATCGTGGTGGCTCCGTTGACGCCGACCATGTGCTGGACCTGGCCGGAGATGCCTAGGGCTAGGTAGACGTCGGGCTGGATGACTGCGCCCGAGACTCCTAGGTAGCGGCTCTTCGGGAGCCAACCCACACCCTCTGCGATCGGGCGGCTGCAGGCCAGCTCGGCGCCGATGGACTTCGCGACGCCTGCCGCGACGCCCACATTCTCCACCGAGCCGATGCCTCGGCCCACGCCGATGACCACCGATGCGGCCGAGAGGTCCACCGACTGCTCGACCTTCGGGGCTCGCGACACTAGCCGTACACCGCTCGCCGGAGCGACAGCCTCGACCACCGTCACAGAGCCGCCCGGCGCCGGGGAAGCCCCCACGTACAGCCCAGCACCGACCACCGCTACCAGCGGCGACTTCGTGTGGCACACCTGTACGGTCGCCCCGCCATAGCGCAACACCTGGTAGCCGAGACCAGCCTCACTCACAACCAACCCACTCGCGTCGCTGGCCACCACGGCGCCTAACTTGACCGCGAGCAAGCCCACCAGTGCGCGCACCCGCTTCGACGCCCGCACCAGCACCAGCTCTGCCTCGAGGCCTGCGATCACGTCGCAGACCACCGGCCAGTAGTCGTCGAGGAGGCGCTCACCGTCGTACGGCACGTGGCGAACCGAAACCCCTAGATCGGCCACGCTCGCCGCCGCGCCGGCATCCCCGACCACGATGGCGATCACCTCGTCGGCGAGCTCCAGCGCCCCCGCGCACAACTCGGCGTACGCCGAGGCGCTCTCGCCGTACACGACGGCCCTTGTCACCCTCACTTCGTGGCCTTTCCCATGAGCTGGCGCACAGCGGAGAAGAACTCCCCCGCCTGCCCGGCCTCGTACATGACGCCGGCCCTCGGCGTCGCCTCAGGCGCTCGCTCCGGTTCCGCGGCGACCTCGGAAGCACCCAGCTCGACACCGAGGTCGGCCAGCGACAGCCTCGTCACCGGCTTCTTGCCTGCGCCGAGGATGTCCTTCATCGACGGGATCCGCGGAGGGTACGCGTCCGACGTGATCGAGATCACGGCCGGAAGCGTCACCTCGAGGGTCTCGACCTCGTCCTCGAGGGTGCGCTCGACAACGAGAACCGACCCCTCGGCCGACACGCGACTCACCGCATTCACGTACGGCACCCCGAGCCTCGCGGCGACCTGAGCCCCGACCTGCTGCGAGTACCGGTCCGAGGACCCTTCTCCGCAGATCGCCAGCTCGAAGCCCTCACGCTCGAGCGCTGACGCCAGCACCCGGGCAGTCGTGCCGGCATCCGCCATGGACAGCGAGCTGTCGACGACCGAGACCATCGAGTCGGGACCACGCGACAGCACGCCCTTGCGGAGCTTGCTGTCGCGCACCTCGTCTCCGCCCACGGTGAGGCAGACCGCCGACCCACCGGTCGAGGCGGCCAGCTGCACGCCGGCCTCGACCGCTTCCAGGTCGTAGTCCCCGATCCGCAGGGCGCACCCGTCGAGGGCGACCGTCCGGTCCGGCGCGACGACGAAGTCCCGCTCGTCCCGGACGATCTTGTAGCAGGTCACAATCTTCACTACACAGCCACCTTGGTCTTCGGGTTGGCGTCAGTGGAGACCCACGCGCCACGCGACAGGTTCACGGCCGGCACGATCAGGACCGCGGCGATCACGTACAGACTGATCACGAGGATGAAGCACCAGGTGAACGACCCGGTCAGGTCGACGATCCGGCCGTAGACGAGGAACGACACCGACGTCGCCAGGAAGATGCCGGTCGAGACCCAAGAGAAGATCTCGGCGTAGTTGAGGCTGCCGAACGAGTTCCGTACGAGCAGCGGCACCACGACGGTGAGGCCTGCGTAGCCCACACCGAAGATCGCCATGCCGACGTAGAACGGGCCTGTGCTCGTGGCGATGAACGCCAGGAACATTCCCGTCGCGCCGCACAGCATCGCGCCGACCGCGGTCGGCTTGACCCCGAACCGGTCGGCCAGCCAGCCGAGCGCCAGCTTCCCGCACGTGCCACCGATCATCACGATCGAGACGGCCACCGCACCGGCCGCTGCGCCCAACGGGCTCTTCGCCGTGTACGCGGGGACCTGCTGGAAGAACGCCGCCGTCATCACGATGATCATCGCGATCAGGATCACCAGGTACAGACCAGGGGTCCGCAGTGCCTGGGGACGGGTCGCACCCTCGACAGCGAGGACCGAGTCCGTGGGCGCGTCCACTGACCTGGCCGCACCCTCGCCGTACGCCTTGACGCCCATCTTCAACGGGCTGTCACGGATGAACACGACGCTGAACACCACGGACGCGACGGTGGCGACACCGAAGATCACGATCCGCGAGTACTGCCAGCTATGGGCTGTGATCAGGCTCTGCGCGATCGGGCTGACGATCGCCGCGAGCACGCTCAGCACGGCCGCGACGAGACCCAGCGCGAGTCCGTTGCTCTTCTGGAACCAGCGGTTCACGAGCACGGGCGCCGCCAGGTACATGAAGAACGCGCACGTCATGCCGTAGATGACGCCGTACAGGTTCCACTGCCACAGCTCCGTGGCGAACGCGGTGGCCATCGAGGCGAGCCCGAAGATCAGGGACGTAGCCGTGAGGATCCAGCGCGGGCTGTACCTGGCGAACAGCTTCCCCGCGAACGGCGTACATGCCGCCGCGACGAGCGGCTGGATGGTGCGGTACATCGTCGTACTTGTCTGGTCCCAGCCGAACTGCTTCATCACCGGGGCCACGTAGAGCCCTGCGGTGTTCCCGATCATGCCAACCGGGATGGAGTAAGCGCCGATGCAGCCCAGCAGCACCAGCCACGGCCACCAGCTGGTGGCCTTCGTATTGCTCATGGTCTTAAGCCCTTCTGAGAAGTAGCCCGGACGGGCTCCGGGAGCTGTGAGGCACGCTCCCGAAGCCCGTTGGTGGTGCTACTGCTGCACCCAGCTCTTGCGAGCGCTCTTGGAGATGATCGGGACGAGGATCGCAATCAGCACGTACATCACGATGACCAGTACGAAGGCGGCGTTGAACGACTTCGTCATGTCGAAGATGCGGGCGTAGATGAGCGCCGCAGCACCGCTGAACACGAAGATGCCGGTCGAGACCCACTGGTAGATGTCGGAGTAGTGGGCGGTGCCGAACCCCTCGCGGGCCACCATCGGAGCCACGACGGTCAGTGCCGAGTAGCCGACACCGAAGACACCCATGCCGATGTAGAACAGAACGGTGTTGCTGCCGGCCAGGAACGCCATGGTGACTCCGGCCGCGCCGCAGATGCCGGCGAACGCACCCGTGAGAGTGGTCCCGAACTGGTCGCTCATCCACCCGAGGAGGAACTTGCCGGCGACCGCGCCGAACATGATGATCGACACCGCGAAGGCACCTGCAGCAGCGCCCAGCGAGCCGGTGGCCGCATAAGACGGGATCTGCTGGAAGAACGCTGCGCAGAGCACGAGCATGCCGGCGACCAGGATGAGCAGGTAGAACGGTACGGACGACTTGGCCTGCGTCAGCGTCGCACCCTCGAGGACCGGGGCCACGACGGGCTCGTCGACCTTGGCGGACGTGGCGCCGAACGGCAGCACGCCCATGCTCGCCGGGTCACGACGCACGAACAGCGCCGCGAGGATGGTCGGTATGACGGTGATGATGATGCCGATCACGAGGCGAGCGGAACGCCAGCCGTTGGCCGTGATCATCGCCTGGACGATCGGGCTCATGACCGCCGCAATAAGGCTGAGGACCGCGCCGGCGATGCCGAGAGCGATGCCTGCATGCTTGCTGAACCAGACGTTGATGAGCGTCGGGACGGCCAGGAACATGAAGAACGCGCAGCAGATGCCGTAGACGACGCCATAGGCGTGCCACTGCCAGGCCTGCGTGGCGAAGGAGGTGTAGATCGTCGCCAGCCCGTACACGGCGGCGGTGATCGTGAGCACCCAGCGGGGGTTGAACTTGCGGATGACGATGGCGGCGATCGGGGTGCAGAGCGCAGCAACCCAGGGCTGGATCGTCATGTACAGGGATGCGGTCGTACGGTCCCAACCCGTCTCCTTCATCACCGGGGTGAGGAAGAGGCCGGAGGTGTTGCCGACGACGCCCACCGGGATCGAGTAGAAGCCGATGCAGGCGAGCACTACCAGCCAGGCGTAGTTCGAGCCCAGCCTGGTTTTCGGGGACATCGGGGCTGTGGATCCCGGTGTCGCGAACGTTGATGCCATTTCGATGACCTCTCTGTCACGTGTTCCGACGCTATTTCGCGCCGTGGTTGAGGATTCCTGCGGAATACAGGGCGTCTATCTCTTCGGCGGTGTACCCGTGCTCGAGCAGTACGTCCTTGGTGTCGTGGTCGTACGGCGCGCCGCCGCGGACCGTACGACTGGGGTTGTTCTTGAACCGCGGCACCGGCGTGGCGCCCTTCATCTCTTCACCGGTCTGGATGTCGACCCAGGACTCGAAGACACCGCGCTGCTGGTAATGGGAGTTATCCAGCATCATCTGGTAATCCATGATTGGGCTCAGGGCGACGCCCATAGCCCCGAGAGTCTCTTCGACCTCAGCGACGGTATGGCCGGCGCAGTAGCCCTCGATCTTCTCGTTGAACTTGCGTGCACGCTCAGGGAAGCTGCGCGTAATCGACTGGATCGTGCCTTCGAAGTCCGGGTCGTCCCCGAGCCCGAAGAACTCGATCATGTTGCGGATGGGCTTCGCCCCGCCGACGGCGATGAAGATCCACCCGTCCTTGCACTGCTGAGTCCCCTTGCACGCACCGACCGTGTCGAGGTTCCCCATCCGTGGCGCCTGTTGGCCCATGTTGATCCCGTTCGTCAGGTACGAAGCCTGCAGACGCACGATCGACTCGAACTGGGCGACGTCGATGCTCTCGCCCTTGCCGGTCTCGCGGGCGTTGATGACCGCGGCCAGCGATGCCCACGCCCCGAACAGGCCAGCGACGAAGTCACCGGTGTAGGGCTTCGTCACGTACGGGGGCAGCGGGTCGGGGAAGCCGTTGATGGCCATGAAGCCGCTGAACGCCTGGCCGATCGAGTCGTACGAGGCGCGGCGGAGGTACGCAGGATCGCCGGTCTGGCCGAAGCCGGAGACGTGGACGATCACGAGGTCCGGCTTGACTTGCCACAGCGCTTCGTCAGTGAGGCCCCAGCTGTTCCAGGTGCCGCCGCGCGACGACTCCACGAGGATGTCGGCGTCGGCGAGGAGCCGGAACAACACCCCCTTTCCCTCAGGGGACGGGATGTTGAGCGTCATCGAGCGCTGATTGCGCCTCTCCATCGACCACGACTGCGGCCACAGCCGGTACATGTCGGAGACCAGCGTGCTCTCCAGCTGGACGACGTCCGCTCCCTGCTCGGCGAACAGCTCGCAGAGGAACGGACCGGCGACCACGGAGGACGCATTGATCACCTTGAGGTTGGCAAGGTTCCCGAACTTCTCTTGTGTCAGCGGGCTCATCGCCCTCACCTCTCACTCGTCGTTGTGTGAACGCTTGGTCCGGTCATGCGCCGGTCGTTTCGAAGTAGTCGCGGCACGAGAGCTGGTCGTGCGCGTACATCGCGTCTCGGATCCCCTCGGAGATGCCGAGCTCGGCGAAGATCGCGTCGTTGTCCATGCCGACCGTGGGGGCACCTCGCCAGACACGGCCGGGATGGCCGGCTACCTCGGGCACGACCTTCACGCCCGGGATCAGGGTGGTTCCGTCAGTGGCAGGCCACTCCGTGATCACGCCGCGGGCGACGTACTGCGGGTGGGTGCGGGCCGACTCGTAGTCCATGAGCCGCGAGCACGGGATGCCGTTGCCGGCGAGGATCTCCTCGACCTCCGCGCCGGTGTGCTCGGCGAGGAACGTGGCGAACGCGGCCTCGAGCACTTCGGCGGCCGGCGTATCCACCGGCACCAAGGTCGACCCCTGCGGGAACAGCTCGCTGCCGTACTCCAGCCCGAGCAGCGCCAAGACCTTTGGTACGACGCCGGCACCGAGAACGAGCACATACACCTCGACGCCGTCCGAGGCGACGTACGTGCCGTACATCGCGCAGATGAGGCTGTGGTTGCCCTCCTTGATGTAGTCGAGGCCGTACCGGTAGTAGTCGGTCGGGTAGTTGGCCTGCAGCCGCATCATCACCTCGAACTGCGCCACGTCGATGCTCTCGCCGCGTCCGGTCTCGTGACGCTTGAGCAGGGCCGCGTTGGCCATGCCGAACGCCATGAACGCCGCGGCGTAGTCGGCCGGGAACGGCATGGCCGGGGCGGACGGCTGTCCGGGCAGCCCGTTCATGCGCATCGCGCAGCTGAAGGCCTGGGCGATCGGGTCGTAGCTGGCGCGGCTGACGTACGACGGGTCGCCGGTCTGTCCAAAGCCGGAGATGTGGACGATGACCAGGCCGGGGTTGCGCTCCCAGAGCACGTCGTCGGCGTACCCCAGACGCGCGAACCGCCCACCGACGGACGCCTCGACGAGGACGTCGGTGGTCTCGAGCAGGGAGAGGAACACCTCTCGGCCATCGTCGTGGACGTAGTCCATCGACAGGCTGCGGAAGTTCCGGCGGTCCTGTTGCCAGGCCCCGGATCGGCGCGCCACGCGGGACGGGTCTATGGCGGACGGGTTCTCGATCCAGATCACTTCAGCACCGTGATCGGCGTACAGAGAGCCAGCGAACGGCGCCGCCACCGACAGCCCGATCATGACCACTCGAAGGCCGGAGAGGAGTCCGAACTCCGGCTGGGTTGCGGGCGTGGACATCAGCGTTCTCCCTTCTCAGCGCGAGTTCGTGGCGCGGGCGAGGCCTCGCCCGCGAAAGTCTGAACAATGGAGGCGAAGCGACGGGCCTCGTCGCCGATGACCTCGAGGTTGGTGTCCATCCAGTTGCGGCGACGTACGGCGACGAGCGCCCAGTCCTTGGCGCTGCCGCGGATGACGTCGGCTGCGGCCGGATCGCCCTTGGCCCAGATCGCGCCGGATGGCAGAGCGACTTCGAGGAACAGGGGTGTGTCGGGCATCTCGAGGCCGTTGATGCGGTACGCGTTGGGGCGGGCCTGCCAGGACAGGAACAGCACACTCGTGATCCGCTCCTTGACGACCGGCTCCACTCCGAGTGCGTCGGAGATGTCGACCGAGTGCGCCCACAGCTCCATGAGCCGTGCCGACGCGAGTGACTTCGCCGACATCGGCAATCCGGGCGCCCACGGCACCCGGGCCTTCGGGTCGCTGTCGAGGAAGGCGACGTCCAGCCGGGTGCGCTGCGCGCGCCACCACGCCAGGGTCTCGGCGCCGCTCAGATGCGCGTAGGCGGTGGGCGTGTAGATGGCGTCGTGGCCGAACTCGGCGTCCGCGACCTGGGTCACGTCCGTGAAGCCGCCGCCCAGCATCCGTACGGCTGCGTAGTCGAACGCGGCGATGTGCTGCATCTCTTGTTTGATCGTCCACTCGCAGTTGGCGGATGGCGATTCCCACACGTCCTCGGTGAGGTCTGCGACCAGCAGGTCGGTCTGCGCCTGCTCGGCGATGAGGTCGTTGACGATGTCCTTCATGGTTGCATCAGTCCTTGAAGTCCTTGAGGATTCTGCGGCCCGCGATGTGGATCATCACTTCGTCGGTGCCACCGCCGATGCGCTGCACCCGGGCGTCGAGCCACAGGCGAGAGACCCGACAGTCGGTGGTGTAGCCGATGCCGCCCATGATCTGCATGCAGTCGTCGATGATGCGGTTGGCCTCTTGCGCGCAGTAGAGCTTCGCGAGCGCGGAGTCGATCTGTACGGGGATGCCGTTGTCGATCTTCCACGCCGTCTTGTAGACGAGGTTGCGCATGTTCTCGATGCCGAGCCGGGCGTACGTGATCTTCTCCTGGATCAGCTGGAAGGAGCCGATCGGCTTGCCGAACTGGATCCGCTGGTTGGCGTACTTCGCGGCATCGCCGAACGCGCACTCGGCCATGCCCAGCAGGCTTGCCGCCATGAGGAGGCGCTCGACCTCGAAGTTGGTCATGAGCTGCATGAAGCCTTCGCCCTCGACGCCGACCAGAGCGCTCTCGTCGACCTCCACCTCGTCGAGGTAGACCTCGCAGGTGTCCTGCATGTGCCAGCCGATCTTGCTGAGGTCCTCGACGGTGATGCCGGGCGCGTTCATCGGCACCCACCACATGCTGAAAGCGTTCTTCTTGTGCGTGTCCCCGTCGGCCGCGGCGTCGCGCGCCATGCAGAGCATGTAGTGAGCCCGGCGGGCGTTGCTCATGAACGACTTGTGGCCGCTGAGGTAGACCTTGCCTTCGCGCCGCGTAGCCGAGGTCGCGATCGCACTGCTGTCCGAGCCCGCCTGGGGCTCCGTGAAGCCGAGGACGAAGCCAGGCCTACCGGCCGTCACTTCGGCCATGCACTGCGCCTTCTGCTCCTCGGAGCCGAACTCGAGCATGTCCGCGATCGAGAGGGCCTGGCCGAACGCGAAGTGAGGGCCCCCGAACTTGCAGATCTCCTCTGCCACCAACATCAGCGTGACGGTGTCGACCGGCGTCCCTCCGTACTCCTCCGGGACGCCCAGCATCGTGAAACCGCTCTCAGTGAGCGCGTCGATGAACTCCTGGGGGTAGCGCGACTCGGCGTAGCAGTCCTTCATGTAGTCCGGCGTGCAGGACTTCTCCAGCACCTCCCGTAGGCTCTCGAGCAGCAGGTCCTGCTCCTCGGTGAACGTAAAGTCCATGACGTCCTCTGCTCTCTATCGCGTGGTGCTGTTGTCGGTGAGACCGCTCTGGAGCTCGCAGCGCCGGATTACTTCGGCGCGGCGCAGCTTCCCGGAGAAGTCGCGGTCGAGGGTGTCCAAGACGGTGAGCGTCCGTGGCTTCTTGAAACTGGCGAGGCGGGCCCGGCAGTGGTCCTGGAGCTGGCGAAGGGTCAGTTCCGCTCCAGATCTGAGTTCCACTGCCACGGCTACGGCCTCGCCGAGTACGGGGTCGGGTCGGCCGTACACCATGACGTCGAGCACGGCCGGATGCTCCCGGACCACATGCTCGACCTCGCCGGCGAAGACGTTCTCGCCGCCTGACTTGATGAGGTCACGCTTGCGGCCCTTGAGATACAGGTAGCCGTCGGCGTCGGCGACCAGCAGGTCACCGGTACGCAGCCAACCGTCGTCGGTGAAGGCGAGCCGCGTGAGCTCGGGCTGCTTGTAGTAGCCGCGCATCACGGCAGCTGACCGAGCGACGCACTCGCCGAGCGTGCCGATTCCTACCTCGACGCCGTCGTCGTCGACGAGCTTGAGCTCGATCCCCGGCATGGGGGTTCCGACGCTCTCGATCCGCGGGAGGTTGTTGTCCGCGTACTCGCGAGTCAGCACCAGACTGCTGCCGAGTCCGCTCTCGGTCTGGCCCCAGCCGTAGTTCATGATCGCGTTCGGGAAGTGCCGATAGATGTCGCTGACGATCTCCGGGGTCGTGCCGCCGGCAGAGCTCTGTACGAGTCGGACCGAGCTCATGTCGTAGGCGTCGAACCGCGGGTATGCCATGAGCCGTACGTACGTCGTGGGCGGGAGCAGGATCATGTAGCTCACGTGGTGAAGCTGGATCTGGCTGAGGATCGTCTCGGGGTCGAAGCTGCCGCTCAGCACGAGCGTGGCGCCGAGGCTGAGCGAGGTGGTGAACCACGCGTGGCCGCCGTGGTGCTCGAGCGGGCACTGGATGAGGACGACCTTCGCCTGATCCGCGTACAGCCAGTTCGAGCCGTACGTGCCCTCGACCTCGACGAGGTCGGCGCGATGCGTACGTTCGGCTCCCTTAGGGAGGCCGGTGCTGCCGCCGGTGAACTGGATGCGGGACACTGCCTCGGGGTCGCGGAACAGCTCCGGCTCGTCCGGCGACACGGTGTCGAGCAAGGGGCGCATGTCATCGGCCCATGCGGTAGCGCCGTCGACGCAGAGTTGCAGCTGCAACAACCGCGCCTTGCCCTCTACGGCGGACACCGTGCCGGCGTACGCGTGAGCGAACAGCAGGACGGACGCGTCCGACGCGTTAAGGAAGTACTCCAGCTCGGCGGGGACGGACCGTACGTTGATCGGGACCGCGATCGCTCCCAGCTTCTGAACGGCGTAGTAGACCGCGAGGATGGTCGCGCAATTGGGCAGCAGGTAGGCGACCTTGTCGCCCGGACATACCCCCCGCTCACGAAGCAGACGGCACACCTGGTTGCTGAGCCTGTTCAGCTCCGCATAGGTGAAGGTCCGGCCCTGGCAGATCACTGCAGCCCGCCCCGGATCGCGGTTGACCGATGCCAGGAACGGCTCCGCGATGTTCGCGTAGCCGGCCAGGCTGGGTGCCGTGATCTTCGTGGGGGAGGTCGTCATCGTGGTCACGGCCCTCTACTTCTCCGCCCCGGGACGATCACGGAAGGCGGCGGTCTGGGCGCAGAAGGGCGACGCGGTGGACTCGGTCTCGAGCATTGCGTCGAGGCCGACGTCGTACGCGCCGTTGATCATGCCCTTGGTGATCTGGATCGACAGCGGCGGCATGGCCGCGACCTGGCGCGCCAGCTCCAGCGTCCCTGACTCAAGCTCCGCCGCCCGGAACACCCGGTTCACCAGGCGAAGCTCGAGGAGCTCGTCAGCGCCGAGTCGACGGTCGGTGAACAGGATCTCCTTGGCCAGCTTGTCCCCTACCGCCTGCGGCAGGAACTTCGCGAGGCCCATCTCGGGCACGATCCCGATCCGGCAGAACGCCGGCACCACAGTCACGTGGTCGGAGACGCATGCGAGGTCACAGGCGAGGATGAGGCTGAACGCTCCGCCGACCGCGTAGCCGTCCACCATCGCGATCACCGGTGTGGCCATGCGGCGGATCTGGGTGATGGTCTCCAGGTACGGCAGCAGGGACGCCCGAGTGCTCTCGATGGTGACCTGGTCAGCGGGCGTCTGGCTGAGGTCGCCCCCACTCGAGAAGTGCTCGCCTGCGCCACGCAGCACCACGACCCGTACATTCGGGTCGGTATCGGCGTCACGCAGCAGGTCGGTCAGCCGCAGCATCATCGCCGAGCTGATCGCGTTCTTCTTGCGCGGCTGGTTCAGCACCAGCACGCAGATCCCCGGTTCGGGGTGTTCGGTGTAGACCGTCTCGTCCATGTTCGCGTCCTAGATCCGGCAGGCTGCTTGGTAGCCGGCCTTGGTGGCATCGGCGATACGGGCCGGGCTCGAGCAGTCGCCCGCCTCGTACACCTCGATGCCGGTGGCAGCCAGCGCTTCGTACAGGGAGCGGTTCTCGGCGAAGCCGAGGGTCACCGCGATGGTCTTTGCCGCTACCGTCACCGGCCGCTCGCCCTCGGGGGTCTTCTGTACGGCCTCGACTCCCTCGGCAGTGATCCGTGTGATCGTCGTGCCCGGCAGGGTGGTCACGTTCGCGGCCTTCTTGAAGGCGCTGGTCATGTGGAACCTGTCGCTGCCACCGACGTCGTATCCGATCTTCGGCCCCTTCTCGATGATCGTGGTCGTCCGGCCGCTCTCCATCGACAAGTGACCGAGCTCGCAGCCCGGGAGGCCTCCGCCGATGATCGCCAGCGGGTTGCCGAGCGGCCAGGGGCTTCGCTTGCTGAGCACACGCGCGAACCTTGGCGTGTAGTGGATCCGCAGGACGACCGCCGCCCCGGTCCACAGGATCTTGTTCAGCAGTCCGCTCTTCTTCGGCGGGTGACTGTTGAGCATCTCGAGGAAGTCGTGGGATGTGACGACGTTGGACCGGTCCGCGCCGGGGACGTCGATGTTCTTGGGCTCGCCGCCGATCGCGACCACCACCGCATTCGGGTGCTCTCGGCGTACGAGCTGCGGCGTGACCGGAGTGTTCAGCACCACGCGGATCTCGGGATGCTTGTCCAGCCGCACCGCGAACGACTTCAGCAGGCGCTCGTGCAGCGGGCTGAAGATCGAGCTCATCTTCACTGATCCACCGACCCGCGGGCCAGCCTCGTACACGGCCACGTCGTGGCCGCGCTCGGCTGCGGTGAACGCTGCCGAGAGCCCGGCCGGACCGGAGCCCGCTACCAACACCCGCTTGCGGGTGGCGGCCATCGGAAGGGTGAGTGTGTCCAGCTCCTCTCCGAGGCGCGGGTTGACCGCGCACAGGGTCAAGGGGAGCTCCCGACCGACGACGTCGTCGATGCAGCGGTTACAGCAGATGCACATCGCGATGTCCTCGGGGCGATCCTCGAGCACCTTGCGCGGGAAGTCCGGGTCGCCGATCGAGTAGCGCAGGCCACCGATCACGTCTGCCTTGCCGTCGACGAGGATCTTCTCCATCACCACGGGGTCGGTCTCCCGGTAGGCGGTGACCACCGGCTTGGTGGCGACCTCCTTGATGCGGTCGGAGATCCACGACCAGTGACCGTCCTCGACTTCCTTTGTCGTCAACGGGACGCTCGACTCGTGCCAGCCGACTGCGAGATCGTGCAGATCCAGGCCGGCCTTCTCCAGATACGGCACCACCTTGAGCGCAGCCTCGATGTCGTTGCCCGCACCGAGCGAGCTGGTGACGTACTCGACCGGCGACCACCGCACGAGGATCGGGAAGTCCGGCCCGACAAGGGCACGGATCTCCGAGATGACCTCGACCGTGAGGCGTACGCGGTTCTCGAGGCTGCCGCCGTACTCGTCGGTACGGTCGTTGGTCGCCGGTGAGAGGAAGCGGTTCAGGATGCCGCCCACGCCCGCCATGACCTCGACGCCGTCCCAGCCAGCGGCCTTCATGACACGTACGCAGTTGAGGAACTGCTGCTTGAACAAGACGATGTGCTCCGCCTCCATGCGGCGGAACGGGCCCATGAACTTGAGGATGCTGATCTCGGACGGACCCCACGGGTGCTCGTCCTCGTCGGCCGTGGTCTTCCAGTCATGGACGAAGTACGGCTGGCCGACGAGCAGACCGCCGTGCCGATGGACGACGTCGGCCATGGACGTGAGGTGAGGGATGCAGGTGTCGTCGTAGCAGCCCGGCAGAGGTGACAGGCCCGGGTGCGCCACGGAGCGCTCGTGCGGGCTGAGGGTCTGCACGATCATGGCCGTCTGGCCAGCGGAACGCTGCTCGAGGTAGTTGAGGAAACGCTGGGTCGGCTTGGAGTCGGCGTCGGTGTATCCGGCACCTGGCGACATGGACGTGGTCAGCATCCGGTTACGCAGAGTGACCCCGCCGATCTGGATCGGCGAGCTCAGTGTGGGGAACATCTTTCCCATGACCTTGTCCTTTTCTTCCGCTAGCCGCAGCGGTAGTCGATGCCCATTTCGCCGCGTGGGTAGTTCCACGAGGCGATCGCCGTTCCATGGGCGATCACGTAGCAGGTGCCGCACTCGAAGCAGCCCGCGTAGTCGAAGTCGAGGGTTCCTTCGTCGGTGAGGCGGTACAGGCCGCCTGGGCAGCCGCGTACCAGCAGCTCGAGCGTCTCGCGGGGGACGGAGGAGGTGTCCGCGAGGGTGATGTGGGCCTCGTCCTCGTCGACGGTGAACCGGTCGACGGCCAGCTTCGCCTCGACGTTCATCGGTCGCCTCCCCGCATCCGGGTGGCGAACGAGGTGCGGCCGTCGACAGCTCCGAGTCCTCGCCACGCGTCCTTGGCCACGGTGCCGATGCCGACCGGGTGAAGGGCCTGCCTGGCGGTACGAGACAACGGCACCGGATCCGTACCGTCGACCACGAACATACCGAGCAGGATCTGCTCGGCGACCGCCGGGTACTCGGTGAAAAGGCGCGGGGTGTCCTCGAGGAATGACGGGAAGCGGCGGCTGAACCGCATGTCCTTGCCGACGAAGCTCTCGGCGAGAAGATCTGTGTACGAGGCGAGGCCTGCGGCGCTGAAGTCGTCGCGAGCATGGGCGGAGATGACGGCCTCGGCAGCCAGTCGACCGGACTCGATGGCCATGTCCATGCCGCGGATCGTGTAGCCCGAGTTGAGGCCGAGGCCGGCGGCGTCCCCGAGGAGCAGTGCGCCGTCGTGGACGAGCTGCGGCACCGCGTCGTACCCACCCTCGAGGGCCATGTGGCCGCCGTACTCTTTCATCTCGCCGCCGGCGATGAGCGGTGCGACGACGGGGTGCCTGCGGAGTCGGTCGACCATCTCGGGGACTCGCGTGCTGCTGTGACCGAGGTCGCCGATCGTCGTGACGATGCCGAGTGAGACGGTCTCCCGGTTGGTGTAGATGAAGCCGCCGCCGATGTGTCCGTCGGTGCAGTGGCCGTCGAACATCCAGGCGCAGCCCTCCCCGGGTGCGAGGCCGAACCGGTCCTGGACCACGTCCTCGCCGAGGTGGATGACTTCCTTGGCGCCGACTGCGTAGTGATGGGGGTCGGGTTCGCCGATGAGGCCTGCGCGGCGGGCCAGCAGCGACAGCGCGCCGTCGGCGAGGAGCACGACCTTGGCCGGCATCTCGTCGTCACCAGCGACGATGCCTGTGACGTGGGAGTCGGTCATCATCAGGCGGTCGACCCTCACGCCGGTGACGAGGGTCGCGCCCGCCTCTTCGGCCTGGTCGCACAGCCAGCTGTCGAGTGAGGCCCGGAGCACCGAGTACGAGGCTGCCGGACCCGCCAGCTTCGTACTGGCGAACTCGACGGTCGTCGCGCTGTCTGCGGTGAGCAGCGAGATCCGTTCCTTGGTGATCAGGCGCTCGAGAGGAGCCCGCTCAGCGAAGTCCGGGAAGACCTTCGCGAGGCTGTGTCCGTACAGGCGGCCACCGGACATGTTCTTGCTGCCCGCTGTGGTTCCGCGCTCCACGAGGACCACGTCGATGCCTGCACGAGCGAGCACTGTAGCGGCGATGCACCCGGCGGGACCGGCGCCGACGACGATCGCCCCGTACGGCTCCTCTGCCATCGGTGACCCTCACTCTGGATGGGTTTCCCCATGCTGTTGAATTTCGGACGATTCTCGTCTGAACTCATTCCAGACCATAGCAGTCTGTAAGTGGACGCGCTACGGTTCCTTGCACGGACACGCACCCCGCGGGAGATACGCAATGCACGAGTTCTCGATCGAGACCGTTGGACAGGTCTTCGAGCCGATCGTCCGGAAGGTCGGCCGCCCCATGGATGCAACAGCCGAGAGCCGGATCCTCGAAGCAGGCCTGCAGACCTACGCCTTCCGCGGCTGGCGAGGCGTCACGATGTCCGCCATCGCCAAAGAGGCAGGCGTCGGCAAGGCCCTGCTCTATTCGCGGTTCTCCAACTCGTCCGACATCCTCGAGGCCGCGTTCGAGGCGTACATCCCCGAGCTGACCGGCGAGTTCTCCAACGTGCGCGACCTGCTGCTCGCCGAGACGAACCGCATGGCCGACCTGTACCTGGGGCAGCATTCACTCGCCGTACGGCGCGTACAGATCGACGCGACAGCAGGCGTCGAGCCGTTCGTCCGGATCGCGGATGCCATGTCGAAGCGCACCGTGCTGCCGATGCGCCGGCGCATCCACGAGGCGATCGCCGACGGGGAGCTCCCGCCGTGGACGAAGGTCACCCAGCTGCTAGACGTCATCGAGGGCGCGGTCCAGATGCACATCTTCGCGGCACCACATCTGATCGACCGCGTGCGCTCAGACATCGCCCTCTACAACGAACGCCTGGTGGACGAGCAGCTCATGCTGCTCGCGCATGTGGGCACGTTGCGCGGCTACACGGGCAGGGAGTGGACGCCGCCCGCCCCGCAGGTTCCCTGACTGCCGGCTTCACCCGTACCGTCCGCCCGGGAACTGGCATGTCCGGGGCTGACCACACCCTCTGCTTGCCAAGGCAAGAGTCGCTTGGCAAGGCGTCGTTGCCTTGCCAAGCGACTCTTGCCTTGCCAAGCGCGGGGGATGTCGTGCCAAGCGCGGGGGGTGTCGTGCCGAGCGCTGGGGATGTCGTGCCCAAGCCACACCTACGCCCGACAGGCGATCTAGTCCTGCTGCGCCTTGGGCGTACGGCTCGGGGGACGGAGGGGGGCCATCGGGGTGCTGGGGTAGCGTCGCAAGCCGGTCCACATCGCCGGCGGGGCGTCGACCGCCCGCGCAATCCCCAAGGCCGCGCGGTCGTAGTTCACGCGCCAGCCCCGGAAGTGCACCCAGGCTTCGTCGTCGGTCCGCTCGATGGGGTAGCCGATGCCGCGCAGCATCGCCACCGCCTCCCCGAACTCCGCCCTGGAGACCGAGATCGGATGGTCCGGGTCCGGGTCGAAGTCGAACGGGAGGCGCATGGTCTCG
>Ga0209745_1000933_pt1 | contig 17682 bp, 17 predicted proteins | sample BarGraNGADG00312_FD_184495 | JGI IMG/M metagenome (GOLD analysis project Ga0209745, IMG submission 184495) | Arctic peat soil microbial communities from Barrow, Alaska - Barrow Graham LP Ref core NGADG0004-312 (SPAdes) (version 2) | ecosystem: Environmental > Terrestrial > Soil > Wetlands > Peat...
CGAGCGTCTGTCGAGCGTGCGCGCTGAAGAGCGGATCGGCGGCCCGGCGAGGGGCAGGTCGGGCGGCCCTCCCAGCGCGCCGCAGCGGGACGCGCATCGTGCCCGGATCGATCGTGAAGCCGCGGCGTTGATACTGCAGGACGAACTTGACGCCACAGCCGGACTGACGGACGAGTCTCCGTCCGGTCGGGGTCAACCGGCGGAGCGAGGCAAGGAATGACTTCACCAAACGGACAGGATCCGCCGAACCACGGCCCGCGAGGCACGAAGGCGCGATCGTCCCCGTCCCGACTCCCATTCGTGGACACCGGCTGGGACGACTACGACGAGGCCCCGACCGACGCCTCCGGCGTGGCCACCAAGCGGGTCTCCGGCACCGAGGATCGCCGCAACTACAAGTCGACCAGATCGGGCGGTGTAGGCACGGTCCTGCGCTTTGCGGTATTCACGCTGGTTCTGGCCAGCCTCGTGCTCGGCGGGCTCTACTTCTTTGCTCGCCCGGTTCTCTATCACGCGGTTGCCGACTGGGGCGCCGGCAACCCGACGGCTCTGAAGCTTCCTTTCGTCGCCGACATCGTGCGCAGCGACCTCGGCTCGAGTCTCACCGAGCCTGTGGACGTGACGGACCTGCGGGAAATTGTCTTCCAGATCAAATACGGCGAAACGATGTCCGAGATCGGTGGTGCGCTCCTGACGGCGGGCGTCGTCGCCGACGCGCGGGCTTTCGAGTTTGAGGCAATCGAGCGAGACGCGACATACAACTTCATCGCCGGCCGCCATGTCTTGACCAAGGCCATGACCGTCGACCAGATCATCGACGTCCTGACCAAGTCGCCGGTATCTCCTCCCACCGTCCGCGTCACCTTCCGAGAGGGATTGCGGATCGAGCAGATGGTTGCCAAGCTCGAGTACCTGGAGGCCAACCCGACCGATCCGTCGGTGAAGCTCACGGTCGATGTCGAGCAGTACTACCAGCTGACGACGAACCCACCGGCGGACCTGCTGGCCCGCTACACGTGGCTCAAGGTTCCGGCGGGCGCCTCTCTCGAAGGTTTCCTGTTCCCGGCCACATACAACATCGACCCGACGACCACGGCCCTGCAGCTGATCGAGCAGCAGCTCGACGCCTTCGTGGCCCAGGCTCCGCCCGCGTTGTTCGACCTCACCCCGGATCAGATCTACCAGGCCGTGCAGGTGGCCGCGCTCGTCGAGCCCGAGGTATCTCTCGACTCCGATCGACCTGTCGTGGCCGGCGTATACGTTAATCGGCTCGACAAGAAGAATTGGCCGACGGGTTTGCTCAACTCAAACCCCACGGTCAACTACGCGAACGACACCGTGTGGTTGCAGTCGCATCCGATTGCGACATGGGTCGACTACACGTTCTGGTCGCCGGTCGGCGGCAGCACGCCGCTGGCACAGATCGAATTCCCGGAAAAGATCGCCCCATACAACACGTACCGGCAAGGCGGCCTGCCGCCGACGCCGATCTGTTCTCCGGGCCTCGCCTCGCTGCAGGCCGCGGTCAAACCCGATACCGCCGACGGCTACTACTACTTCCTTGCCAAGAACGACGGCACCGGCGGGCTGGCGTTCGCCCACACCATTGCCGAGCAGAACGCGAACCTGAAGAAGTACGGCTACATCAAATAGAGCCGCTCGACCGGCGGATCAGGGTCTCGGCGGGCGCGTAACATTGACCCATGACTGCAGTCGTCCCGCGTCTGCCGCATCCAGCCGACTTCGCAGTGCCTCCCGGGGCAGGCGATCTGCACCGCTGGGCCGAATCGGATAAGTCGGCACGGCCGGCCCGCCTCGCTCGGCTGCGTGCTCGTTTCGCCGGAGAGGGGATCGACGCGTACTTCGGCATCCGCCCCGAGCACATGCGCTATCTGACCGGCTTCAGCCTCGAAGACGGCGAAGACCGGGTTGCCGGGAATTCGGGGCGCTTCCTGATTTCGGGCGACGAGATCGTGGTCCTGGCCGATTCCCGGTACCGGTTGCAGGCCGCGGCTCAGGCGCCGGATGCCCGGATCGAGGCGACCAGCTACGACCTGGGTTCGATTTGGTCCGCCCTCGTCAAGAGCGTCGGCGCGAAGCGGGTCGGAGTGGAGGGTGGCTTCGTCAGTCACCAGCAGTGGATCGAGCTGCAGAAGGCCGCTCCGGACGTGGAGCTCGTGCCCGTCGCGGGTTGGATCGAAGCCGACCGGGCGACCAAGGAGCCGGCCGAGATCGAACGGATAAGGGCGGCCTGCGCCGTCGCCGATCGGGCCCTGGCATCCATCGTCCGGCGGATCAAGCCCGGGGTGACGGAGCGTGAGCTGGCGCTGGCCCTCGAGTGGGAAATGCGCACCGGCGGCGCAGAGACGCTGGCGTTCGGGGTGGCCTGTCTGACCGGGCCCGATGCCGCCCTGCCGCACGGGTCTCCTTCGGAGCGCGAGGTGTGTGGGGGCCAGGTTCTGCTCTTCGACTTCGGGGGGATGGTGGCCGGCTATCGCAGTGACATGACCAGGACGCTGTTCGTCGGCGAGCCGGGAGCGCGCGACCTCGCGATATACGAGATCGTGGCCGCGGCCCAGAACGCATCGATCGAGCTTCTTGCGGCCTCCGCGCGCGGCGAACGGCCGGCGGCGAACGGACGCGAAGGTGACGCCGCGGCACGGCAGGTCATCGAAGCCGCCGGGCATGGCGAGCACTTCGGGCACGGCACGGGGCACGGCATCGGCCTTGCGACGCACGAATTGCCGTCGCTCAGTCGGACGGCCACCGAGGACCCGCTGCCCAGCCCAACGGTGTTCAGCGTGGAACCGGGGATCTACCTCGACAACGAGACCGGAGTCCGAATAGAGGATCTCGTCCTGTACGACACCGCATCGCGCAAACTGGAGCGGCTGACGTCCTTCCCGCGCGAGGTGCTCGTCGTCGGCGTATGAGCCGAAGCTCATTCAGATTGACCGGCGCGTCGGCCGGTCCAGTTTCCCGCTCCGGTACAATCTCGGCGCATGACATAGACCGATTCAGTCGGCGTCCGCCGGCCCGCCATCCTAGGAGCCCCGCTCGACCATGATTTCAACCAGTGACCTGCATAAGGGCGTGACCATCGAGCTCGATGGCGACCTGTGGCAGATCCTCGACTACCACCACCTCAAGATCGGCCGAGGCTCGGCGCAGGTCCGCATCAAGCTTCGCAACGTCAAGCGCGGCCAGACCGTCGAGCGGTCCTTCCAGGCCGGCGACCGGTGGCCCCGAGTCCAGCTCGAACATCGCCAGATCCAGTTTCTGTATCGGGACGGCAACGACTTTCACTTCATGGAGACCGAGAGCTACGAGCAGTTCCACTTGAGCGCGGAGCAACTCGACGACGCCGTGAACTACCTCAAGGAATCGATGCTTCTGGATCGCACAAGCTACGAGGGCGACACGATCGGCGTGGAACTGCCCGTGACGGTGGACCTCAAGGTGGTGGAGACGGAGCCGGGCTTCGCGGGCGACACGCAGACGGGCGCTCGCAAAGCCGCCAAGCTCGAGACCGGGCTCACGGTCCAGGTTCCGATCTTCGTCGACGAGGGGGACACGATTCGGGTCGACACTCGCACGGGCGAGTACCAGACTCGGCTGTAGCGGGGCGCCCCGACGACCTCTCGCGTCACCCGCCGTCTGTTCCATCAGGAGGATCTGCCTTGAGCCGCAGCGGGCCTCCGCAGAACGAGCCCCTCTGGGGCGACTTCCCAGTGGGCGATGACGCGGCTGACACGGACCGATCCAAGCCGCCCGACTGGGCGCTGCCGTCGTGGGATACGATCCCGGCGGAGGAGACCGCACCTGCGGTCCCGCAGCACGTTGCGCCGGCGCGGTTGCCCGAGGCCGCGCAGGTCCGAGCGGGCGAGGCCGCGCCCGCACCGGCGCCCGCACCCACCGTGCAGAAGGGCCTCGACACGGCCCCACCGACGCTCCGCGAGCCGGTCGGCGGCTTTGCGCTGCGCATCCTCCAGGTCAGCGAGATCACGCGTGCGGTTCGCGACGCCGTTCGCGCCGATGCCGGCCTGCGGGACGTCTGGGTGGAGGGCGAAGTGGGACGGGTTACCGTCTCTTCGGCCGGGCACGCCTACTTCACCCTGAAAGACGACCGCAGCCAGCTCGCCTGTGTCTTCTTCCGGGATGACCGCCTGAGCTCACCGTTCGAGCCACGAACCGGGCTGCGAGTTGTGGTTCACGGTCGCGTCGACCTGTTCGAGTCGCAGGGCGTGTACCAGCTCTACGTCACGGCCGTCCAGCCTGCGGGGTTCGGCGATCTCGCGCTGCGGTTCGAGGCACTCAAGGCGAAGCTGGCGGCCGAAGGGCTGTTCGAGACGGCTCGCAAGCGGCCCCTTCCCGATCGGCCGGCCGTGATCGGCGTGGCCACGAGTGCCACCGGTGCCGTCTGGCATGACATCTGCCACGTCGTGGCGCGGCGCTGGCCGCTGGCCCGGCTGCTTCTGTCGCCGTGCCAGGTTCAGGGCGAAGGGGCAGCCGCGAGCGTCGTGACGGCGCTGGATCGACTGGCTCGATGGGGCGAGCAGTGCCGTGCCGAGGGTCGACCGGAGGAGGCTCCAGCGGTCGTAATCCTGGCTCGCGGCGGTGGGTCGCTAGAGGATCTGTGGTCGTTCAACGACGAGCGCGTCGTGCGGGCGGTCGTGGCCCATCCCGTGCCGGTCGTGTGCGGCGTCGGCCACGAGGTCGACGTGACGCTGGCCGACTTCGCGGCCGACGTTCGGGCCCCGACGCCGTCCGCCGCGGCCGAGCTGGTCGTGCCCGACAGGGCCGAGATTCTCGCTGTTCTGGGCGAGCTTGCGAGACGCGCGGGCGGCTACACGGGCCGAACGCTGGCCGGAGCCCGGGGCGAGGTCGCCGCCGAGGGGCGTGCTCTCGATCGGTTGCGACCGTCGGCCCAGCTGGCCCAGGCGCGTGAGCGCGCCGGATATCTGCTTGATCGGGCGACGAGGGCGTTGCGGAGCGAGATCGGCCGACGGGCCGACGCAGAACAGCGTCTGGTCGCGCGGCTGGGACCGGTGTTGGTTGCCCAACTGGCCGCGCGACGCGTGGCCCTGGAGCGAAGTTCTGCGGGTCTGGGTGCACTCGGCCCGCAGGCGACACTGGACCGAGGGTATGCGATCGTGAGGCGTCGGTCGGACGGATCGATAGTCCGCGGGCCTACAGAGGCACCCGCGGGCGAGCGGCTCGCCGTCCGGGTGGCCCAGGGCGAGATTGCCGCCACTGTCGATGCCGATGCCGGCGCGCCCGGCCGCTCGGCGTCCAGGAAAGGTCCAGGCTGATGCCGGAGCTACCGCTCGCCGTGCTCCTTGTCGCGGGCGGCGTCCTCGGTTTCGTTCTTTCGATCCGGGTTGGTATCCTGCTCGGGCTGCGTCTCGATCGCGCCATCGAGGCACGCTCCGCGGCCGATGAGCCCGCGCACGATGAGGAGGTAAGCGCCGATGAGTGACCAGTCAGTGGCCGCCCCGGCCGTAGACGTCGGCTCACTGACGTTCGACGAAGCCCTGGTCGAGCTGCAGCGGACCGTGGCGGAGCTGGAGCAGGGCGGCCTCGCTCTTGAGCGGTCCATCGAGTTGTACGAGCGGGGCGTCTCATTGCACGAGCGCTGCGCCGGCCTTCTCGGCCAGGCGGAACTCAGAGTCCAGCGTCTCCTTGAGCGTGCAGCGGGTCAACTGACCACGGTCGAGGCCCGGTCCGAGGAAGAGGCGGACTAGCTGTAGACTGCCCGGCAGACATCAGAGATGGCGCTGGCCGACAGGCGAGAACGCCTCCGAAGCAAGGGCGAGACGGGGTTCGCCCGGGAGTGAAGATTTGGCAATCCTGCCCACGCTGCAGGGCCCGAGCGACTTGCGGGGCCTCAGCTACGAAGAGCTGAGGGGCCTCGCAGCCGAGATCCGAGAGTACATAGTCGCCACGGTCTCCAAGACGGGCGGTCATCTGGGATCGTCGCTGGGCGTCGTCGAGGTTTCCATCGCGCTGCATCGCGTGCTGGAGTCGCCGCGCGACAAGATCGTGTGGGACACCGGCCACCAGGCCTACGCCCACAAGCTTCTGACGGGTCGCTACGCCAGGTTCGGCACGCTGCGCCAGCTGGGCGGCATCAGCGGGTTCCCTCGACGCGTGGAGTCTGAACACGACGTCTTCGACGGTGGTCACGCCGGCACGGGGCTCTCCATCGCTCAGGGACTCGCCACGGCCCGCGACATGCGCCACTCCATGGAGCGGATTGCGGTCGTCGTCGGCGACGCCGCGCTCATCAGCGGGCTCTCCCTCGAGGCTCTAAACGACATCGGCCACCGCCAGACTCAGCTCCTGATCGTCCTCAACGACAACGCCATGTCGATCAGCCCCACCGTCGGCGCGTTCAGCCAGTACTTCTCCACGCTCAAGCTGTCGAGCGCCTGGAAGCAGAGCAAGACCGCCTACGACCGAATCGTCGAGTCGCTGCCGGTCGTCGGCAGGCCGGCGTTGAGTCTGTCGCGCCGCATTCGGCGGATGGTCGTCAACTTCGCCCAGCCCGGCCAGCTCTTCGAGGATCTCGGGATCACATACCTGGGCGTCATCCCCGGTCACAACATCCGTGGTCTGGAGCACATTTTCCGCGCCGCGTTGGACGTCCCGGGCCCGGTGCTGGTCCATGTCCGGACGCGCAAAGGGCGCGGCTATCGTCCGGCAGAACGCGACCAGATCGGCTTCCACGGTGCAGCTCTGCCGCCGATGCCTGAGTTGGTCGACACGTCCGCGCCCGACCCTCACAGCGTTGCCGGCCACCAGGCCATGACCGGCGCCGCGCTCTCCAGGAAAGACAGCGGCATGCCGGCGCCGGGAAATCCGGACGAGGCTCCGGTCGAGCCGTCGGGCAACGGCAATTCCGTGGCCGGCGGCGCCGACATGGGCACTCCGTCTGAGGCGGCCAGAGTGGCCGCGACGTCGAAGCCGCCCAACTACACGTACCACTTCTCCAAGGAGCTGATCGAGCTGGCACGGATCGACCGCCGGATCGTAGCGGTAACGGCCGGGATGCCCACCGGGACAGGCCTTCACGCCTTCCAGGCGGAGTTCCCGGACCGCTTCATTGACGTCGGCATCGCCGAACAGCACGCTGTGGCGCTTTCCGCAGGCATGGCACTGGCAGGCGAGCGGCCAGTCGTCGCGCTCTACTCAACGTTCCTGCAGCGCGCCTTCGACCAGGAGGTGCACGACGTCTGCCAGAACGACCTGCCGGTGGTTATCGCCGTCGATCGGGCCGGGCTGGTCGGCGAGGACGGAACGAGCCACCAGGGCATGTTCACCCTGCCCACGCAACGGCCACTCCCGAACATGATCATCGCCAGCCCCAAAGACGAGCAGGAGCTGCGTTCGCTCGTCCGCACGGCCTTCGCGCAGTCGCATCCGTTCTCGCTGCACTACCCGCGCGATCCCGGCTTCGGCGTTCCTGAGCGGACTCCTCAGATCCTTCCGATCGGCGTCGGGGAAGTCCTGAGCGAGGGCAACGAAATCCTGATTGTCGGCTTCGGTCCGATCGTGGAGCGCGGTCGCCAGGCTGCCGACCTGCTCGCCAAAGAGGGTTGGTCGGTCGGCGTGCTGAACGCCCGTTACGCCAAGCCGCTCGATCGCCAGCTGATCCTGGATCAGGCGCGCGGCAAGAAGCTCCTGGTGACCCTCGAGGAGAGCGTCGTGACGGGTGGTTTCGGGGCCGGGGTGCTGGAGCTGGTCGAGGAGGCGCGCGTAGCCGACCCGGCATATCGCGACGTGACGGTGCGCATCGTCGGCATTCCCGCCGACAAGTTCGTGGATCATGGCTCCGTGGACGACCTGCGTCGGCTGCTGCGCCTGGATTCGGCCGGCATCGCTGCGCAGATCCGAGAAACGCTGGCTCGAATGCGCGTTACGCCGGCCGGCGGGGAGGCCCAGACAGCACATACGGGGCGCTCGGTGGCGCCCTCGGCCTGATCTCGCGGCCTGCGAGGCGGGCGCCGGCCGGCCGGGGGCAGGCGAATCGCGGCCCGCGCTCCAGCGCAGCACGAGGCAATCCGGGTGTGCCAGGATTGAGGGTATGAGCCCTGCCGCCCGACAACGCCTCGACCAGCTTCTGGTCGAGCGTGGCCTTGCCGAGTCTCGGACGCGAGGACAGGCGCTGATCCTGGCCGGTCACGTTCGTGTCGGCGAGGGGGAAGCGGCCCGAACCGACCGCAAGCCCGGAGATCTGGTCCAGACCACGATCGCTCTGGAGGTCGAGGCGCCGCCGCCGTTCGTCTCGCGCGGCGGCATCAAGCTGCGCGCCGCCTTCGACGCGTTCGGGGTGGAGCCGGTCGGGCTGGTATGCCTGGACGTGGGCTCGTCGACCGGCGGTTTCACGGACCTCCTGCTGCAGCGGGACGCGAGCCGCGTTTACGCCGTGGACGTGGGCAGAGGCCAGCTGGCCGAAACCCTCCGCCATGACCCGCGTGTGGTCTCGATGGAGCGGACCAACGCCCGCGGCCTCGGGCCAGGCGCGCTGCCGACAGCGGTGGACCTGGCTGTGGTCGACGTGTCGTTCATCTCATTGGATCTGATCCTGGGTCCGGTGGCGACTTGCTTCGGGCCATTGGGCGGCCTGATCGTGGCGCTGGTGAAGCCCCAGTTCGAGGCGGGGCGCAAGCAGGTCCGGGACGGCGTCATCCGCGATCCGCAGATACACCGCCAGACCCTGGAAGCGGTAGGCCGCCACGCGCTGGCAATCGGCCTGCGGCTGCGCAATGCCGTGGCCTCGCCCATCACCGGACCGGCCGGGAATCGCGAGTTCTTCGTAGAGTTGGAAGTGCCGCCCGGCTACGTGCCCGTCGAGGGCGGTACGATCGACCTGCCCGAGGAGTGGGTGCGTAAGTTTGGAGAGCTGGCCGGGGCATGAAGCTCGAGCGGATCGGCTTTGCGTTCAACCCTACCAAAGAAGCGGCGCTGGACTTGCGCGAGCGCGCCGAGGGCTGGTGCGAGGTGCGTGGGATCGCCCATTGGGCGGCCCCGGCAGGGGATACCAAGGCCGTCGTTCGCGAGCTTGCGGACACCGGCGCGCTGGTCGTGCTGGGAGGCGACGGCACTTTCCTGCGGGCGGCACGCGCCGTCTCGGAAGTGGACGTGCCATTGCTGGGTGTCAACCTTGGCAAGGTCGGCTTCCTGTCTAAGGTCGAGGCCGGCGGCATGGAGGCGGTTCTTGGCCAGCTCGCGGCCGGCGATTTCGTGCTGGAGGCGCGCATGGCGCTCCACGCGGAGATCCATCCTGGTGGCGGGCCCGAGGCGAGCGAGACCTTCTTCGCCCTTAACGACGTCGCGGTGGCGCGAGGAGCGCTGGCCCGCGTGTGCCGCATCGAGGTCGAGATCGGCCCTTCGCACCTGGCCACTTTCACTGCCGATGGACTGGTCGTCGCCAGCCCCACGGGTTCGACCGGGTACTCGTTCTCGGCCGGCGGCCCGATCGTCGATCCGACCAGTCGCAATCTGATCGTGACGCCGATCGCGGGCTATCTCACGGCGATCCGGTCGGTCGTGGTGAGTCCGCGCCACACCGTCCGGCTCCGCGTCCTCGACGCGTATGACGTGCTCATGAGCGTGGATGGGCGCGAGGATCGGCGACTGTCCGTCGGCGACGTTGTATGCGTGTCGGAGATGCCGAAGCCCATCCGCTTCATCGAGCCGCGCGGCGCCGTCCCGTTCTGGGATCTGCTTCGGCAGAAATCGGAGCTGCTGCCCTCATGACCGAAGCTGCGGAGGCAGAGACCGTCGTCGACCCGGAGTCGCTGCGGGCGGGCGAAGACGCCGCAGGTGCGGATCCCGGCGTGGAGGCTGCGCTGCCGAGCCCGGACGCCGGCGTTGCTCGACCCATGCCCGCCGGTCGACTAGCTGAGTTGTCGGTTCGGGATCTGGCCCTGATCGAGAAGCTGCGCATCTCATTCGAGCCGGGGCTCAACGTGCTGACGGGCGAGACCGGCGCCGGGAAGAGCCTGCTCATCGACGCTCTCGGGCTGGCGGTAGGGGCGCGCGCCGATACTTCGCTGGTCCGCCACGGGTCGGACTCGGCCCGCGTCGAGGCGCTCTTCGACCGCGTCCCCGAGCCGCTCATCTGCGTGCGGGAGGTCTCGGCGTCAGGTCGGTCGACCGCCCGGATAGACGACGAGTCGGTCACGGCCGCTCGTCTGGCGGGCGTCGCCGGGCGGCTCGTGGAGATACATGGCCAGCACGACCAGCAACGGTTGCTCGACGAGCGGTGGCAGCGCGAGCTGCTAGACGCGTTCGGGGCTCTAGAGGCGGAGCGAGCGGCCACGGCCGCGGCAGTCGAAGCGTGGCGGGTGAACAACGCAGCTCTTGCCGAGCTGGCGCTGGATCCTCGAGAGCTGGCGCGCCGCCTGGAGCTGCAGGAGCACCAGCTCGCCGAGATCGTCGGGGCGAGGTTGCGGGTCGGTGAGGCGACGGAGATTCGTGGCCGTCTTTCGTCCGCGCAGCACGCGGAGTCGATCGCCCGCGGCAGCGCCGAGATCCACGAACTGCTTGCGGGGGAGGGGACCGGTGCCCGCGAAACGACGGCCGAGGCTGCCCACCGCGCCCGCGACCTGGCCAAGCTCGATCAACGCTACGAGCCCGTGACGGAGAGGCTGCTGGGTCTGGCCGCGGAGCTGGAGGACGCCGCGGCTGAGACGGCCACGCTGGCGGAGCGCGTCGAGCACGACCCGGCGGCGCTGGCGCTGATGGAAGAGCGGCTGTCGGCGATCTACTCGTTGGAGCGCAAGTACGGCGAGGACGAGGCGGCAGTGATCGCCTACGGCGAGCGAGCCGCGGCCGAAGCCGACCGGCTGCGCAACCTCGAGGCCTCTCGCGAGAAGCGTCAGGCGGAGGCCACGCGAATGCTCGTGGTGGTAGCGACCGCTGCTTCGGCCCTCTCCCGCGGCCGCCAGACTGCGGCCCAGCTGCTCGCCAAGGCCGTTGAGGAGGCGCTCGGCGGCCTGGGGTTCCGCCAAACCAGCTTCCAGGTGGCCGTGACCCGTCGCCCGGCGGGACCTGCCGAACCCGCGGTCGAGGTCGACGGTCAGCGCGTGGCGTTCGAAGGTTCGGGAGTCGACTCGGTGGCGTTCCTGATCGCGCCCAACCCAGGCGAACCGGCTCGACCGCTGGCCCGCATCGCAAGCGGCGGCGAGCTGTCGCGCGTGGCCTTGGCGATCAAGCAGATCCTCGCGGAGGCCGACCACACCCCCACGCTCGTCTTTGATGAGATCGACTCCGGCATCGGCGGACGCAGCGCTGAGCCGGTGGGCCGCAGCCTCTGGGAGCTGGCTCGTTCGCATCAGGTTCTGTGCGTCACCCATCTCGGGCAGATCGCCGCGTATGCCGACGCCCAGTTCCGAATCGAGAAGCACCAGCGCGCCGGTCGCACGGTGACCGAGGTCCACCGCCTCGGACCCGACGAGCGGGTCGAGGAGCTGGCTCAGATGCTCGCCGGAGCGGAGGGCGGGGCGGGAGCTCGGGCAAGCGCCGAGGAGCTCCTGGAGAGGGCGGAAGCATGGCGTCGCTCGGCCGGGGGCGAATGAGATGGCCGGTGCCGCGGCGGGCCAGACGGATCGGCTGCAGGCAGCGGTAAGCGAGTTCCTGGTCCATCTCCGGGTCGAGCGCGGGTTGTCGGATGCGACGCTGCGAGCCTACCGCGGGGACCTCCTGGACTTCGCCGCCAGTCGTGGGGCCGGGGCCGAGTGGGACGCCTCCGCCGACATCGCGGTTCGATACCTGGCGATGCTGGCTTCGCCGTCCGGCGGCCGTCGCGCGGCACTACGACCCACCACTCTTCGTCGCAGAGCGGCGTGCCTGCGCGGCTTCTACCGGTTCTGCTACACGGAGGGGCTGATTGCCACGGATCTGGCGGCCCGGTTCGATCTGCCGCGCCAGCCGCGTCTGCTGCCCGAGGTGCTGACGATCCAAGAGGTGGACGCTCTGCTGGAAGCCCGGACGGACGCCTCGCCGGCCGGCATCCGCGACCGCGCCCTTCTGGAGCTCCTGTACGCCTCCGGCCTGCGCATCTCCGAAGCGGTTGGACTGGATCGAGACGACCTCTCGCTCGAAGATGGGTTGGTGCGCGTCGTCGGGAAAGGCGATCGGGAGCGCCAGGTGCCGGTCGGGGAGGTGGCGATCGGCTGGCTCCGCCGCTACATAGACGAAGTCAGGCCGGCCTGGCTCGCGCTGGCGACTCCGCCTCTGCCGCACGGCGGTCCCGTGTTCCTGTCCGTCCGCGGAGAACGGCTCGACCGCCGGCGAGCCTGGGAGATGCTGGTTTCAACGGCCCGCTTGGCCGGCCTTCAGAATGGCGTGAGCCCGCACACACTGCGGCATTCGTTCGCGACCCACCTATTGGAGGGAGGCGCAGATCTGCGTATCGTTCAGGAGCTGCTCGGGCATGCGAACATCAGCACGACACAGCTGTACACGCATCTGACCGGCGAACGAATCAGAGACGTCTACGCCCGCGCCCACCCACGGGCCTAGAGAGTGGAGTCGCCCGGCGGTGGACGGGCGTTGAAGGAGACGAGGATGAGCTACGCGGACACATTGTTGGCGAAGGACGAGCAGGTGCTCCACCGGGCCAGGCAGTTCTGGCTTGCTCCCGTCTCGGACGCCCGAAACGCCTTGCTCGTGTTTCTGGCAGGGATCGTGGTATTGCTCGTAGAGCATCAGGTCATGCACTTGCGGCTGCTGTCGATCGGCAGCCTGGTACCGGGCGTGCTGCTACTGGCCGGCTTCGTGTGGATGGCGATCGTGTATCTGACCTGGCGGTCGGAGGAGTACATCATCACCAACCGCCGGGTGCTCAAGGTCGAAGGTTTGCTGGACAAGAAGAGCGGCGATAGCTCGCTCGACAAGATCAACGACGCTGTGTTGAGGCAGGGGCTGCTTGCCCGAATGCTGAACTACGGCGACCTGGACATCCTGACCGCCAACGAAGAGGCCATCGATCGGTACCAGATGCTGGCCCACGTGGTCGACTTCAAAAAGGCGATGCTGAACGCCAAGAATAACCTCGAGGACGGATACCGAGGGTCGCAGAGCACCGGCAGGCCGGCCGCGTCCTCGGCAGGCGCTCCAGTCGCGAGGTCCTCGAGTTCGGACGACGTGGCCGCCACGCTCGCCAAGCTGGCCGACCTGCGAGACAAGGGCGCGATCACTCCCGCCGATTACGAAGCCAAGAAGGCCGAGCTGCTCGGGCGGCTGTAGCCGTAGCTCCAAGCGGGCGGCAGGTTACGATACCGTCGCCCGCTAAACCTCTCAAATCGAAGGATCAGCCTTGTCTCAACTGGCCGACGTCGCCATCTTCATGGGTCTGTTCCTGCTGATCTCAGGCCCCGTCCACGAATGTGCCCATGCCTATACCGCATGGCGGCTCGGCGACGGGACGGCCAAGCTTTTCGGTCGGGTCACTCTTAACCCTGTCGCCCATTTGGACCCGTTGGGCGCGCTGATGATCCTCATCAGTTCTTTCGCCGGGTTCGGCGTGGGCTGGGCAAAGCCGACGCCGGTGAACCCATACAACCTGCGCGGACGCTACGCCAGCACTATGGTTTCCGTGGCCGGGCCCCTGTCGAACATGGTGCTGGCGATGCTGTTCGCCGTGGCGCTGCGGCTGCTCTCCGACTCCTGGACCATCGATGGGCGGACCTTCCTCTATGCCCCGACGGTGCCCGGAGCGGTTTGTGTGATCTTTTGGATCGGCGTGGAGCTGAACGTCATGCTCATGCTGTTCAATCTCCTGCCGGTGCCACCCCTGGATGGATCTCACGTCCTGTTCGACCTCCTGAGCAGCGAGACTGCCGCGCGTATCCGGCCGATGTTCGACCAGTACGGCATCTTCCTTCTCGTCCTGCTGATCCTGCCGATACTGCCCGGGGAGACCAGCATCGTCGGCACGGTTTTCGAGCGGATTGGGCTGCCGATCATGGGCCTCCTCATCGGCGTACCGGTCAACTAGCCGCGTGCCTGGGTGGTGGGCCGCAAAGGTCCGGCGGACTCGGTCGTACATTCGTGCGCAGGTCACAGTTGCGGAGCGGGAAGATCTCGCCGGCTGGCTGACTCCAGGGCAACTGGCGCTCTTCGATCGGATGCACGTGGCGGATCGCCGCCACGGCCTGGCCGTGGTCGCGGCACTGAGGAGGGCTGGATCGATGGACCCGGAACTCCTGGTCGCGGGGCTTTTGCACGACTGCGGCAAGGGACCGCGCGTCCGCCTCGTTCATCGCGTGGCCTGGTCGCTGGGGCAACGCTACGGGGAGTGGATCTGGCGGGCGTCGAGCCACATGCCCACCTTCCGCTACGGGTTTGACCGGCTGCGCCACCACGCCGAGCGCTCGGCCGAGATGGCGGCCGAGGCGGGTTGCAGCCCGCACACAGTGGAGTTGATCCGCATGCAGGAGAATCCGGTCGATGAACCCGGCCAGCTCTTGTACGCGGCCGACGAGGCGAACTGATGACGGCACCTGAAACGACGTCTCCGGAGCGGTATTCGCGCGCAGCCTCCGCGAGGGCGGCCGCCCTGGCTCGTCTCGGTGCCGCGCCGGAGGTCGTCTTCGACGAAGGCCGGCTCGAAAGGGCCACGCACGTTCGGACGGGCGACTTCGACGGCCCTCTGGCTCTGCTGCTCGCGCTCATCGAAGCCCGCCAGCTCGACGTGCTGACCGTGCCGCTGGGGGCGCTGGCGGAGGCTTACCTCGATGCTCTGGTCACGCTCGAGGGCGACCGGCTCGGGAGCGTATCCGGGTTCGTGGCCGTGGCCGCGCAGCTGATTCTCATCAAGAGCCGGGCGATCCTGCCGCGGCCGCCGAAGGTCGTGGCGGTGCCGCTCGACCAGGAGCCGGATCCCGAGGCGGAGTTGCGGGCGCGGCTCATCGAATACCGCCGCTTCCGCAACGCCGGGGCCGCGCTGAGCGAGCGGCTGGGTGTCCATCGCCTCTTCCGCCGCGATGCCGAGGTCGCGGCCCTCGCCGGCAAGGCCGGCGCCCGCCCGCCGGAGAGGCCGCCACTGCCGCCGTCGGCGTTGGCGAAGGCACTGGACCGGCTGGCGAAGATCGTCCCGCCCGCGCAGCCCGCAGCCGAGCCCGTAGTTCGGACGATCACTATGGCGGAGCGGACGGCGGTCATCCGCGCCGCGCTCTCCCAGACGGATTGCATCGTCTTGCAGGAGCTCCTGGCTGGCGTAAGGGACCGTGTCGTCGTCGCTGTCACTTTCCTCGCGCTGCTGGAGCTATCGAAACGGCGTGAGATCACGCTCGAGCAAGCGGAGCCATGGGGCCCGATATTGGCTCGAAGGGTGACCGACGCCGCGGCTGTTGAACTCGAAACCGAGATCGACGAGAGTCTGGGTTCGTTCGCGTGAGTTCGGAGGATGTGAAAGGTTTGGAGATCGAGGTCCAGTCTCTAGGCATCGTCGAAGAAGGAGAACCGGACGGTGACCTGGAGGCCCCGGGCGGGAGCCAGGGCGAGTCGGCTGAGCCTGGTGAGCTGACGGAGAGTCAGCTCGAGGCGCTGCTCTTCGTGGCCGAGAAGCCGCTTACACGCGCCGAGATCGCCGCGCTTGCCGGCGTGGACCGCGAGACGGTTGATGCTCGGATAGGCGACCTGGCGGTCAGCCTTGGCGCCCGCGGCGTTAGGCTCGTCGAGGCGGGCGAGAAAGTGGAGCTGGCCACCTCGCCCGAAGCCGGAGCGCTCATCGCCCGATACGTCGGTGCGGACGCGCCGAGGCTGTCATCGCCGTCCCTGGAGACGCTGGCCATCGTGGCCTACCTCCAGCCGTGCACCCGCGCCACCGTCGAGCGGATCCGAGGCGTGGACTCGGAATACACGATCCGAACGCTGCTTCACCGCCGTCTGGTCGTGGAGCTCGGCCGCTCCGACGCGCCCGGCCGGCCGATCCTGTACGGGACGGGCTTCGATTTCCTGGAGCGCTTCGGCATGACGAGCATCGACGATCTGCCGCCGCTGGAGACGCCGGTTGCGGAGCGGCTGTTCCTGCCGGGCGACGAAGAGGACGTGACGGCGGCGACGGTGGTCGGGATGGCGTCCGTCACCGCCGCGGCCGATCCGGAACCCGGAGCCCGATGAGATGACTCGCGAGCGGCTTCAGAAGGTGCTCGCCTCCGCGGGCGTAGCGTCGCGACGCTCAGGCGAGGACCTCATCCGCGCCGGTCGGGTCACGGTCGACGGCCGCCTCGCGATCATCGGCGAGCAGGTCGATCCGGAGATGCAGCGGGTGGTCGTCGACGGGATGCCGCTGCCCGCCATCGAGCACCAGCGTTTCTACTGGATGCTCAACAAGCCCGCCGGCGTCGTGTCGACGGTGAAAGACCGCCACGCCGAGCGCACGGTCATGGACCTGCTCCCGCAGAACGCCAGACGTGAGGCGCGTCTGTACCCGGTCGGCCGCCTGGACGAAGGGTCGGAGGGGTTGCTGCTCTTCACCAACGACGGCACGTGGGCGGACCTGCTCCTGCACCCCCGTTACGGCGTCGAGCGCGAGTACATGGTGGGGCTGGATCGATCGGTCACCAAGCAACAGAAGCTGGCGCTGCGCGAGGGCGTCGAACTCGAAGAAGGCCTGGCCCGAATGGATCTCTTGGAAGACGCCACGACGGCCCAGGTTCGAAAGCTGCTGGAACTGCTGGCCCCGCCCCACGCGGAACTGCGCTGGTACCGCGTCGTGCTGGCGCAGGGTTGGAAGCGGCAGATACGCCGGATGTTCGAAGCAGTGGACATGCCGGTGCGGCGCTTGGTTCGGGTTCGAGTCGGCTCGCTCAAGCTCATGGACATCCACGCCGGCGAGGCTCGACCGCTCGACCACAAAGAGGTCACGCAGCTTGCGTCGTGCGCTCGAAGGTCGACCACTACCCGTCCGCCGAAGCCTTCCCGGCAAATTGTCGACCCGGGCGAAGCCGCAGACCACGGTTCGCCCGAATAGCCCGGGCTCCGGGACGGTATCCTCCGGGCCGTGACCACAAGCCCGACTCCAAAGACCATAGCCCGCCTCGTAGTGGCCGTCGACGGCCCGAGCTCGAGCGGCAAGAGCACCGTCGGCGCCGAGGCCGCCCGCCGCCTCGGGTACCGCTTCTGCGATACGGGCCTCCTGTATCGCGCGGTGGCTTGGCTGGCCGTGGAGCGCGGCATCGCCCCCGAACAGACGGCGGCGCTCGTCCCATTGGCGGGAGAGGTCCATCTCGTCGCCGACGCCCGGGGCCGACTTCGCCACGTGGAGGCCGCAGGCCGCGATGTCACGGCCGAGGTTCGCGGTCCTGCCGTCGATCGCGCCGTCTCGGATTACTCGAAGGTTCCCGAGTTGCGGGCCGCGCTTGTGCCCCGGCAACGGGCGCTCGCCGCGGATGGCGGGATCATCATGGCCGGCCGCGACATCGGGACGGTCATCCTGCCCGGCGCCGACGTCAAGGTCTACCTGTTCGCCTCGCCCGAAGAGCGTGCTCGCCGCCGCGCTGCTCAGCGCAAGTTGACCGCGGACGAAACCCGGGCCAGCGGCATTCTCGACGACATGCGCCGTCGCGACACCATCGATTCGGAGCGCGAGACCGCGCCACTGCGCACGGCCGAGGACGCGATCGTACTGAGGACCGACGGCAACACGTTCGAGCAGACCGTCGCGGC
>Ga0209745_1000936_pt1 | contig 17590 bp, 17 predicted proteins | sample BarGraNGADG00312_FD_184495 | JGI IMG/M metagenome (GOLD analysis project Ga0209745, IMG submission 184495) | Arctic peat soil microbial communities from Barrow, Alaska - Barrow Graham LP Ref core NGADG0004-312 (SPAdes) (version 2) | ecosystem: Environmental > Terrestrial > Soil > Wetlands > Peat...
AAACTTTAAATTTTCAGATCAGTTAATGACGAATTCAAACAGCTCCGCAATCATAAATCATGAAGGGATAGTACAGAGAATCGATAATAAATCCGTTATCGTTATGATATCAGTTAAATCTGCATGTTCAGGCTGTCATGCGGAAGGATCATGTACAATGTCAGGCAAGGAAGAAAAGATTATTGAAGTACCAGGAAGATATAACGTGAAACCGGGTGATCTGGTTACGATATTGATGAAACAATCAATGGGATATGCTGCCTTATTACTGGGATATGTATTTCCTGTAATTTCAGTTATTGCTGTTCTGATAACGCTGATCTCACTCAGAGTTCCTGAATTAACTTCCGGACTGATCTCACTTTCGATCCTTATACCTTATTATTCTGTCTTATATTTTTTCAGAAACAGAATCAATGAAAAATTTACATTTACGTTAAAAGTCTAGATAATGAGTCCTACAATACTTATAACGATTATTAGTTTGAGTCTACTTGCCCTTATATCGGCTGTTATACTCTATTTTGTTGCACAAAAGTTTAAAATATTTGAAGATCCAAGGATTGATGAGATACAGGCTATGCTACCGGCAGCCAATTGCGGCGGTTGTGGATTTGCCGGTTGCCGTAATTTTGCTGAAGCCCTGGTGAAAGCCGATACTTTTGAAGGACTATATTGTCCGGTTGGAGGTGGTACGGTAATGGGTCTGACTGCCAGAATGCTGGGTAAGGAAGCTCCTGTTGTAGATCCACTGGTAGCAGTTTTGTTATGCAACGGTACACCTGAGTATCGTCCACGCACATCAAAATATAACGGTGCTTCAGATTGCAGGATATCTAACAGTCTTTATATCGGTGAAACTGATTGCAGCTATGGTTGTATGGGTTACGGTGATTGTGTAAGGGCATGTGCTTTTGATGCAATGTATATGGATAGCCCAAGTGAGTTGCCCATTATTACTGACGATAAGTGTGTAGCATGCGGCGCATGTGTAAAAGCTTGTCCGAGAAATCTTATTGAGCTTCGCAAGAAAGCAAAGAAAGACAGAAAAATATATGTTGCCTGCTCCAATTGTGATAAGGGAGGTCCTGCAAGAAAAGCCTGTAAAGTGGCTTGTATAGGTTGTAACAAGTGTTTTAAAGTATGTGAATTTGAGGCGATTACAATTGAAAACAATCTTGCTTACATCGATGAAAAAAAGTGCACATTCTGCAGAAAATGTACTCCGGAATGTCCAACAAATGCGATCCTGGAACTTAACTTTCCTCCAAGAAAACCCAAAGCAGAAGTTCAGGCTGAGACTGTTAACGGATAATCTGATTATTTAAACTAAAAGAACAATATAGTGTTGAAAACATTTCCAATAGGTGGTATTCATCCACCCGAAAATAAGATAACTGCCGGAATCGGGATCTTATATCTTCCTATTCCTGAAAGCGTTACAATTCCAGTTTCTCAGCATATCGGAGCTCCGGCGGTTACTATTGTAAACAAGGGCGATTATGTAAAAACAGGACAGGTAATAGCAACCAGCAAAGGCTTCGTTTCATCAAATATACATTCTTCGGTATCGGGAAAGATTAACAAAATTGACTCAATAATCGATACAACAGGTTATAAACAGACTGCTGTTTTCATCGACGTGGAAGGTGATGAGTGGATGGAGACAATCGACAGAAGCAGTGAACTCACCAGGGAAATAAAACTTTCTCCTGAAGAAATTACAAAAAGATGTCTTGATTCAGGAATAGTAGGCTTGGGTGGTGCTACATTCCCTTCGCATGTGAAACTTACTGTACCAGATGGTAAAAAATGCAACATTCTGATTATAAACGGGGTAGAATGTGAACCATATCTGACTTCCGATCATCGTCTGATGGTAGAAAAAGGTGAAGAAGTTCTTACCGGTATTTCAATTCTCATGAAAGCACTTAAGGTTGACCGTGCAATGATCGGAATTGAAAATAATAAACCTGATGCGATCAATCAATTAACAAAACTTGCGACTGGCTTTAAAGGAATAACTGTTCATCCACTCAAAGTCAAGTATCCGCAGGGTGCTGAAAAACAACTTATTAAAGCTCTGATAAACAGAGAAGTCCCTTCGGGTCATCTTCCATTGGATGTTGGTGCAGTAGTTCATAATGTCGGAACAGCGTTTGCCGTTTACGAAGCAGTGCAAAAGAATAAACCACTTTTTGAAAGAGTTGTAACGATTACAGGAAAATCACTTGGAAAACCTGGCAACTATTTTGTAAGAATCGGAACGCCCATTAACAAACTCATTGAAGCTTCAGGAGGAATGCCGGAAGATACCGGGAAGGTTGTTAATGGAGGACCAATGATGGGAAAAGCAGTAAACAATTTGGATGTTCCTGTTGTAAAAGGAACTTCCGGCATTATTATTTTCCCTTCAGAAGAATCAAAAAGGAAGGAAATCAAACCATGTATAAGGTGTGCTAAATGTGTTTCGGTTTGTGCTCTTAATCTTGAACCATTTCTCCTGATGACACTTTCAGAAAAAGGTCTGTTTGAAAGAGCTGAAAATGAAAGAATAACAGATTGTATGGAATGTGGATGCTGCAGCTATACCTGCCCTGCAGACAGGCCACTGCTTGACTATATAAGACTTGGCAAATCGACTGTTGTAAAGATGGCACGTGAACGAAACATGAAATAATAAGTTACAATATCATAATAATGAGCAATATACTAAATATATCACCTTCTCCGCATGCCCACGGAAAGGAAACAACCAGGAAACTAATGTTTGGCGTTGTAGTTGCACTAATGCCGGCACTTTTCACTTCAGTTTTTTATTTTGGGGCCGGCGCTCTGATTGTTACAGCCACATCTGTAACTTCATGCATTATCTTTGAATATCTGATACAACGGTTCATCCTTAAGAAACCAATATCAATAACTGATGGTTCAGCCCTCGTAACAGGACTCCTTCTTGCTTTCAATCTGCCATCAAATATTCCTGTATTCATCATTATTATAGGTAGCCTTGTTGCAATTGGTATAGCAAAGATGACATTCGGGGGACTTGGAAATAATCCATTTAATCCTGCCCTGGTTGGTCGCGTGTTTATGCTGATCTCATTCCCGGTGCAAATGACAAGTTGGCCGGTTCCTGCGGGAATCAGTTCAGGTTATACTGATGCTATAACGGGGGCAACACCTCTGGCTGTAATAAAGGAGGGAATAAAAAACGGAGAATCTTTATCACAACTGATGGAAAAGGTGCCAACAACTATTCAGATGTTGATTGGGAAGATGGGAGGATCAATTGGTGAGGTTGCAGCGCTGGCTTTAATGATAGGGTTCGCTTATCTTCTCTACAGAAAAATAATTACCTGGCATATACCGGTTTCTGTAATTGGATCGGTAGCTGTTTTTACATCAATATTATGGTTAGTAAATCCTGAATCAAATGCTGATCCGGTGTTTCATTTACTTTCCGGAGGGCTTATGCTGGGCGCAATTTTTATGGCAACCGATTATGTCACCTCCCCTATGAATCCAAAGGCAATGATCATTTATGGTTGTGGCATTGGTGTACTTACTGTAATTATCAGGGTTTGGGGTGCCTATCCTGAAGGTGTTTCTTTTGCAATCCTTATTATGAATGCATTTGTACCACTTATGAATGCTTATATTAAACCAAAACGTTTCGGAGAGGAGGTAAGAAATGGCTAAAACCGAATCAACATTCAAAAACATGGTACTGTCGTTAACTCTGATATCTCTTGGAGCATCTGCTTGCCTGGGCTATGTTTATCAAATGACAAAAGCGCCAATTGAACTTTCGGTTCTTAATAAGAAGCTGGCAGCAATTAAACAGGTCGTACCGGACTTTAATAATAACCCGAATGATGAGATGTATAAATTACCAACAGGTGAAGGCGACAGTCTCGATGTTTATCCTGCAAAAAAAGATAATGCCGTTGTTGGATACGCAATAAATACAAATACCAAAAAAGGTTTTAGCGGTAATATCAGCCTTATGGCAGGTTTCAAGCCCGATGGAACAATTATAAATATAACTGTACTGGAACAAAAGGAAACACCTGGTCTGGGAAATAAAATGGCTGAGCCTCTTTTTAAGGATCAGTTCAATGATAAAAATCCTTCTCAATTTAAATTAAAAGTAAAAAAAGATGGCGGACCTGTTGATGCCATCACAGCAGCTACGATCAGCTCGAGAGCATTTTGCGATGCTGTTCAACGTGCATATAATACATTACAGAAAGGAGGCATAAAATGAATCAATTTCAGAATTTTACAAAAGGGTTTATAAAAGAGAACCCTATCCTGGTTCTGGTGCTGGGCACCTGTCCCACACTGGCTACTACCTCATCATCATTAAACGGGATGGGAATGGGTATCGCCACAACCTTTGTTTTGATAGGGTCAAATGTGGTTATTTCTTTGCTGTCAAACGTGATCCCCGATAAAGTAAGAATTCCGGCATTTGTTGTGATAATTGCTTCATTTGTTACTGTTGTCGACCTTATTATGCAGGCTTATGTTCCGGGGCTCTATGAAAAACTCGGAATATTTATACCGCTTATTGTTGTTAACTGTATTGTTCTGGGACGAGCAGAAGCGTATGCCTGCAAGAATTCTGTTTTCTCATCATTCATTGATGGATTCGGAATGGGTCTTGGTTTTACGATGGCTCTTGGAATTCTTGGTGCATTTCGTGAAATAGTAGGCAGCGGCGCAATTTTTGGTCACAAATTCATTGCAGGTGATGGAATATTGGTTTTTATTCTGGCTCCCGGAGCTTTTATTGCACTCGGCTACCTGATAGCTATAGTAAACCGGATTAAAAGAACTTAAAAAAGATTGAAATGGAATATATTTTAATTATCATATCGGCAGTCTTAATTAATAATGTTGTACTTGCCCAGTTCCTTGGCATTTGTCCTTTCCTTGGAGTATCGAATAAAGTAAATACAGCCCTGGGAATGGCCGGTGCGGTTACTTTCGTAATTGTTCTAGCAACTATGGTAACTTACCTTATTCAGGTCTATGTGTTAAACAAACTTGGAATTGGCTTCATGCAGACTATAACATTTATTCTTGTTATTGCTGCATTGGTACAGATGGTAGAGATTATTCTTAAAAAAGTAAGCCAGCCATTGTACCAGGCCCTTGGTATCTTTCTTCCATTAATAACAACAAACTGTGCTGTTTTAGGTGTTGCCATCCTTGTTATTAAAAAGAATTATAATCTCATTGAAGGAGTTGTTTTCGGAGGTTCTACAGCTATAGGTTTCGGCCTTGCTCTCATAATTCTCGCAGGTATCAGGGAACAATTAGAACTCGTTGATATTCCAAAAGGGATGAAAGGTGTATCTTTATCGCTCGTTATCGCAGGCATACTTGCCATGGCGTTTATGGGTTTTACAGGAATTGTTAAATAAAATATTCTTAAAAATGACTTTGACCGACTACTACGAAATACTGAGTTTGCCGGTTAATTCTACAATTGATGAGATAAAAAAGGCTTACCGAAAACAGGCACGTCTTTACCACCCGGATATCAATCCTGCTCCTGATGCAAAGGATCATTTTATAAGCATAACCGAAGCTTACGAGTTTTTAATTGCCAATCATGAAAAAATAGAATCTGATGATGAGGCATACAATCAGGCAATGGAAGACTGGAGAAGATACAGACAGGATCGATCGCGAAAACGGGCTACTGCCTATGCGAAAACATCCTATGGAACGTTTAAAAATTCAAAGTTTTACAAAACCACAAGGATTTTTGACGGGACAACAATAATATTCAGTTTTATAATCTCTATTATGGTACTGAGCTATACTATCTACGGATATATCTACAGACAAAACCATCCCATACCCGGACTGGAAAAGCAATCAGTATTTGCTTTTATAATGCTTCTTCTCCTGGGCATGATCTTTTTTGTAGTATCGTTTATTTATTTCAAGGCATATCAGGCGACTTCAAAAAAACATAAAAAGAAATCCTAGTCAAATGGCATGGTTTTTGACATTTTCACTTCATAACCCGGACCTAAAATATTTGGATAGTACAAATTAAATTTTCCCCGGTCCGTCTAATAGCTGGATTATGAAAAACAATAACTTCAATGCTGCAGTTGCAATTCTATTTACGTTCGCTTTGACTTTTATGTCATGCAAAAAAGAACCTGGTGAAACTTTGCCGACCGACCCCGTTCAGATCAGCCTGACTTCTAACCAGGTATCACTGATAGAATCAGAAAATTCGTTTGCACTCGACATTTTCAGGAAGGTTATGGAAAGTTCCTCGGAGTCTGAGAATGTGATCATCTCCCCTCTCAGTATATCCTCTGCACTTTCAATGACTCTCAACGGGTCAGACGGAGCAACCCGCGATTCAATGCTGGAAGCACTTAGAGTGAATGGATTAACTCCTGAAATGATCAATAACTCGGATAAAAACCTTACTGAAGCACTTCTGAAGGTCGATAAACGAGTACTTATTTCAATTGCCAATTCAGTGTGGACTGAGAATAATTTTGTCGTTAAAAAGCCTTTCACTGATATCCTGACTCAATTCTATAATGCTGAATCAAAATCATTTGATATCAATGATCCGCTTGCACCAAAACAGATTAATAGCTGGATCGAGAGCAAGACGAACGGATTGATAAAGAATATGGTAGATAAACTGGATCAGCGTACTGTGATGCTCCTTATTAACGCGATCTATTTTAAAGGGATGTGGAAATCTCAGTTTGACAAAGGGAACACTATTCAGGGATCTTTTTATAAACCAGGTGGAATTGTCGCACAGGTTCCTATGATGAAACAAAGTTCTGATTTTAAGATTTATATCGGGGAAGGTTTCACTTTAGCTGAATTCCCTTATGGTCAGGGCAATTTTGTAATGGATGTAATCCTGCCTGATGATAATAGTGGAACTGAAAACATAATCCCGTTATTAAATGGCACCAGTTTCAAAGGTTGGCTCAATCTGCTGTATGAGAGAAAAACGGAACTTACATTTCCACGATTCAAATACGGGTACAAAAAGGAACTTAAGGATATATTAACCGATATGGGTATGGGAATCGCATTTACGGATAATGCAGATTTTTCGAATATATCTGATCTCAATCTGCAAATGAGTTTTGTTCTCCACCAGGCATTTATTGAAACTAATGAAGAAGGTACTGAGGCAGCTGCTGCAACTATAGTCGGTATCATTGCTACCTCAATGCCTGCCGGTCCTTTAATCCTCAATATTGATCATCCGTTCATTTATTTTATCAGAGAGACTTCCACAAATTCCATACTTTTTATGGGCAGAGTAGTTGACCCGCTGGCTAATTAAAGGGATCAATTTGGACTTAACTTTGTTGAAGGCCACGCCATGGCATGACCTCATACTTTTGATAAGATCATTTAAGTTTGATGAAGTTGAACTTGACATCAAGCACCGAGGCAAAGTATTCTCCACGTTCAAGGATGTCATCGTCACCATCTTCGTAGTACCAGTTGAATATGAATTTCTTACGCTTTAATGTTACATATGTGATCTTCTGCAAAATATGGATGAATACCTTGGCACTTGCACTGTTAAAATATTCAAGACTCAAATCCACACTGGTAACTTCTGCAGGAGCATTTATATATTCACTGATCCACTCTTCTACAGGCTCAAAAAAATCAGTTACATTCTCATGTATTGATCTTCCCTTGATGCGAATTATCCCCTCAGGATTTAAAATGATCTCAGGCGTATTCTTAGTCGGTGAAATCCTCAACTCCTCCATCACATATAATTTGTTCCAAAATTACGAATTTTATCATATAAAACATAAATAGTCAATTGAATCTGTCAAAAAAGGGATCTTCAAAATTGAGTATAGTAATATTCCTTTCCCTGAGTTCAATCTGATGTATCATATTCACAATAATAGTATTAACTGGAACTGGTACGCCAAATTTGTTACCATTCATTACAATATATCCATTCAAACAATCAATTTCAGTAGGTTTTCCTCTCTCAATTGATTGAAGGCTTGAGGATTTAAGTTTAATGCCAGTTTCCGAAATTAATGAAGCATAGTCAGCATGTTTGCATACGATTTCAACGTTAATGTCATTCTTGCGCAACAAAGCAGCGGTTATACCACCTACCGCCCCAGCACCTATAACAAGAAATTTCAAACCGGATCGTTTCATATGAAAAATAAAAATGTAATCAGTATCTCGCCAGAGGAGTTATGTCATGATCTGAAAATTCGCCCCTCAGGTATTTATAGTATCCTGTAATTCCGATCATTGCAGCATTATCTGTTGTATACCTGAATTCAGGAATAAAAAGGTTCCATTTTCTCTTTTCACCTTCTCTTTTCATCTCGTTCCTTAAGCCGGAATTTGCCGATACTCCCCCTGCGATACCAATCTCTCTGATTCCGGTTTGTTCTGAGGCTTTTATCACTTTCCCGATGAGGATACTTACTATTGTATGCTGAAGAGATGCACACAGGTCTGCTCTGTTGTGTTCTATAAAATCAGGGTCTTCCTTTAACCTGTCCCGGAGGAAATAAAGAAAGCTTGTCTTTAGTCCGCTGAAACTAAAATCGAGTCTATTGACATGAGGTTTTGAAAACCTGAAAGCATTCTTATTACCTTCGCCGGCCAGTTTATCGATTAATGGGCCGGCAGGATAGGAAAATCCCATTACCTTTCCACATTTATCAAAAGCCTCACCGGCAGCGTCATCGGTAGTATTGCCTATCACCTCCATCTCAAGCTGGCTTTGCATTACGATTATCCTTGTGTGTCCCCCTGAGACAAGCAGACATAAGAAAGGAAAAGTGGGCAAACGGTTAGTTTTATCTTTTTCTAGAATAAAGTGAGCCAGAACGTGTGCCTGGAGATGATTTACTTCAATTAAAGGAATGTTTTGAGCCAGGGCAAATCCTTTTGCAAATGATGTTCCTACCAGAAGTGAACCCAAAAGGCCCGGTCCCCTTGTAAACGCAACAGCGTTAATGCTTTCTGCACTTATTCCGGCTTTTATCAAAGCCTGATGCGTCACAGGGACTATGTTAACCTGATGCGCACGTGATGCAAGTTCGGGAACAACACCACCATAAGACATATGAATATCCTGGTTAGCAATGAGATTGGAAAGAACATAACCATCCCTGACAACTGCAACTGATGTATCATCACAGGAAGATTCTATTGCCAAAATTGTAACTGCCATCAATACTTTCGTTTTTGATTTATTTCAGGATATTATGATTCCTGATTTCTTAACCCATTTTAATCCGCAAATTTCTTAATAAAAAGTATATGGCGTGTTTAATCGGAATAAATTCTTTGAAGAAATAACCACTTTTTATTTTTACACTGATTAATTTCAGTTATTTCAATTTCCTTCCTTTTATATCCTTTCACCATACAATACTGATCAATACGTTCGTACGCCATCGATTTCTGCACTGATGGGTCGGATAGAATATGAATAATATCTGTTTTATAAAATACGGAAAAAGAAATCCATCCAAGCCATGTTTTAACTTTTGTCTCGTAAAAACAAATATCACCTTTATCATAAATGATTATTCTGAATCTTTTCTTATTCATAACAACTTCATGAATAATTCCATATTGAAAAGTTTTATTTACTGAAATGCTATTACCCGAAAGAACGCTAAAGATTCCGTTATTGGTCTTGAAAATCAGCCAGTGCTGCTAAATCAAATTTCAAAAGAATATCTGAATTTTACAAATATTAAATCGGGACAATTAACCTGAGTTTCATTATCTTTGAGCCTGAGAATTATAACATACATAAAAATTGATATTATAAGACCTTTTTCATTTATATGCTCAAACATATTAAAAAATCACTTAAGTATTTTATAATTGTTTTCGGAGTATTAATAATGCTCCCGACCGTCCTTTATCTTTTATTGAAGACTTCATCTGTTCAGACTTTTCTGATAAAAAGGATAACAAATCACTTTTCAAACCAGATCAAATCGACATTATCTGTTGGGAAAGTTGAATATATATTTTTTAACAAATTGTCTATAAATGATTTACTTATAAAAGATAATCATAGTGATACTCTTATATATTCACGTAATGCAACAATAGGCATAAGGAGAATTGATTTTAAAAACAGGTCATTCAGGCTCGGGAAGGTAACTTTAATAAATCCTGTTGTGGCATTTATTACCGATTCATCCGGTCTGATGAACCTTACATGGTACCTCGATTTGCTAAAGAATCCGGCTGACACCGTAAAAAAAGCCGGTACCCGATTCGCAATTGAACAGATTGACATTCGTAATGCCAGATTTTCACTTATCAATCATAACGGTCTGAAGTCCAAAACAAAAATGGACTTTAATAACCTTAATTTTACAGGGATAAATGGGATCATTGAAGACTTAAGGACATTAAATGATACAACGATTTTTAGGATCTATAATCTGGGATTTAAAGAATCATCCGGTTTCGCTGTGAAAAAGATGAGCAGCTCTTTTATCCTGGCCAGGCAGAACATTATGCTTAACTCAGGTTTTATCTACTGTGACAGCAGTAAAATAAACATTCCCAGATTTGGCCTGGTTGCTGATTCAGCCAGCGACTTTAAAAGATTCACCTCAAAGGTAAAACTTGATATTGTGCTTGAAAAGTCCCTGATAAATACTTCTGACCTTAAATATTTTATGCCTTTTGCTGATAGTTTAAATGAATCTGTCTGGTTATCAGGAAATATTCTTGGCACAATTTCTGAATTAAGAGGTCGCGATATCAAGCTTGCATACAGGAAATATACTTCACTGGATTGTGACTTTGATTTCTCAGGACTTCCCAAAATAGAAAATACATACATGTTTATTGGAGTTAACAGCCTGAAGACAAATGAAAAAGATTTCGAACAAATCATTATACCCGGAAGAGGGCTTTTAGTCGTACCCGAGGTCCTGAAAAAACTGGGGACCATTTCATTTAACGGAAGCTTTACAGGATTTACAACTGATTTTGTAACCTATGGAGAAGTAAAGACCAGCCTGGGAAATTTTCGTACTGATATATCACTCCGGCCCGGAGAATCCAAAAAGTACATGGTAAAAGGTCTGCTTAAAGGAAGTGATATAAACATCGGAGAGCTTACCGGGAAATCTGAGTTTTTAGGTAATCTCAGTATGCAGACTAATGTTGACGGATATGCCTACTCATTAAAAAAATTTGCAGGAAATCTCACTGGTAAAATTGACAGTATTGAGATTAATAAATATGTATACCGTAATATAACACTGAATGGGTCTTTTACAGAAAAGACATGGGATGGAAGTATAAACATCAACGACAGGAATATCAAGCTGGATCTTTTAGGCTTACTCAACTTTAATAAAAAGTTGCCCGAATTTGATTTTACTCTGAATATTGCTGATGCAAATCTTTATAAATTGAATTTTGACAAGCTTGACACTACTTCTTCGGTTACAATGCTTCTTACGGCAAACTTCAAAGGAAATAGTATCGACAATCTTGATGGTGAAATAAAACTTCTAAATTCGAACTTTGTTAAATATGGCCATAACCTTGAGCTTTATGATTTTTCCATCCGGACCTATAAAGACAATAATGGGCCTGTCTTAAGTCTGCGAACTGATTTTATGGATGCAGATATAAAAGGTTATTATAATTTTTCTTCCCTGGGGGACATGATTAAATCGAAACTTTCAACACTGATGCCTTCTCAGTTTCATGGTAACGGTATACATCGTGACTCTAAAAAAAACAACTTTACTTTTAATATTAATTTTAAAAATACAGATAAAATAAATACCTTTTTCAGAACAGGAATATTGGTAGCGGATAAAAGTTACATTAACGGAGCCGTTTCTGCCGATACAATAATACGGATCGAGGGGAAAGCAAATTTACTGACGATCAAAAATAATGTTTTCAAAGATTTTTCATTTGTTACAAAAGTTTCAGGATCTGAATTATCATTCGGGGTTAATAGTAGCTCTCTAAACCTGCTGAGCCAGTCTGAACTTAAAGATTTCTCAGTTGGACTTAAGACAAAACCTGATAATTTCGTTTTCACGGTAAATTGGGATAACAGAGACCAGATTCTAAACAAGGGCAGTTTTATTGCAAGAGGGATAATAACAAAAAACACAATTGGTAAGAAGTATGCTACCTTGAATATTGATATCGATTCCTCCCATATTTATGCAGAAAATAATCTCTGGAAAGTAAGCAGTTCATCTATTCTTATTGATTCAAGCTCAATAAATATCAATAAGCTTTTTATAACTGGCAACGACCGTTCTTATCTTATTAATGGTGCTGTTTCAGAAAATCCTGCCGATACATTGCATCTGGAATTAAAGGGAATTGATATCGCTCCTCTGAACATTTGGATAAACCGGAAAAAAAATAATGATCAGGCTACTATCCCCCTGGATTTTAAGGGAAGCCTTAATGGGAAAATCCTTTTGACCAATGTTTACAAAAATTTATTACTTGCAGGAAATATTGTTGTAAAAAACTTTTCTCTTCTTGGAAGTGAGTTTGGAAATATTTCTATTAACGCTAATCTGGATAATGCAAAAAAAGTTGTTAATATCCTTGCAAGCAATAACCTCAATTCAGTAAAAATGTTTGATGTTTCAGGAACGTATGATCCTGCAGCAAAAAAAATAGATCTCGACGCAATAGCCACCAAATTACCTATTGGTTTTCTTAATCCATTACTTAAAGTATTTGCTTCTGAAATAACAGGATCAGCTACAGGCAGGCTCAGATTATCAGGAGTAACAAGCGACCTCTCAGGAGAAACACGCACCCTCTTTCTTACGGGTGCAGCTATGGTGGAGAATGCCTCCATGAAGATCAATTATCTGCAGACAACTTACAAATTGAATGACACGATCCGGTTCGACAGGAAAGGGATAAAATTCAATACTGTCAGGATTACTGATTTAGAGGGGAGTACTGCAACTCTCTCCGGTTCAGTTAATCATACTAATTTCCATAGTTATATTGCTGATCTTATAATCAATATAAAGCCAACCCCATTCCAGGTATTAAATACACAGCTGAAAGACAATCCGATGTTTTATGGTACTGCTTATGCCACCGGAGTTGCAATAATAAAAAGCGATCAGAATTCCCTCTCATTTGATATTTCGGCAAAAACAGGTACATCTTTGAGAGGAAAAACCTCAATCCTTTCAATCCCAATGAGCAAAGGTCTCTCGGTATCGGAATATTCCTTCATCTCTTTTGTTGACTCCAGTAAAGGTAAGAAAGTGGTGCAGGGAAATGATACGCAGTCTACTGCTCCTCCTGCAAAACCAATCGCCATGGATCTTAATATGAATCTTGAAATCACGCCGGAGGCCAGGATATATATTATCTTCGATTCAAAAGTAGGCGATATTATGATGGGCCAGGGATGGAGTGAAAATCTGAACGTTAAGCTGAACAAACAAGGCGATTTCAGTATCGTTGGTGACTACAATATTGATAAGGGGGAATATACTTTTACCCTTGCAAATTTTCTAAACAAGACCTTTGATGTGGAAAGTGGCGGGAAGATAATGTTCGGTGGAAATATAAAAGATGCGGATATTGAATTGAAGGCAAACTATTCAAGATTAAAAACCTCGCTGGCCCCTATACTCGTGGAAAATGATGAAAAGTATAAAGACAGAATATCTGTCGAACCACAGCTGAATTTAACCGGCAAACTCTTCAATCCGCTTGTAGCATTCGATATTTATCTTCCGGATGCCGATGAACAGGTCAGAGCAAACCTGCGAAATGCCATCTCAACCCAGGAAGATATGAACCGGCAGGTTTTTTTCCTGCTCTTGACGGGAAGCTTTATATCAATGGGCTCTTCACCAAGTCCCCCATCCACAATAGGTACCTCCGCAATGGCAGCTACAACATTTGAGATGGTTTCAAACCAGATCAGTAATATGTTATCCAAGTTAAGCAAAGACCTGGCTATAGACCTTATAATCAGGCCGGGTTCCAATGCAATAAGCCCCCAGGAGGCCCAACTGGCTTTATCAACTCAGCTTCTGAATGATAAAGTTACACTCAATGGCAATTTTGACGTCAGAGGAGCTGGCAGTACGGTCACTAATAGCACTTATTATAACACTAATCAACTCTCAGGAGATTTTGAAGCAGAAATAAAGCTTAATCAAAAGTTTCGTCTCAAAGTTTTTAACCGGTATAATGATTCATACACGGGAATAAGTCCGTACACTCAGGGTGTCGGGATACTCTATAAGCAGGACTTTAATAAATTTTCAGATTTATTCAGAAAAAAAGTCAAATCCGACATTAAAAAAGAGGATGAAACAAAAATTAAAAACAAATAATCTGAAATAAATTCCCTCTTCACCGGATACCCATAGTTAATAAATTTTTTATCATTGTTATTAACCCGGCATAATAGAACGGGTTATCATTGCGTTTATTTATAACTTCGCGTGTGAAAATTACCGGTAAATAATAGATATTTTAAAATTCTTAAATTAATTAATATTGTAAGAATATGTCATTTTTAGAAATCATGTTGCAGGGTGGCTCCATACCTGTTGAAAAAGCAGGAGCTATGAAGTTGACACTGCTCGATCTGACGATAAAAGGAGGATGGGTAATGATCCCGATTATTCTGTTATCATTTGTTGCCACATATATTTTTATAGAAAGGTATTATGTAATAAGGAAAGCCACAAAGGAGGATCAGAACTTTATGAATCGGATCAAGGATTATATACATGATAGTAAAATAGATGCAGCAGTAGCTCTATGCAAATCAACCGCCAGCCCCTCAGCCAGAATGATTGAAAAAGGGATGACCCGCCTGGGAAGGCCACTTCAGGATATAAGTACCGCCATAGAAAATGTGGGAAAACTTGAGATTTCTAAACTGGAGAAAGGATTCCCTACACTCGCAACAATAGTTGGAGCTGAACCTATGCTTGGTTTTCTTGGGACTGTAATAGGTATGGTACAGTCTTTTTATGCTATGTCACAGGCTGGCAATAATATTGAAGTATCTTTGCTTTCAGACGGAATATATACGGCACTTATCACAACAGTTGCCGGACTCATAATTGCAATACTTGGGTATTTCGCATATAATTTACTGGTTGTTAAGGTCGAAAAAGTTGTTTTCAATCTTGAAGCTACCTCTACAGAATTTATGGATATGTTAAATGAACCGGTAAAAACGCAACATTAAAATGGCAATTTCCCAACGAAATAAAATTAGTATTAATTTCAGTTCTGTAGGTATGACTGATGTTGTATTCAATCTGCTTATTTTCTTTATGTTAACATCCACACTGGTACATCCGAATGCACTGAAACTACTGCTTCCAAAAGGAAGCAACATTACATCGGCTAAACCACTCACAACAGTTTCTGTAACAAGTGATCTTAAATATTATGTTGAAGAGCAGCAGGTCAGCATAGACGATCTCGAGGGGATCCTTAAAAAGAAGCTTGGAGATAAACCTGACACGTATATTTCTCTTCATGCTGATAAAAGTGTCCCTTTTGAAAATGTTGTGAAGGTTTTGAATATCGCTCAATCGAATAATTATAAACTGATAATTGCAACCTCTCCCAAATAACGGCCTCCGGAAATTTCCTTCTGAGAAAAAGAAGGGGATTGTTGCTTCTACGTTAATTCACGCAGTACTTTTTGCATTTTTGATTTTAGTTGGGTTCTCCGTTAAACCTCCTCCCAAAACAGAAGAAGGCATACTCGTTAATTTCGGAACAGATGAAACCGGTCTGGGTATGATAGAACCTTCACCCCCTGCAGTTCAGAAAGAGACTTCGCCCCCTCCTCCTTCCAGGGCAAGTGTTAAGACTGAGGAAGATCCTCTGCTTACCCAAAATACTGAAGATGCACCTGAGGTTAAAAAAGTAGATCCTGAGGCTGAAAAGAAGAAACGCGAGAAGATAGAGGCCAACAAAAAAATCAAAGAGCAACTTGAAGCCGAAAGAATACTGAAAAAACAGGAAGAGATTGAAAGAAAGAGGATTGAAGCAGAACAGCAGCGTCAGTCAGATATCATGAACCGCACAAAGAATGCATTGGCAAATTCAAAAAATGCGGGGACCAGTTCTACTGGAGAAGGTATTGCCGGAGGACCTGGTAATCAGGGTGATCCCAATGGTTCTGTTAATTCCAAAGTCCGCGGTACGGGCAGCGGCCTGGGCGATAAAGGTATATCGTATGATCTTAAGGGTCGTGGTTTCCAGAGGCTTCCTCCCCCGAAATACGATTATCAGGGTGAAGGACGAGTAGTTGTTGAGGTAAGTGTCGACAGGTCAGGTAAAGTTGTACAGGCTAATCCCGGCACAAAAGGATCAACCACGCTTGACGAGTATTTACTAAAAGTAGCAAAAGATGCTGCCCTTGAGGCCCGTTTCGAAGTCAAACAGGATGCCCCTGTAATTCAAAAAGGGACAATCACATATAATTTTATTCTGAAATAGATTAAGAAGTTGTTGTCGAAGCAGAATTATTTCCCCGTCGCAAATAACTCATCGATTGCAACGTGAAGGTTGTCGATAAGATTATTGTCCTTTATAACATAATCATCAATACCTTTCCTTGCAAGTTCAAGAACAATCTCCCCCTTATCCTGACCCGATAACATAATTACAGGGGTTTCAGGCTTCAACTCTCTTATCTTGTCGAAAACTTCCATTCCATTCATTACTTTTCGCTCATTACTGACAAAAAAATAATCGAGAATTATCAGGTCAGGGTTTTTATTTATAGCATTTAAACAGTCTTCCCCATAATTAAAGGCCTCGATATGATAACCTTCAGATGTAAAACGTTTAACAACCAGCATATTAATAAAAGGATCGTCGTCGACAACAAAAATAAGTTTCTGATCACTCATCGATAAAAGATTTTTTAAGGGTGCTTACAAAGTTATAATAAAAATTAAGACCAGATGAGTTTTAATTAATTGGTTTTTTGTTTTATTCACATTGAAAAGAGGGGAAAATCTTTCATCAGTTTAACAACTTTCTCTCCTACCCTGGTAATAACAGCTTCATTTTCAATATCTGATATAACCTCATCAATAAGGTCAACAATAATTCCCATATGTTCTTCTTTAAGTCCTCTGGTGGTAATAGCAGGAGTTCCGACCCTTAAACCCGAGGTGAGGAAAGGAGAACGGCTGTCAAACGGTACCATATTCTTATTCACAGTAATATGCGCACGTACAAGTGTGTTTTCAACTTTTTTACCGGATATTTCCGGAAACCTGGTCCTGAGATCAATCAACATCAGATGGTTGTCAGTACCATCGGAGATAACCTTATATCCTTTATCCATAAAAACTTTAGCCATTACAGCCGCGTTCTTCTTTACCCTCACCTGATATTCATTGAATTCGGAAGAGAGTGCTTCACTAAAAGAGACTGCCTTGGATGCAATAATATGTTCAAGAGGTCCTCCCTGAATACCAGGAAAAACTGCGGAGTTTAAAAGAGCAGACATCATTTTAACTTCACCTTTTGG
>Ga0209745_1000939_pt1 | contig 17540 bp, 16 predicted proteins | sample BarGraNGADG00312_FD_184495 | JGI IMG/M metagenome (GOLD analysis project Ga0209745, IMG submission 184495) | Arctic peat soil microbial communities from Barrow, Alaska - Barrow Graham LP Ref core NGADG0004-312 (SPAdes) (version 2) | ecosystem: Environmental > Terrestrial > Soil > Wetlands > Peat...
GCCTGAAGGGCAGCCTCGAGATTTTCAAGGGCAATGGGTTGATCTTCAATAAAGTATTGATGATCTTTAGTTATCGATACAGTTGTCATCGGCCGGGCATTCGACTGCGTCGTTCCCTTGGGTAACAATACCTTGAGCGCCGTGGGCTGCACAAGCGTTGAGGTAAGCATGAAGAACAACAGTAGCAGGAAGACAATATCTGACATTCCTGCATTGCTGAAGTTGATACCTACCTTGTTTCTATTACTTATTGCCATTGAACTTTACTTAACAGGTTCATTCAGAATGTCCATGAATTCTTCAGAGGTAGACTGCAGACGGAACACCACATGTTCAACCCTGACCACAAGATAGTTATATGCAAAATAACTTACGATGCTTACTATGAGGCCCCAGACAGTGGTCAGCAGAGCAACATAAATACCTCCGCTGAGAGTGCTGATATCCAGGCTGTTGCCAGCCTGTGACATTTCATAGAATGCCTGAACCATACCGATAACCGTTCCGAAGAAGCCAAGCAGGGGTGCGGCGCCTGCTATGGTTGCCAGGGTCGGAAAACTTCTTTCAAGCTTATATATTTCCATTTTACCCACATTCTCAATTGCCTCTGAGACATCAGCCAGAGGCCGGCCCAGCCTGGTGATGCCTTTCTCGATCATCCTGGCCTGGGGAGTGCTGGTCGACCTGCAGAGCTGCAGGGCAGCATCAACCTTGCCTTCATACATGTAATCCTTGATGCGGTTCATGAAATTATTGTCAACTTTTGTGGCTTTCCTGATCACCAGGAACCTCTCTGTAAATATATACAGGGCTGCGAGGGAGAGTACGCTTATCACGTGCATAACCCACCCGCCAGCAAAATAGAGATCAATCAGTGACATTGTCATCTCCTTTTCAACTCCGGTGGCTGCAGTACCTTGCAGCAAAATGTTCGCTAATATCATTTCCTTATTGATTATGTAATATGGTTACTTTGTTACAATTAATTCCCCTCAGTGCGTTTCGCCGCGAATATATAAAAAAAACGGCCATTCATTCTCCGAATTATACTGACGGTGTAAAAAATAGACCCGTTGTTGAAATGTTATTGCCCCTCAGCAGCTTTTGTAGCTTCGGGAGGTTTTTTCTTCCGGTTTTCAGGAGGGACGAAAAGATCCTTAAATTTGTCGAAATCGCGCCTTAAGAATATACCAAATCCCTGGGTATAATATGGGAAAGTCTCGTAGAACAAGTTGTTATTCGATCGGTTGAACACCTTGAAGCGAAGTTTTTCAGTTAACTTGAAATCGATGTTGAAGTCTCCGCTGATATTGCTGGCTTTTGTGTTAGACATCTTTCCGCCCACGTCAACGTTACCATTAAGAACAACCTTGTCATTGAGCAACTGGGTCGAAAGGGCTACCTCGACTTCCTGGGGAGTGATATCGTTGCCGGGCCTGTAATTAAAACCTATATCGAAGTCGTTGCTTATCTGCGAGAGCCATTTACTCAGCTGGTTCGACAGCATCTCTGTCGTTGTCACACCTATGGCAGAGGCACCTTTGGGATCAGACAGCAGTGTAACCTGCGACCCTGATGAATTGGAAACGTACATCTCGGGGTCAGGGTAGAAACTGTTCATGACAAGAAGGTAAAGGAACTGGCGACTGAGCTCTTCCTCAGTGTTGATAGCCAGTTTCAGGTACTCTTTTGTCTCCTCATCAGCTGTTGGCAGATTAATGTCAAATTTAATGACCGGATTCATGAGCTTCTCTGATAGACTGAGAAGGCATTCGACTGGTATCCGCGCTTTGAAGGCATCGTCCGGATAAATATCGTACAATGAGGCCTTTAGTCTGTAGATGGCCTTGATATTGATATTGGCATCCTCGATGGCCCCGTTCCATGATATTGTTCCTCCTTGCTCGACTGAGAACCGTTTGTTCAGAATGTTACCAAGAGTGAACAGGTAATCGCCATTTTCGATGACATAAGCGCCCGCCATCTTCAGATCTCCCCTGGTGTTCATGCTTATATTCAGATTCCCTGATCCTGTACCCCTTATAACATCACCGGTTGTGGCGTCCATTATCAGCTGCACCTCAGCCGCAGGCGTGACCTCAAGATCAAAATTCAGCTCTATTTTACTGCTTTTATCCTTTTTCAGGAAGATATTCTCCCTCTCCCTGGCCGTTGCTTCTTTCTTTTTTGTGTTGACAAAAATGATATACGGGTAATCACTAACAAATGCCGATGAGTTCAGGGGAACAAAAAACTCAGTATTGTCTTCCGTTCTGGCAGAGACATTGAAGGTAATCTTCTCGGGATTGCCCCGTATACTGGCAAAGCCGCTGGCATATGCCGTACCGTAGAAATACTCATTATCCTTGGGTCGGGTGTTAAGAATCAGCATCTTGTCAACGGTAAAATCGAGGTTTATCCTGAAGTCATTAAAGGAATTATGGTAGAGGGTGCCATTAACTGTCCCCTGGTTCTTCTTTTCATCATATATCTTTATATTCCTGAACTCAATTCCTTCCGGATTAAACCTGACACTGTCAGAGAAACTGTATCTCGTCTGAAGGAAGTCGACTTTCATTGAAGCATTTTCTGCCATTATTGAACCGCTTAACAGAAGCTGTTTGAACCTCCCGTGTATTCCAACTGTTCCTGAACCGACACCTCGCAGTCCGGAGGCGAAAGATTCGACAAAAGGATTAATTATATCGAGAGGCATCCGGAAAGTGGAGACGGTCATGTCGGCAATTTTTGTGGAAGGGGAATAAGTACCGCTGATATTAAAGAACTTCGAACCTTCATAATTGTTGGAAACATTTATTACTACCGCTTTCTGCTTAGGATCCCATTCGCTTCTTACGTTAACAAGGCCGTATAGGTTTTTATTCACCATGAAATTACTGACATCAATGCTGCTTTCGAAAAGCATCCCGTCAAAAATATCTGACACAATAATGTCCCCTTTTATTGTACCCCCGAAGGTCATATCCATTGAAATCTCTTCCTTACCCGGCTTGGGTTTCTTAATGATATTGTTCAGGTATGACAGATTAAGCCCTTCAAAGCTAAGGGTCAGTTTATCATCCTGATCATGGGAAAGCCTGCCGTCAAGTCTGATAAAATTGGTTTTGCTGTTAATAAGGATATTGTCAAAATAGGCGCTGGTTGAATCAATTACAATGCGCGCAGGGCTTATCGCCCACTGAACATGGTTGATATTGAAATATGCCGGGAGAACCCCTATTATGAGGACGGGCTTGTTCAGGTTGTTGATGCTGAAAAATCCTTTGGCCCTGATGTCGCCCAGGGTCCGGTCAGCATCCTTATTATCCCATTTAATACCGAGATCAATCGTATCACGGTAACCGCCGGCTTCAAGAATGAAGTTTTCCATCTCTGACTTGTCGGGTAGGAGAACAGTGTCTGCAGTTACTGTAAGAGCCATTCTGTCATGACTGACCGATCCGTCAAGCTGCATATTCCCCATTCTTGTTCCGGCATACTCAACAGCCCCTGACCTGAACTGTGCAACGGTTTCCGGAGGCTCAGAACTAAAGTGACCGCTGAGACGGCTTCCATCTGCGATGCTCAACCCGGTAGCAAAAAATTCATTCAGCTTGTCAATTTTTTTAATGCGCGCATCAAAAGTGAAATCGCTTGCCGGTACATTTTCTGACCTTGTCTTTACTGGCTCCGGAAACTTTGACGGAAACAATTCCGTGAGTATCAGACTGGAAGTATTCCTGATATCCTCAAATGAGAATTCGCCCCTCACCTCTGCATCGGCAAAATCTGATTTCAGGGTAAGCAACGGGACGCCTCTGTCCCTGACTGAGCTTATAAGGAAATCATATATGTTTATCGTACCGTTCGAATTCTGAATGCTTGAGTTTATCAGCCTCAGATCGCCGTCCATATTATCTATCGCATTGCCTGTGAATGAGGCAGTGAGAAGCGCCGTCGCCCTGAAGACAGTATCACTTTTGATTATATTAAGCCTGAAGAGGTCAGCATGGGCGATGTTCATTGTGAAATCAAACTCCGGCATGCTCTTAGCAAGATCAAACCTTCCAAGGATGTCCATGTTAAGGTTTTTATCCCTTACAGTAACGGAGCCGTCCCAGATACTGTCAATATAAGTACCTTCGAGAGAGACGTTGCGGTAGAGGTATTTGTTTATCTCTACACTGTCGATAATGCCCTTGATATTCGCTGAAAGGTGCTTGAATGACTTCATTGAACCTTCAACATTGCCATGAAGCCACAGGCCCCCGAACATCTCGCTGTTCCTTGTAATAAAGGCAAGGTCTACGTCTTTGGCTTTTAGCAGGCCTTTAAAGTTGAACATTTCCTTTCCGCCAGGCCTGAGTGACAGGTCAGTATTGAAGCTCCCTATTTCAGTTGTCAGGGTACCGAAACTGACGAAATCAGTGGTGAAGCCTGTAAAGCTGCCTTCATATGAAATCATGCCAAGGTCATGCACTATCACAGGTAACTTTATCACTTTGGAGCCCGGCAGACCTACCTGTTCAATATCCTCCGCCCTGGTCTTCATTTCATGAAAAACTAAATGGAGATAGCTGTCGCTGACAGACGGAAGACCTGAAATATCGAAATCGAATACCATCCTTGTTGAACGGGCATACCCGATGTTGATGTCCCGTCCTTTCATCTCTGCCACTGTCCCGCTTACCCTTCCTGAAAGACTGACAGCTTCAGTGACGCCTGCCAGAGGCCAGACAAATTGTGCAAGATCGCCTGAATGGAGCCATGAATCTTTAAGAACGATATCGAACCTGACCTTATTGACGAAATCAGACCATCCTGCCTCGCCCTGAGGACGCAGAATTATCTTTTCCGCCATAATTGAACTGGAGTCTGTCTGAATGTCAACCTGTCTGAACGCGATGCCACCACCGACGACTGTGGTACTCATATTGATCCTTTTGCAGTTGAAGCCGCCGGATTCAGTGAAAGCCATGTTCCTGATGTTCATGCTTACTGAATCAGAAACAATGTTCAGGTCCTTGATCTTTGTGTTGAGAGAACTTACTCTCAGATCTTTGAAGTTTATGTATCCGTGCCGTGACCCGATGGTGTCATCCCTGTTTATAAGTGTAAAGGAGCCATTAAAAATTTCAATATCCGAAAAGCTTATTTCCAGGTTCTTTGTAGTGTCACCCGCCCTGTCGCTCCTGAGTGCACTGATATAACGGGAGATGTTCATGACCCCTGATGTATCCGTTATCATCCTGAAGTCAGGTTCATACAAATCGGCCCTGCCAAACCTGAAAACTTTTCTCGATGGGTAGAATTCCCTTAACCTCAGATCAAGCATCCGTACGGCAAGGAGGGTGTCGCCGTTGTGGTCCTCAAAGAGTACGTCATTAAGCACGATTTTGTTGAAAATAGTGTAGGTAGCTTTTCCAATGCGGATCTCAGCCCCTGTCTTTTTTGACAGGGTCTCTGTAAGATACTTTACAAGAAAGTTCTGGAACCTGGGGGTCTGTGCCAATAATAGGGCAACGGCCGGTACTATAATAAGCACTGTTAAAATTATGAGAAGTACCCTTCCGGTTTTTTTAATAATTTTGGCCATTCCTGCTGATAATCCCGCCGCAGGCGAAGTTAATAAAAAAGGATATATCAAAAATGGTGCCTGGTATAACGATACTTGCGATAGAATCATCCTGTGATGATACCTCAGCCGCTGTTATCAGCGATGGTTATGTGCTGTCAAACCTTATTGCCAACCAGGATATTCATAAAGCATACGGCGGGGTTGTCCCCGAACTGGCTTCAAGAGCACACCAGGCCAACATCATCCCCGTTGTTGATCAGGCGTTGTCGAAAGCGGGTAAAAGCCGGGATGACATCAGCGCAGTGGCGTTCACCCGCGGACCGGGCCTGCTGGGATCATTGCTTGTGGGCACCTCCTTTGCCAAGGGTTTTGCCCTCGTACGCAATTTACCACTGATCGAAGTGAACCATCTGCAGGCTCATGTGATGGCGCACTTTGCCCTTGAACATGGCAGGGATAATCGTACACCAGGATTCCCGTTCCTCTGTCTGCTGGTATCGGGCGGACATACACAGCTTATAGTGATGCATGACCACCTGTCTATGGAACTAATCGGAAATACCATAGATGATGCTGCCGGAGAGGCTTTCGATAAATGCGCCAAAGTAATCGGGCTTCCATACCCCGGTGGCCCGGTCATCGACATGCTGGCTGCCGATGGAGATCCCCATGCTTTTCTCTTTGCCAAACCGCGTATTAAAGGACTGAACTTCAGCTTTTCGGGCCTCAAGACAAGTTTTCTCTATTTTCTGCGTGACAGGGTCAGGGAAGATGAGAATTTCATTGCCGGGAATATGAATGACATCGCAGCCTCGCTGCAAAACACTATCATTGAAATCCTTGTCGCAAAACTCGTAAGAGCATCAAAAGAGACGGGCATAACGGAGGTCGGGATTGCAGGCGGTGTATCGGCTAACTCGGGACTAAGAAAAGCCGTACAGAAGGAAGCAGCAAAGCGGGGGTGGAACCTGTTTCTGCCTGAGCTGCGCTACACCACCGATAATGCAGCCATGATAGGTGTGACCGCCTATTACAAATACCTCAGGTCTGAATTCACTGACCACAGTGTGGTGCCACAGGCACGCATAGAGATGTGACCTTCAGGGTTTGCTGTAAAAAGCCTCCCTGCCGGGGTAGGAGTAACGTTTCCTTGCAATATCTTCAGGATAAATGAAATAGTCAAGGTCAGCCTCGGCGCATTTCTTACCTTCACCGTCAAAGAGACAGCAGAGCAGCCTGGCGCTTTTCCGTTCACGGCTGATGACAGAAGCTTCAATAGTGACAGTTCCCTTACTGATATATACAGGTTTAAGATACTTCACTGTCATTGATGATGTTACTCCGGAGGTACCTGCTTTTACGTTGACGCACCAGGCTCCCGTTTCATCAAGCAGGGTGGCAATAATTCCTCCGTGAAGCACGTTGGTATAACCCTGGAAATGAACTGACGGCTGCCACTCAGCATAAAGTTTCGTGTCATCTTCCTCAAATGTGAGCTTCAGTCCTGCCGGATTTGCCGGTCCGCACCCGAAACATAAATTCTTCCCAGGATCAAACGGATTCCTGATTTTTCTTCTCTGCTGCATCATTTCTTTTCTTTCTTTTTTCCTTCCTGGCCAGCCAGGAGCTCATATAGAATATCGATATCACCAGGTAACTTATTCCGATGGTAAGCGTAACTATGGCAAGAGAAACCGATGGTTCCTCGTCAGGAGTAGCAGCTATCCGGTGCCGGTAAAAGTAACCGAATACAGTCATGAATATTACGGTGACGGCAAGCCCCAGGCCAAGAAAAACCATCGTACCGTCAATCACAGTAGTGCTTTGGTACAATGGACTTTTCGTGAAATTCCTGTAAGTGGTCTTTGCATACTCCTCAGCTCTCTTTCTGGCTTCAGCCTGTCTGTATGTAACCCATGCCTCGTAATTCTTCCTGACCTCTTCCTGTGTTATATTGCGGCCGTGCGGGTGTGAGGTGAGATATTCATAAGCCTCGGTGATCCTGATAAACATTTCATGGGCCTCTTCCGAATGGTTGCGGTCAGGATGATATTCCAGAGCCTTACGCCGGTAAGCCTTCCTGATCTCGTCATCGGAAGCACCCTGTCTGACGCCAAGAACTTTGTAATAATCCCATAGATTCATATGCCCGATTGGATTTACTAAATAAGGATTTTTTATCTACAGAATCCTTTTAATGCTTTGTTTTTTTCCTGATTATTCTATTTTTGTAGTTTATAATGAATCTAAATAAGCCTGTTGATGGCCAATTCTCATGTACTCTTCGCTTTTGGATTAACGCTTTTTGCCGGCCTTGCCACCGGAATAGGGGGGTTGATCGCCTTCTTTGCTAAAAGGACCAAAACGACATTTCTGGCTTATTCACTCGGCTTTTCTGCCGGTGTGATGATATTTATATCTTTCACCGAGATTCTTACAAAGGCAGGTGAAATACTGCAACTTTCCTACAGTCAGGATAAGGCTGCATGGCTTACCTTCATCGCATTCATAGCTGGAATAGCCTTATCAGCAGTAATAGATAAGATCCTTCCTTCGGAAGGCAATCCGCATGAGCTGAAACGGGTGGAGCAAATGAATCCGGGGAGCCGTAACCCTGACAAACCCGAGTGTAAAAGCAGCGGCCAGCAACACCCGGGACATCACAGGTCAAGGGACCATAAGCTGATGCGAATTGGCACCTTCACTGCCATCGCAATCGGTGTACATAACTTTCCTGAGGGAATTGCGACATTCATGTCTGCCATGTCTGATGCTACAGTGGGTATCAGCATCGCTATCGCTGTGGCCATTCATAACATTCCTGAAGGTATCGCCGTCTCTGTGCCGGTATATTATGCCTCCGGTTCAAAACGGAAAGCATTGCTCTGGTCAGTTCTTTCGGGATTTGCAGAACCCGTCGGAGCCTTGGCCGGTTATTTCATTCTCACAATGTTCGGGAGTGACATCATCCTGGGATTTGTCTTTGCTATGGTTGCCGGGATTATGATCTACATATCATTTGACGAGCTCCTTCCGGCAGCCCACAAGTACGGAAAGCACCATGTGGCCATATATGGTCTCATAAGCGGTATTATTGTAATAGGAATCAGTCTTATCCTTCTGAGATAAACCCCGGATCTGTTGTTTGTTGTGTAAACAGCGCGAAAGGAAGTTAGTGCTGATAGTTTTTAACAGCCTCAGGTTCATGCTTATGCCTGAAAAAGACGGCAAAAAGTACTGCCACGACAAGTGAGTATGCCGCAAACGCAAACCAGATACCTTTCCAGTCAAATACGCCGCTCTCAAGTACAAAGAACTTATCGATGACTATTCCGCTGATACGGCTTCCCAGGAATGCACCGAAGCCGTTGGTCATCATCATGAACAGCCCCTGGGCACTGGCCCTGACCTCCGGCGCACTCTGCGTCTCCACGAAGAGCGAACCTGAAATATTGAAGAAGTCGAACGCCATGCCGTAGATAATGCATGAGAGTACTATCATCCACAGTCCTTCTGCAGGATTGCCGAGACCGAAGAGCCCGAAACGCAGGACCCATGCGACCATGCTCATAAGCATGACTTTCTTTATCCCGAACCGTTTGAGGAAAAACGGTATTGTTAGAATGAAAAGTGTTTCGGAAATCTGTGATATTGACATTATAATTGCCGGGTATTTCACAGCAATGAGATCCCTATAAGCAGGTATGTCTGCAAAATCGTGGAGGAAAGTGTCGCCGTAGGCGTTTGTCAATTGCAGCGCTGCACCCAGCAGCATGGCAAAAATGAAGAAGAGTGCCATCTTGGTGCTCCTGAACAGCTTGAAGGCATTAAGCCCCATTGTTTCAACCAGGCTCTTCTTGTGGCCGCCTCCCAGCGGAGGACATTTGGGCAGGGTGAATGCATATATGCCAAGCCCGAGTGATGCAGCCGAAGCGACATAGAACTGCAATGACGAGGTCTCAAATCCTGAGAGGCTCACAACCCATAATGCCACAATGAATCCTATGGTGCCCCAGACCCTGATCGGGGGATAATCCCTGATAATGTCCATACCCTTATTCTTCATGGAACTGTATGCCACGGTAATTGCCAGCGCGATGGTGGGCATGTAGAACATCATGGTGAGAAGCATTACCCAGAAGAAAGTGTCAGGACTTTTTACGGCTGGCAGGAGTGCGAGCATCACTGCACCGCAGATATGGAAGATACCGTAGAGCCTCTCGGCGTTGACCCATCTGTCAGCAATGATACCGGCTATGGCTGGCATGAAAAGCGAGGCAATGCCCATGGTTGAAAAAATAGCGCCGAACTCGGTCCCTGACCAGTTCTTGTTCTGAAACCAGTATGCACCAATGGTGAGCAGCCATGATCCCCAGATAAAGAACTGGAGGAAGTTCATTATGATTAATCGGTTCCTGAGCCTCATTTTGTTAAGGTTTGTATGTCAGTTATTTTGTTCCGAAAAGTCTGTCACCGGCGTCACCGAGACCAGGTACAATGTATCCCTGGCTGTTGAGGTGACTGTCTAGTGCGGCCAGGTAAATATCCACGTCAGGGTGGTCTTTCTCCACACGCGCCACGCCTTCAGGCGCACCTACGATACATACCAGCCTTATTATTGTTGCACCTCTGTTTTTAATTGCCGTGATAGCTGCACTGGCACTGCCTCCTGTGGCGAGCATGGGATCAAGAACCATAACTATGGCTTCGGCCATATTAGAGGGGAATTTGGCAAAGTACTCAGTTGGAGCCAGTGTCTCATGGTCACGGTAAAGTCCGATATGACCTACCTTCGCTGTAGGGATGAGATTGGTGATCCCGTCAACCATTCCAAGTCCTGCCCTCAGTACCGGAACAAGAACGATGTCCTTTGACAGCTCCGATGTAGTGCAGGAAGAAACAGGCGTATCAATAATGACCTGGCGCAGAGGCAGATCCCTTGTGATCTCATAAGCCATCAGACCAGCTATCTCACTTATGTTTTCCCTGAAATCCCTGGTTCCGGTCTCCTTTCTCCTGATAAGCGACAGCTTGTGAGTGATCAGGGGGTGATTGATAAGCTTCAGCATAGTATGATCAATTGATCTTTTTTCGGATATCCTGCGTTGTTATTGGAACCGTTATAGATCCAACTCCTTATTTAAATGCTGCAAACTTGTATGCGAGCCCCACACCAATTACTTCTTTGAACTGAGCGCGTTTACCCATAATTGCTTCACCCTCATTGCCTTCGCCAACCTTTACTAAAATATCATCATCATAGACCAGCACCGTGTTTATTGTGGCCGAGATGAATTTATTGACCTTCAGAACAAGCAGGTTTTCCCAGTTGACGTCGATATTCTGAGGATTGTGAAGATAATTACTGAACAGGTCAAGTTTTGTCAGGAAGTTGACGTTCTTGATTATCTCATCTTTCTTATATGCAATGTTTGCATAGGCACCCAGTTCTGACCTGAATTTTTTCCCCGGGTCAATTCCAAAGGAGGTTGGATCAATATCATCAGCAAGAACAAAAGTGTTTTTTGATGTCAGTGGTGAAAGAAATGCGGAGAAATCAGGACTGGGCTTATAGTCCATACCAAGTGAAAACAAAAGATAAGCCGGAGACAAAAGGTCAGATATTTTATTTTCAATGTTGGGGTAGTTATACCCTGGAGCCATCTGTGTCCTGAAGCTCATAAGCCCTGAATAGTACCATTTTCCTGATGCCTTTCTTCCGTACTTCGACTGCAGATCAATGCGGTCATCAGTCTTGACCCAGCCCAGATCGCTGCCCTTCTGCTGCATCTTGCCGTATCCGATGGTAAGGGCATTATCCCAGGCCGATTTGTCTTTCTTGTAATTTGCTGTCAGGCCGATAAGTCCGTTAAGGGCAACTGAGTTCTGTCCGCCGGCGGCCCAGTAAGTAAATGAGCTCTGAGCCAGGTTGATTGAGAATATCCCACCCGTGCGCCACACTGTGTCTGCGACCTGATCCTGTGCCAGGCAGTTGAAACTGGTCATGATCAGACCAGTCAAAATAACAATTATTGTTTTTTTTATAGGTATCAGCATTGGCTAATTTAAGTTCGTTTATTTATTATCAAGGCTTCCGAACACTTTTTGGAGAATAGGAGTGACCCTTGCCGAAACCTCTTTTCTTATCTTCAGCTCCTCACCCTCTACTTTAAGGAACATACCGTCGAGTGCCTTTTTTGTCAGGAAGTCGTCAAGATCGGTCGTTACCGGCTTAAATCCTGCCAGCCTGCCTGCAATACTGTTGGCAACGGTATTCCATTTGCCTGTAAGTGTTGTCCAGGATTCCTGGGCTGAAATTCCGGCAACTATATCTTTGTTGGTTGAGATGCTTATCTTAGGCCTGTACAGGTTGTAAAGCTCATTATATGTGGTCTTTACAAGATATTGAGTTGCTGCATTGTCAGCACCCTTAAGGATGCCGAAAGCATCAGTAACAGTCATCTGTGTCACCGAGTTTACGAAAATAGGAGCGACTTCTTTTGCAGCGTCCTCTGCCGCTCTGTTTATGCTAAGTACAACATCTTCCAGCAACTTCTCGCCGCCAGGAATTTTACTTACATTGTCAACTATCACCTTTGCTTCGTCAGGCAGGGGTATTTTCACTGCCAGGTCACTGTAATAACCACCTTCTGATGACAGTCTTCCGGCAGCATTTTTTGCACCCACGATCAGGGCTTCTTTCAATCCGCTGATAACGTCAGCCTCAGTCAGTTCCTGTACTGTTGATGCCGTCTGAAGGATCTGCGTAAGCTCGGCACAACCAGTAAACAGTAACACTGACAGAATAATAGCAGCTATTCTGTATTTCATGTTTAAAAGATCTCGTATAACAGATAAATCACAGGGTCTGATAAGGCAAAACAGACGGGGTACCGGAATCCTTTATTTCGAGGATCTCAATGACAACATATCTGCTCATGCCTCTCCATGGGAGCGGTTTGATATATTCCTTGTAACGGACTTCAACAAATTTGCCGCTGGCTCTCTCAAGTGTGGAAGCAATGCTGTCATTAACAATACTGAAGTCAAATTCATTGCTTTGTATCGCACCCGGAGTGGGTGTCTTGAATCCTGTCTGAATGAGCTTTCCTTCCCAGGTCTTGAACACGTATCCTTTCCTTACGAGGTAATTCAGATCGCCCGCTTTTACTCCTTCACCAAATACAAAGTAATGCCTCCACCAGAAGAGCCCGGCAGCTACGATCAGTAATAAAAACAAGCCGATCTTAAGTCCTTTTTTCATAGTTAGCAGTTTATTTTTGTCAGTCTTTGACTTCGTCTTTGATCTCGTCCTTGTCGTCGTCCTTGAATTTTTCTTTGACCTCTTTAAATGTGGCTTTCATTGTATCCCAGATTGAATCTGCACCGTCCTTAACTGCATCCCATGCCTCTGCTCCTGATTCCTTCAGGTCTTTAAGCCTCGACTTTCCCTCATCCATTTTGAGCTCGAGCTTATCAATGCTCTCCTGATATTTTAATCTGGTTTCAGCTTTTGCACCCTTGGCTTTTTCCCTTAGCCTGTCAATATCAGCCCTCCATTCATTAAGCTGAGATTCAATTTTCTGCTGATAATTTTCTTTTTGTTCCTGGTTTTCCATGATCTTAAGTATTTAAAAGTATTTGAAACTAATATAGTTTAACGGTATTCAGCTTATCAATGAATTTCTGCACAACAGCAGTCTGTTCATCGATCTTCTGCTGCAAAACAAACTGCTCGTTCTTATTCAGAGGTATGGATTCGTCTGCCTGTGTAATTGACGATTCAGATTTCCTGATTTTACTTTCCGTTTTGCTGATCACTTTCTGCAGTTTCTTTTTGTTCTTGTTTAATTCCTTGATCCGGGCTGCCTGTGCCTCTTTTTCCGGCCCTGTATCCATGGTAATCATGTATGCGTTTTCATTAACGATATCTGTTGACAGCTGGCTAAGCTGACCGTTCATCGTCGCGAGAATTTCCTGTTCTTTGGAAATTGTAGTCCTGCTTGACTCGGCCTTCTTCTGGGTTTTTGAATAGCTGTTCTCGAGGCTGCTTAACTGACCGGACAGCTCTTTGAGTTTCCTTTCTTCAACGGCTACCTCATCCTTGATGAACTCTATGTATTGATCCTTTGCAAACGCTTTGAAGTAATCTCTGGCTGCCATCATCTGTGCATCACCAAGAGCCGGTTCAAGGTACTCGTCCTTTTTCAGCTCGATGCAAACCAATAATTTACTCAGCGTATCCTGATTGACCAGCTTGCTGTATATGTTCACCGGATTCGGTGATATTTTTTTCAGCTTAGCCCCGAATACTGTCATCATCCCGTCTTCTGTAACGACTTTTGACTTGGTGCCGGCCTCTATCTGTTTTATCCAGTTTTTTAACGTCTTCTCGTAGTTAACTTCCGGGATCGTGACGCTAATTCCCGGCTGCAGGTATTTGCCGACAAAAAGGCTGTCTTCCATTATGGTTATAGGCTTCTGAGCTCTCAAATTTAGTGCCGGAAGCATAAATACCAGACAAAAAATGAGGTAGAGATTTTTCATTACAAAATTTAATTAGGTGCACCGATAAAGGTAATATTTTTCCTGAAGATCTGCAAATTCAGCCCTTAGAATCTCTAATTTTAATACCCTTTTACTCCCTGATGAGACCAAGCGCCTTCAGAGTGGCATTTTCACCTGCTTTTATGATCTCTCCGGCCTTGTAAAAGTCATATATTTCGAAGGAATCCCTTGAGATATTTACCGTAATGTCTATCTGGTGATTCACCAGGGTAAGATCTGCAATCTGCCTTAACATAATGCAGATGCTGCGGTTGCTCAGGTTGAAGAGGCCAATGCTGTCCTTGTTATTTCTGGGTATCTCTTTCGCCAGCTTTGCCTGAATACTTCTGATCTTTCTGATATATTTATTGTCAGCCGGTTTTTCTTCCGGCTCCTTTTTGGGTTCAGGAGGTATATCAGCATTGACGTTGACAATTGCCAGCAGGTCGTTTTTGTGACGTTTTATCCTGTTGATGGGTACAGGATTTACCAGCCCGCCGTCTACATAAAAGTCTTCTCCTATCTGGAAGGGTTGGAAAAAAGTTGGGATCGATATGGAAGCCCTGATTGCATCATAAAGATCCCCTTCAGTGAAGACTTTCTCTTTTCCTTTGAGAATGTCTGTCGCCACTGCACAGAAAGGTATCCGGAGATCTTCAATGTTCCGGTCCGGAACAATTTCTTTTATCTTTTCAATTATCTTCTTTCCCTTGATCAGTCCCCTGCTGCTGAGCGTCAAATCCGTCAGCCTGAGTACTTCCATCTTGTCGATGGTGGATACCCACTCTTCGAACTGCGGCAACAGTCCTGATGCATAAATGCCACCGACCAGTGCACCCATGGATGTACCGGCTACAGAGGTAATGTTATAACCCTGCTGTTCGAGCATTTTAATAGCGCCTATATGGGCAAATCCCCTTGCTCCCCCGCTGGACAGAACTAAAGCAATATTCTTTTTCACAACTGTACTGGATAGATCATATTAAAGAACTTGTTTCAGTTGCCCTGCTACGTCACTGAAGACTTTCATTCTCTCAATGCTTGTCCCTGGAGTTATCTCACAGCCTGCAGACACGATCGCACGCCTGCCGGCTTCTTCAAAGAATGAACGGGTGCTTTTGCGTATCATCTCCTCATCTCCGTCCTGGACGACGGACACAGGGTCGCTCTTGCCTGAAAATACCTGCTTGTCTGACAGCAGTGCCAGGGCCTCAGTGACAGAACCTGTCCGGTGATCAATGTCTATGATATCAGTGCCTGTCCTGATGACATCATTAAGTATTGCCGAAATATTTCCACAGATATGAATCTTTGAATAAGCTCCGCAAGAATGGATATGATCGACAAGGGCCTTCTCGCGACTGAAACAGAATTCCCTGTAAAGCTCGGGTGATATAAGTGAACATACTGAATCGCCGATACCGATACAGTGAGCACCGGCCTTCACCTGTGCGGTGATGAAGCTGACAGCGCTTTCTGTCATGACATCAAGAGCTTTGTGCACCCTTTCCGGATACTCGTAGAGATCTGTAAGGGCAAGATTAATATCCCTTATATCGCAGTACTCTGCCAGGGGGCCCTCCACCCAGCCACAAATGAATAAACTGCCGGAGGTCGTTTGCCTGTACTCTCCGATCTCAACGACACGCTCATTCATCCGGCCGTGGTCTGATGTCTTCCTGACAGTAAGACGGTCAATGTCGGTTATCTCTTTTAAAGCATATTGCTGCACCTTAGGCAGGTCATTTTCGGGGTATGAGAGCACTGTGCCAAAGGCTTCAGCCTCAGCATATGCGTCAGACATTGTATTTACCCAGTCGGACTGAAAATCTGTGGCACAGAGAATATTGGCACTGCATTTATGCCTTGCGCTGAGGCAGAAGTCTCTGTATCTCACTCCAGCATATGCGGCAGCAAAACGCATCATGATAGGGTGGAAGGGCACCCTGTCTGCTTTTCTGCCCTCGATGAAATCAATAGTCCTGTTGAGTGAGTTCATGGTTCTGCCTGATAATTATACGCCTGCAATTCTCTGCTTGTACTCCGCCAGCGCCTCGTCAAGCCTGTCCCTTGCCGTGGTGTCGCCCGGCACATTGTGTGAAGGATGAATAAAAAGCTTCACTCCCCTGCCGGCAAGTATTTCGGCTACTGTTGTTATAGTCATCCAGACGCAGGTGACGAAGGCCATGGTCGAGACGGGCCCTATCTTGTCGTGATGATTCTTAAGACTGACTGAGGCATCTTCAATAGGAGCACAGGTGTCAACCACAATATCCGCTATATCAAAAATTGTCTTGCCTGATGAGTGCCTTGTCTTCTTGCCAGTGGCCGCTGCCGCAGAACCGAACACAACAACCTTCATCCCTTTTTTCTTTGATTCGAGGGCTATGTCAATATTCACATTGTTAATTCCGGAATGGGAGAAAAGCCACATGGTATCACGGCTGTCGAAAGTATAACCCTTCATTATCTCCACCCCATAACCTTCAACCCTCTCAAGGAAGACGAACTGATGTACTCCCATCTCACCAGTGATGTGGGTGAAGAAACTAAGAGGGATCTCAATCATCGGATGAAACCCGACAAACCCTCCGATCCTGGGGTACATCTCCTCGATGGGAAGGGTGGCGTGACCGCAGCCGAAGGTATGAACCCACCTGCCGCACTCAATTGTATCAGCCATTACGGCAGCAGCCTTTTGAATATTATCCATCTGCGTTTCTTCAATACGGGACATGACTTCCCGGGTATTCTTCAGCCATTCATTTGCTAACATCATTTCTTCGTTTTTATAATTTATTTTGATTGCGTTTCAATTTTTTGAATATTAACAGGGCGAGGATGACCAGGACGGCCAGCTCAGCGAATGTAAAGGTTGTGAGGTGTGTTATCCCGTAGTTCTCTGCCACCTGTCCCATTGAATAGTTTACCAGAATATTCCCGATGAGAGCGACGGCCATAACGAAGCTGAAAGCTGTCCCGGAGATGTCAGGATACCTGTTTCCCACTATGCCAAGCATGGTCGGGAAACCGGCAGCAAGTCCTGTGCCGAGAAGAGCAAACGCCGTTACTGCCATAGCGATTGAACCGGAAAATACTATCAGGAGCAGTGCAACAAATATTACCAGGAATGATGACAAAAGCAGTTTCTTCTCGGACACATTCCTGAAAACACTGCCGATAAGCAATCTCGTGACTGTCATCCCGGCAACGTATGATGACAGGGCTATAAGGGCGCTACCCTGCGGAACGGAGAGCTGATCTATAAGATAGGTTGTTGTCCAGTTGTTGATAAGACCTTCGAATGCGCTCTGGAAGAAGAGGAAAAAGGCAATCAGCAGGATCACACCGTCCCTGACAAGCCCGCTTATCATTTTCATGGAGATGCCTCCGGACTGCTTTGCAGGAGGGAAGA
>Ga0209745_1000940_pt1 | contig 17518 bp, 13 predicted proteins | sample BarGraNGADG00312_FD_184495 | JGI IMG/M metagenome (GOLD analysis project Ga0209745, IMG submission 184495) | Arctic peat soil microbial communities from Barrow, Alaska - Barrow Graham LP Ref core NGADG0004-312 (SPAdes) (version 2) | ecosystem: Environmental > Terrestrial > Soil > Wetlands > Peat...
GTGGCATTGCTCCAGACTATCCCTCCGTTGGAGGCCGCTGCAGCAAGGTTTGCATTTGTTCCTCCATTTTTCAGTGGTAATATCCCTGTGACTTTTGCAGTCAGGTCAATCGATGCGTCTGTAATATCTCCGTTTATGATCTGTCCAAAAACAGGGGCTCCGCCAGTTCCGCGTAAAACAGTATTGGCTGCACCGACTCCAATTGTAGAAGGAGCTGTTACTCCACCTCCACCAATAACCACACCATTGGCCGTCAGAAGTGCAGAAGAAGCCATGGTAGTGTTGCTACTGAAATATGGAATTCCGCCTGATATACCATATTGTAAGCCTGTACCCCCGTTAGGAACAGTAAGAGGATTAGTCAATGTCAGACTTGAATATGTCGGAGAAGAAACTGTATTAATTGTAATACTTCCGATTGCATGAGTAATTGAAATATTTAAACCATCGATTAATGTTTTGTACTCATTTGCTATTCCACCTGCATCCATTCCAAGTAATTGGTTTGAGGCACCTAATCCAGTACCGGCAATTGCCTTCCAGGAGCTATTAACATAATAAAAGAATGCTTTCTTATCGGTATCGTATACCAGAAGACCTTGCGCAGGAGATGAAATGAACATCCTTTCCGAGGTTGTCATTCGAGGCGCCAGGAATCCTCTTAGCGAAGATCTGAGTTCGAGGATTGATGAGCCATCAGGCGTGATGGCTATCGTCTCGCTTATCCCTACTCCCTGACCAAACGATTTCTGGCCACCCATGATCCCAAAAAGAATCACTATGAACAATACGATTCCGGAAGGTGCAATAAATGCCCTCTTTCCTGTCTGCCATCTTCTCTTCCAGTATATTCGCGAAGATATGTTTCGTGTCGTTTTCATACTTTACCTCCTATGTTGTAAAATGTCTTTATATCGTTATGATGTTATATCGGTTTGTCGTTATGCCGTTGCGTCCTTTATGCCTTACCATAAATACAAATAAATCACTGTCCGACCTCTTTTCTTTTTTTTTAAAAAAGATCGATCAATGTTAATTTTTATATGTGTCCGTTTTCTTTGTGCAAAACGGACCAATGAATATCCTTTTCTAAGACTTCTATAAACTACTCAAGGTTGCACTATGGCAACCGTTTAATTTAGTTTTAAAGATAGAAAATAGTTCTAAATACAGAAGTGTATTTTGACAAATGAAGATTATTCTTTGATGATTACTTTTTTCTTAGTAAATAATCTAAAGATTGGGGATTTAGATAAGACAGAAATTTTGTCTTGCAGTCATGCAGTCTGATGGTCTTGCAGTCCGTTATTTACCCGGCTGCAAGACCGCAATACTATATAATTAACATGGCGTCGCCATACGTACCAAACCGGTACTTCTCCTTAACTGCTACTTTATACGCTTCGAAAAGAAGATCATACCCGGCAAAAGCTGATACCATCATCAGCAGCGTGGAATATGGCAGATGAAAATTGCTGATCATCATATCGGGTACCTTAAACTCATAAGGAGGGAATATAAACTTGTTTGTCCAGCCATCGTAAGGCTTCAGGTAACCATCAGTAGAAACAGAACTCTCAAGTGTTCTTACTACTGTTGTACCAACAGCACAAATTTTGTATTTATTGTCTTTAGCCTTGTTTACAATTTCCACAGCTTCATCAGTGATTAAGATTCTCTCCGAATCGACTTTGTGTTTAGTGAGGTCTTCTACATCAACACTCCGGAAATTACCAAGGCCAACATGCAATGTTATCTCGGCAAAATCAACACCAATTATCTCAAGCTTCTTAAGCAATTCCCTGCTGAAATGTAACCCTGCGGTAGGCGCTGCAACAGCTCCTTCATGCTTAGCGAAAATTGTCTGATATCTTTCGCTGTCTTCGGGTTCTACAGGCCTGTTAATAAACTTTGGCAGTGGAGTTTCTCCAAGGCTGTACAACGTTTCCTTAAACTCTTCGTATGTCCCGTCAAAAAGAAATCTCAATGTCCTGCCTCTGGAGGTGGTATTATCAATTACCTCTGCAACCAGAAGATCATCTTCACCAAAATACAATTTATTTCCGATTCTTATTTTTCGTGCAGGGTCAACCAGTACATCCCATAACCGCTGTTCTTTGTTTAACTCCCTCAGTAAAAAGACTTCTATCTCTGCTCCGGTTTTTTCTTTATTACCATATAACCTTGCCGGGAAAACTTTTGTATTATTGAAAACCAATACATCATTCTCGCTAAAATATTCAGTAATGTCTTTGAAAATCTTGTGTGAAATCTCCCCGCTTTTTCTGTTAACGACCAACAACCTCGACTCATCTCTGTTTGGGGTAGGGTATAGAGCAATTAACTCCTGGGGTAAATTGAACCTGAATTTAGATAATTTCATAATAAATATATAATCTCGGTGATTTAATGAAGTCCTTTATACGTACAAATATCATTTTTGTTGCATTTGTTCAATGTATTCCTGAAATTTTTCCAGAGTGTACGCCTTATTAACATGAAATGAACCTATCGAAGTCCGCTCCAGAGCAGACATATAACTGCCGCTTTTTAAGGCGAGGCCAAAATCTCTGGCAAACGACCTGATATATGTGCCCTTACTGCATACCAACCGTATTTTTGTATCTGGTATTCCAAAAGATAGCAGTTCAATCTCCCTGAAAAACACCGTTACCGGCTCTAGTTCTTTATGTATTCCTTTCCGGGCATATTCATACGCTCTCGTTCCCTCAATAAGTTTTGCAGAATACATAGGCGGTAGTTGTTTCTGCTCTCCTAAAAAACTATCCAGGACCTTTTTTACAATTTCCTCGTTAATATGGTCTGTGGGATAGGTATTGTCCGTTTCTGTTTCGAGGTCAAATGATGGTGTAGTCTCTCCAAGATGAAATGTTGCAATATATTCTTTGTCAAGATCGCGGAACTCATCAATTTTTTTTGTAGCCCTGCCGGTACATATTATCATCAATCCGCTTGCAAGCGGATCGAGTGTTCCGGCATGGCCAACCTTAATTTTTTTTATGCCAAAAGCGCTCCTGATCATAATCCGTACCTTATTCACAAGATCAAAGGAGGTCCAGTAAAGTGGTTTATCAAACAATAGGATCTGCCCTTCTTCAAAAATGCTTTTTGCCTTTTCTTCCATTCTAACTTAAGAAAATTGAAAGTAATCCCACCACCGCGCAGTAAATTGAAAACCAAATAAGTTTACTTCTTTTTACGAGTGAAATCATCCACTTGCAGGCAAAATATCCTGCAGTAAATGCGGACATAAATCCAATAATAATGCTGCCCCAACCTGCGCTGTTCATAGAAGGATCGCCGGAAAGGATTTCCAGCAAATTAGCTCCCAGTACCGGAAGCAATACCATTAAAAAGGAAAATTTAGCAATTTCTTCCTTTCTATTACCGATCATCAGTCCGGTAGCAATTGTAGAACCAGATCGCGAGATTCCCGGTATAACGGCAATTGCCTGAGCTATACCAATAATAAAAGCATCTTTATATCCGATACTTCTATCCCCCTTTCTTATGAAATGTGCCAAAGCAAGTACCACAGAGGTGACCAGAAGCATCAGCCCGATGAAGACCAGATTCCCATTGAAAAGACGTTCAATAGGATCTTTCAATAAAATCCCTGCAATTCCAACCGGAACCATTGAAAGAAGAATCTTGAGTGTATAAGATGTCTCTTCATTCATTTTGAATTTCAGAGAACCTGTTATCAGATTCAGTATCTCTTTCCAGAACACAAAAATTGTGCTCAAAACCGTTGCTCCATGCACTGCAACAGTAAAAAAGAAACTCGAAGCGGGATCAACCCCTAATATTGATTTTGCAATCTCAAGATGCCCTGAACTGCTAACAGGTAAAAACTCAGTAAGTCCCTGGATCAGGCCAAGAACCAATGCTTGAAACCAATTCATGTTAATCAGATGTTAGAATGTTATTTAAAAAAAGGTTAGAAGACGGAAGTCAGAAGTAAGCAGCAGGTGGCAGGTCTTCTTCATTCTTCCGACTTCGGACTTCGGGCTTCCGACTTTACTTAGGTTTCTTCATAATCGCCCATATCTCGAATGCAAACCCGGCCAGCACGACAATAGGGGCAAGTGTTATTCTCCTGAAACTGAATATGTCGTTACTGAATTTATCAGGACTGGGCGACTTACCGCCAAGCATCAATAAAAATCCTATTACGATAATTGCGAATCCAATAGCCAGCAACTTGTAATTTTCTGCTCCGAGAGCAAAATTCATTTTTTCTTTATTTTCGTTTTTTGTACTCATAATTTTATCAATAATATAGTTTGTCCTCAGAAATACTAAGATACCTGTTAACCGAAAAGAAAGTAGAAGTAATATTTATTAAAATGCCTGTAATAATTATGCCGGCTCCAAGCAGTATGAAAAGATATGTGCTTTCAAAAGTAAACATCAGAAAGAACTCCTTTTCAATTAAATAAAGAAGCCCCATCAATAAACTCATTGCTATAAGTGCGGCAATGAGTCCGTGAAAAGCACTCTGAAGAATAAATGGCTTTCTTATGAACGAACGCGTTGCCCCTACAAGCTGCATCGTTCTGATAAGAAAACGTCGGGAATAAATTGAAAGTCGGATGGTATTATTAATTATTGTAAACGCAATAAGGAACAGGAATGAACTGATCACCAGAAGGAATATACTGATCTTTTTTACGTTTTCATTAATAAGAAATAACAATGACTCCTGGTAATAAACTTCTTTCACAAAAGGATATTCAAGAACATACTTTTCTATTTTTGCCACACTATCGGGAGCAGTAAAACCAGCGTAAAGATAAACGTCTATTGATGGAGGCAGAGGATTATCGCCCAGAAAACTAATAAAGTCTTCACCAAGCTCTTCCTTCATCTTAGCAGCTGCTTCGTCTTTTGAAATATATTTTGTTGATTTGATATAAAGTTTTGCATCGAGGTCTTTCTGTAACATTCTGATATCAGCCTCTTTTGCATCATCATCAAGCATTACTGAAAACGAAAGACTCTCGCGAAAGTAATCTGCCAATTGCCTTGCATTTATAAGTACAAAACCCAGTGCGCCCAGCAGAAAAAGTACAAGCGAGACGCTTATAATAAGAGTCAGATAAGAGCTTCTCAGCCTCGTTTTGGATAACCCATTCTCTTTGTTCTTCATCTCTTTCTGCTTGCATTAACTTAATTGATCATACTCGTCATTGCCTGGATCCGTCCGGTTTTAGCCCCCCTTCAGGGGGGTTGGGGGGCAAAAAATCTTATTCCACTATCGTAACCCACCCAAACGGATCCGGTTCATCTCCGTTCTGTATCGAGACAAGCTTATTGTAGAGTTTCATTGTCAACGGACCCGGCTGGCCATCTTTACAATATTCATAGATCTTATTATTTTCAGGATCAAATATCTTTGCAATCGGAGTTATAACAGCAGCTGTACCACAGGCTCCGGCTTCACTAAATTCAGAAAGCTCTTCCACCGCCACCCTTCTTCTCTCCGTCTTCAATCCTATACTCTTCGCTATTTCTATCAGACTCATATTTGTAATAGAATTCAGAATTGATTCTGATTTTGGAGTTATATAAGTATTATCTTTTATTCCATAGAAATTTGCCGGGCCGCACTCGTCAATATATTTCTTTTCTTTTGCATCGAGGAAAATAGTACTTGAATATCCGGCGTCATGCGCAGAGATTATCGCTCTCATACTTGCGGCATAGTTGCCACCTACTTTATAAATACCGGTTCCCATCGGAGCTGCTCTGTCTACATCTCTGCATATCAGCATATTTACCGGCTTAACACCCTCTTTGAAGTATGGTCCGACAGGTGTTACAAATACAATAAAAGTATATTCCGATGCCGGCTTTACACCAACTTCCGCACCACTCCCATACAAAAGAGGTCTTACATATAATGTTGCTCCTGATCCGTAAGGAGGCATAAATCTTTTATTAAGCTGAATCACTTTAAACAATGCCTCTTTGAACATCTCAACAGGAAATGCAGCCATTTTAATCCCATCAGCAGAAGAAACCATCCTTTTAGCATTTTCTTCCCAGCGGAACAACCTGATCTTCCCGTCTTTTCCCATATAGGCCTTCAGCCCTTCGAATGCTTCCTGTCCATAATGTAAGCCGGTTGCAGCTATGTGAATATCAATATACTCGGAAGAGGATACTTCCAACTTTCCCCATTTCCCGTTCTTATAAACACAGCGGATATTATAATCTGTTTTATGATAACCGAATGGCAGACATTTCCAATCGAGATTTTCCATGATGACCTACTTTAAAATATTGTGCAAAAGTACATTTTTAAATTTTAAAATTATGAGTATCATCAATCATATCTGCCAACTAATTTTAATTAATCAGCAGGCTCCTGAACTCTGGCAATCTGGTCTTCAATCCGTACACTCCTGAATAGTTTGGCTGTGTTTGTAAGAAATTCATGATGTGCTAATTGTTTCACCTGAATCTCAATCCAGGTTTTATTGTCAGTATGTTTGCCATATTCCGTTCTCTCCCTGAGAAGTTTTTCTGTTAGCTTTATATAGTCTATCCGACCCAGGTAATCATATCTGGCATCATGAAGAATTTTGTCCGATAATGATTCCTGACAATCTATATATGAGTTTTTAATAATCTTTTTCGTCAATTCAATATTCTCCTGACCAAAGCCATATCGTGGAAGGATTTCTTCTACCAGCCTTGCGGAAGCTTCCATCGGTTTTTCATAATCTGAGATATACCCGGTAAGAAGAAAAACTGAGGCAAGCTTCAGGTTAATGAATTCCTCTTCAGGCAGTTTTTCAGCATGGGAAAGCAGTTCAACATGATTGCTTATACTTTTTACAAGTGCTGAATTGTGAAAATAGAGGTTTGGGGGAGCCTCTTCATCGAACATTTTTGTAATCATCTCCTCAATGTCCTGAAGTTTGATCATTTGCATTTTAAGTACAAATTTTCTATTAGGGTCTCCATTTTCCTCACTTAATTCGGGTACGATTCCTTCCACAAAATACATCTCCAGTTCTCCCTTATACTTAACCGGCATTTTACCGCGATATTCACATGTAAAAAAATCCTTAACGAACTCATATGTTGTACCTGAAATATTTATTTTTCCTGCTTCACCTGAAGATTCCATCCTGCTCGCAGTATTTACAGTATCTCCCCAAATATCATACGACAGCTTTTTTTGTCCCACAACACCGGCAACAACTGTTCCTGTATGGATGCCAATCCTTATATCCCAGTATTTCATCCCTTCCAGCTCTGATGTTTCCTTCAACTTTGTCATATAGGATTTCATTTCAAGAGCGGCCAGGATAACTTCTACCGGATTTGTACGGTTCTTCTCCGGTATGCCTCCGGCACACATATATGCATCACCAATAGTCTTTATCTTTTCAATCCCGAACTTCTCAACCACAGAATCAAAATGAAAAAAGAACTTATCAAGTTCATCAATTAAAACTTCGGGGTTCATCTCTTCTGCAATCTTTGTAAATCCCTGAATATCTGAGAATAAAACAGTAACAAAATTATATTTAATCTTAGATGCTTTACCTTTTGCCATTATCTCTTCGGCAGTGTTTTTTGGGAGTACATTTGCAAGCAATGTCTCTGTCTTTTCTTTTTCCAGAATCAAATCCTCGGTTCTCTTATTGATTATCATCTCAAGCATATACTGAGTTCTCGCAAACCTTAAGTCGAGCTGTCTGTACAGTGCCCAAATTATAAGAAAAACCAAAATCAGATAGAAAATTATTGCCAGCCTCGAGAAATACCACAGTGGCAGCACTTTAAATTTAACAGGAGTGATCTCATGAACCTCTTTATCATTGCCTCTGTACCTTGCGTAAAATGTGTATCTCCCTGCCGGAAGATTTGTATATTCCTTATAACTGCTTTGCTTCCATGTAGTCCACTCCCTGTTAAATTCCTTAAGAAAATATTGATACTCAAAAGTATCAGCAGGCGTTAATTCAAAAGTTAAATTATTATTCCCTGAGTTAAATATATAACTCTGTTTTAATGACTTATCCTTCTCAGTTGTACCTATAGCAATTATAATTACAGTATCAACATTTGAAATGATATTTGCCGGTGATATAATCTCCGCTGAAGAATATCCTGATTGAGCTGCCGGAGCTTCAGAAATGACCGAAAAGAAACCGGCCAAACAGAGTAAAATAAACCTTCCGGAATAAGACATAAACGATTATCTTGCTTTTTATTAATCCAAAAGTAGTACTTAATATAGTCTGGTCAAAAGGAAAGCTCAAATTTGAGTATTTTTGACCACTAAAAGAACCTAAATTTATGATAATAATCTTCGCTTCCAATAATGAAAATAAAATTAAGGAAATAAGAAGTATTCTTGGCAGCACCTTTACTCTTCTGAGTTTAAGAGACTTAAACCTCAATGAAGATATTCCCGAGAATGAACCTCTTCTGGAGGGAAATGCACTTTCCAAAGCAAGACATATTCATAACCTCACAGGCATGAATGTCTTTGCCGACGATACCGGACTTGAAATAGATGCCCTGAATGGCTTACCGGGTGTTCACTCGGCAAGATTTGCCGGCGAGAATAAAGATTCATCAGCAAATATTGAAAAAGTTTTGTCTATGCTCGTGCAGACTGAAAACCGTAAAGCAAGGTTCAGAACTGTAATTGCTCTTATCTTTGAAAAAGAAGAGTTCCTTTTCGAGGGTACTGTTGAGGGAACAATAATAACGGATAAAAAAGGAAAAGAAGGGTTTGGTTATGACCCGGTTTTTGTGCCGGAAGGAAAGGACAAAACATTCGCTGAGATGGATCTTGCTGAAAAAAACACTATTTCGCACCGGGCCAGAGCATTCGAAAAATTAAGAGAGTTTTTGAATCAGTTTAAGGAAGAAGACGGATGTGGAAAGTAGGTCTTCCAACCAATTATTTTAATAAATGAGAAGAATTTTAATCATATCTTTATTACTCTTGTTAATAAAGGAATCCTCCTCCCAAACGCCTGCTGGATCGTGGTCCGATCATCTTATATATAACACATCCAAATCTATTGCCGTCGGATTAACAGAAGTATATTCTTCCACCGGATCTTCAATACTTGTTTATAATAAAGGATATGCTGATTTGAGGAAGATGTCGCGTATTAACGGACTTACAGAGAGCGGAATAAGCACAATTGCCTGGTCGGAAGAGAACAAAACGCTTATAATTGGCTATTCGAGTGCAAATATTGACCTGGTTAAAAACAGTAAAATTTATAATATCCCTGATATAAGCAGAAAGTATATTCCGGGAAACAAACAGATAAACCGTATAAGAACAAATGGGAAATACGCCTATCTGGCAAGCAGTTTCGGAATAGTTGTCCTTGACATAAATAAAAGGGAGATTTATGATACCTGGAATCCGGGAAACGGTTCAGCAAATTCTGATGTTTGGGATATTGCTTTTGGAAATGGTAAAATCTATGCCGCCACCAGTAACGGAGTTTTTTCTGCGGACCTCTCTAATCAGGGATTAGCATATTTCGGTAATTGGAATCTTATCACAAATCTTCCTGCTCCAACCGGGAAATATACATCACTTGTATTTTCCGGAGGTAAGCTATATGTAAATCTGTCAGCTCCTTACTCAGGTGGCGATTCAGTTTATATTGTTGATGGAGGAAGTTCACCTTTTTTTTATATTCCCGGAGTTTATAATACATCTTTCGACCTGGCATCAGATGGGTTTACTATTACTTCTTCAACACTTATAAAATATTATAGCAGCAACGGTTCACCTAAAGAATCCATTTCCTCTTACAAAAATTTGACCCTGATACCAAAATTTTCTCAGGCAATAGTTGATAATGGTGATATATGGATTGCAGATATTAATTCTGGTCTGATAAAAGGTGAAAATATGTCCGTTTTTACTGCATTAACCTTCCCGGGTCCCGTTTCAAATAATGCTTATAATATCACATCTCTGAATGGGAAAACAATAATTTGTGGTGGAGGGGCCGATTTCTCATGGAATAATCTGGGAAGACCTCTGCAGATATCTATTCACGAAAATAATAACTGGTCTTCACTTCCATCAGGCAGTCTAAAAGATGCGATGAGAGGCCTCATTGATCCTTATAACAATAATCATTACTTTGTTTCAACCTGGGGAGGCGGATTGCTTGAATATGAAAACACTAATCTGAAAACCCACTTTGTCGGACAAACCAACGTAAGAATATGTGGGCTCGCAATGGACAAATCTAAAAACCTATGGATAACTCAAACAGGAGTCGCGCAACCTATTAAAGTACTTAAGCCCGACGGTAACTGGATTGTTAATCCTGTAACAATAGATGCCCCGACCATCGGAGATATTATAATTGCAAAAAACGGGTATAAGTGGATTGTTCTGCCTCGCGGATATGGACTTTTCATTCTCGATGATAATAATACTCCCGATGATTTTACTGACGACAGGAATAAGAAAATGCTTGTGAAAGACAGTGACAATAAGATATTTTCATCGGTTTATTCAATCTCAGAAGATCTTGATGGCAATATTTGGGTTGGAACTGATCAGGGTCCGTTAATCTATTACAATCCGGAAAAAGTATTTAACGAAGATCTGAAAGCATTTCGTATAAAAATACCCCGCAACGACGGAACCGGCTTAGCTGATTATATGCTGAAAACAGAAATTATTTCAACTATAGCAGTTGACGGGGCTAATAGAAAATGGCTCGGCACATACAGTTCAGGAGCATACCTTCTCTCCTCCGATGGTACAACACTTATAAAGAATTACAATGAACAAAACAGTCCTATCCTTTCCGATTCTATTTTAAGCCTTTCTGTCGATAATAAAACAGGTGACGTTTGGTTTGGAACTTCAAAAGGAATTCAATCTGTAAGAAATGATGCTATTGCCGGCGGTGAAAAATTTATGAATGTTTATACTTTTCCTAATCCTGTACGGGAAGATTTTACCGGGGACGTTACCATAACAGGGCTAATGCGCGATTCGCAAATAAGGATAACCGATATAAGCGGGAACCTTGTATATGAAACCTCTTCTAATGGCGGGTTTGCAACCTGGGATCTGAAAACCTACAATGGAAGAAGGGTATCTACCGGGGTATATCTGGTATTCTGTGCCAGTAATGACGGCACTGAATCTGCTGTAACAAAGATGCTGGTAATAAGGTAGAACCTATTCCGTTATCAAACTTTGAATCCTTTCTATCTGAAGTTGTTTATTTACCTCTCTCAGACTTCTGGCTGTCTGTGTAAAATACTGATGACCCGAAATGAATTTTACCTGAATCTTATTCCAGTCATTCAGCGAGCCCATTTTGTTCTGAGCCTTAAGCTCCTCATAAAGTGTGTTGGAAACCGGAATGAAATCGCTTCTCCCAAGGTAATCGAGATCAGAATCACATATTATATTTTCCAGAAGGTTTGTAGGTCGTGGTGGCAATTTTGTTGACATTATTATAGAGCAAATGCGCTCAATCTGTTCAGCAGAATAATTGTATTTCGGGAGGATCTCCTTTGCTATTTCAGTGCCGTAGAACTCGTGGTTATCATAGGCGATTGTGTGGCCTGCATCATGAAATAACCCTGCTGTTTTTAAAAGCAATATCTCTTCATCAGTACATCCCTCACCCCAGCCGATAAGTTCTACTTCCGTAACCACATCAACTGTATGTTTCACATTATGATAAAATAAATAATCGGGTAATTCCTTTTCAAGCTTATCAAGAATGATCTCCTGCATATCAGTAAACTGAATAAGTCCGAATTTTATTCTGAAGGCTTCATTTGGCAATATCCCCTTACCATCGACAGAGAATTCTGATTTTAGGCCTTTAACCCTGTACATCTGCAAATCTCCTTTATATTTAACAGGTAATTTGCCAAAATATTCACACTCAAAAAATTCTTTCACCAATTCATACGCCATAACTGAGATAAGAATTGATGCGTTATCAGAAACAGCTTCTACCCGACTTGCTGTATTGACTGTATCTCCCTTAATATCATAGTTAACTTTCTTTTTACCTGATATTGTGGCTGTAACCGGACCTGTATGAATACCTATTTTCAAATCCCAGATATGGTTATTCCTTCCTTTTTGGATCATTTCAAACTTCTCGAGGAAATTCCGCATCTCCATTGCGGCCATAACAACTTCGACAGGGTTTGTTATATTTTTAACAGGGATTCCGCCTGCACACATGAATGTATCGCCTATGGTTTTAATCTTTTCAATTTTAAACCTTGTAACAATTGCATCAAACTCGAAGAGTATTTCATCCAACTCATCCATCACAGCCGATGAATCCATCCCTTCAATAAGTTTGGAAAAGCCATGTATATCTGCAAACAGAACAGTAGTCATATTGAATTTAAGCGAACTCTCTTTCTTTTCTCCATCACTTGCATCCTTCAGACTTTCCGGCGAAAGCTTTTCATAAAGCGCTTTAACTTTTTCATTTTCCCTGGTCAGCTTTTCATTTAGCTTCTCAAGATTTTTTAACTGCTCCTCAAGATCCTGGTTCTGTTTGGCAAGCTTTGCTATCCTCTTTACAAACTCTTCTTTATTTGATACTGCCATAATAGAGTTGATTGATCAGTAAATATAATAATTTTATCTTTGAATAAATCATCTTCAGATATGCTTGAGAAAACCAGGGCAATAGTTCTTAATCAGATAAAATATACTGATTCCGGTATTATTGCCCGTTTGTATACAAGAAAGTTTGGCAGACAATCTTTCCTGATAAAAGGGATGAGAAATAAAAAAGCCGGAAAGCACAATATCCAGTTTCAGCCGATGTTCATACTCGACCTCGAGATGAATTATAAGTCGAACCGTGAAATGCAGATACTTAAAGAGTTTTCAGTTTCATTCACACCTTATAACATTCATTCAAATATCAAAAAAAGTTGCGTCGCAATTTTCCTGGGTGAAGTTTTGACTTCAGTACTTAAAGAAGAAAGCCCGCATGAAGAGATGTTCGATTTTATTGAGGAATCTATTATCTATTTCGATGGGTGCAAAGAAGGTTTTGCTAATTTCCATATAGCATTTCTGGCCGGCCTTAGCAGTTATCTTGGCTTTGAACCCGGAATCAGAATGAATAGCAGCGATTCATATTTTGATATGACAAATGGTACGTTTGTTCCTCTGCCTCCTGTTCATGGTAACTATGCAAATGCAGAAATTTCAAGTCTTCTGGCAGAATTTTTCATAGTCTCATATGATAGTATCAGCAATATTTCTCTTACAGGTGCTCTGCGGAACGAAGTCCTTGATACTCTCGTCAGATATTACTCACTTCATCTTCCGGGACCAAAAAGAATAAAATCGCTTGAAGTGCTGAAAGATGTTTTTAGCTAAATGTTAAATCATATCCCTGAAGTTTTTTATCTATCTTAGTCGACTAACTGATTACAAGATGGCTATTATTCCCTCAATAATTAACTGGTTGAATGTAAAGCGTATAAGTCAGATAGAGCTGTTTAAAAAATATCCTGTTGAAACTCAGCAGGAAACATTTAGCCAGCTTATTGCAAAAGCTGCATCAACTGAATGGGGAAATCAATTTAATTACTCATCCATCACATCAATCAGGGAGTATCAATCGAGGGTTCCGGTACAGACATACGAAAAAATTGTTCCATATGTTGAACGACTTCGAAAGGGGGAGACCAATCTTTTATGGCCGGGGGAGATAAGGTGGTTTGCGAAATCGTCCGGTACCACTTCGACAAAAAGCAAATTTATTCCCATGAGCCGCGAAGCTCTCGAAGATTGTCATTACAGGGCGGCGAAGGATATACTGGCCATCTACACTCTGAACAGACCAAACACCGGCATCTTCTCAGGTAAATGCCTTACCCTCGGAGGAAGTCATAAAATAAATCAGTTCAATAATGATTCATTATATGGCGACCTGTCTGCAATACTTATCGAAAATGCGCCTTTCTGGGTCGAAATTATCAGAACCCCGAAACAGAAGATTGCTCTTCTTGAAGATTTCGAGACAAAGCTCGACATGATTACTAAATCAGCTGTAAACGAAAATGTTACAAATATTTCAGGTGTTCCTTCATGGTACCTGGTCTTAATAAAACAAATTCTTGCTCATACAGGAAAATCAAATCTTCTGGATGTCTGGCCAAATCTGGAGGTCTTCTTTCATGGAGGAATAAGTTTTACTCCTTACCGGGAACAGTATAAAAAACTCATTGCCGGAACTCAGATGAATTATATGGAAACATATAACGCTTCCGAAGGATTCTTCGGAATACAGGATGACCCAACGCAAAGTGATATGTTACTGATGCTTGACTATGGAATTTTCTATGAATTCATTCCAGCCGATAAAATCAACACCGACTCCCCAGCAGCCTATACGCTTGGGGAAGTTGAAAAGGGTATAAGTTATGCAATTATTATTTCAACCAATGGCGGCCTTTGGAGATATATGATTGGAGACACTGTCATTTTTACCTGTCTCAATCCCTACAGGTTCATAATATCTGGCCGGACAAAACAATTTATAAATGTATTTGGCGAAGAGGTGATAATGGACAATGCAGATAAAGCTGTGGAATTGGCCTGCAAAAATACAGGTACAGTAGTTTCGGAATATACTGCCGGTCCGATATTCATGGATAGCTTTTCAAAGGGATCGCATGAATGGATAATTGAATTCGAAAAGGAACCCCTCGATATTAATCAGTTCATTGAAAGCCTTGATGAAGCCCTTAAATCGGTTAATTCCGATTACGAGGCAAAACGGTATAAAGACCTAAACCTTGTAAAACCTGTTATCAGGACAGTTCCCTTGGGAACATTTAATAATTGGCTCAAGATCAAAAATAAATTAGGCGGACAGAACAAAGTTCCGCGACTCTCAAATACACGGGAGTATATTGAGGATTTGTATCTGATAGCTGGCATAAAAAATGCCTGAAGACAGCCTTCTGAGCTTCTGCGTGGCTTTGCCCCTAAATGAGGTTCAATCATCAGCTTTTTGCCCCCTGCCCCCTAAAGGGGGTTCAATCACTTTTATATCTGAATCTTAGCCCCCCTTCAGGGGGGTTGGGGGGTTAAAAGGCAGAGAACAAGATATGGGTGAAAGCAAAAAGGGCAAAAAATGAATTAAAACTCTTGTCACATATTTCAATAAAACAGTCAAACCTTAATCAATTATTACTAATTTTATAACCTTTAACTTTAATTTTCTCCCCTATGCATATAGCTATTGCCGGAAATATCGGATCGGGTAAAACAACGCTGGCAGGTTTGCTGGCGAAACAATTTAATTGGCAGGCTCATTATGAAGATGTTGACGACAATCCTTATCTGAACGATTTCTATGAAGATATGCAACGTTGGTCGTTTAACCTGCAGATCTATTTTCTTAATTCACGATTCAGCCAGATTTTGGAAATAAGAAAATCGGATAAGACCATCATTCAGGATAGAACCATTTATGAAGATGCTTATATATTCGCACCTAATCTTCATTCTATGGGGCTGATGTCGACCCGTGACTTTGATAATTATTCAAGACTTTTTAAGATGATGAGCTCGCTGGTTCAGCCACCTGATCTGCTCCTGTACCTTAGGGCATCCGTTCCTACGCTGGTTAACCAGATTCAGAAACGAGGCCGCGAATATGAAAGCTCGATCCGGATTGATTATCTGAAAAGACTAAACGAACGGTACGAAGCCTGGATGGAATCATATAATCTGGGAAAGGTCCTTATTATTGAGGCCGACCACTACAATTTCCCGAATAATAATGACCATCTGAGCGAAGTAATTGATAAAATAAATGCAGAACTTCACGGACTTTTTAAATAAAATATTAAATTTAAGTTAGTTTAATTACAAATAAACAGTCATAAAAATAAAATCTTTATTTACCATGAAATCAATCAAGTTTTTAGTAATCTTTATTGCTATTACTCTATTATCTGTCAACCTGCCCGCACAGCTTGACCTGACAAAACCAGCCCCATTAGATCCTGATATCAGAATCGGAAAGCTAAAAAACGGTTTAACCTATTTTATCAGGAAAAACAATGAGCCCGCGAAAAGAGCCAGCTTTTATATTATTCAGAATGTTGGTGCAATACTTGAAAACGACGACCAGAACGGACTTGCACACTTCCTTGAGCACATGGCATTAAATGGAACAACACATTTCCCCGATAAAGGTATTATTAGCGGTCTGGAAAAACATGGCGTAGCCTTCGGAAGTAATATTAATGCCTATACAGGTTTTGATGAAACTGTGTATAACCTTAGCAATGTACCGGTTGATGCTCCCGGTCTCGTCGACACATGTATTCTGATATTAAACGATTGGTCGCATTATATTACTCTCTCTGATAAAGAGATCGATCTCGAACGCGGGGTAATTGCTGAGGAATGGAGGACCAGCAAAAATGCAAGCACACGAATGATTTTTGAAGTAATACCGGTAATCCTTAAAGGTTCAAAATATGCTGAAAGAGATATTATCGGGAATATTGATATAATTAAAAACTTCTCCTATAATACTTTAAGAAATTACTACCACCAATGGTACCGGACAGATCTTCAGGCAATTGCTATTGTTGGCGATATTAATGTCGATGAGGTGGAAGGAAGAATAAAGTCCCTCCTCTCAAATATTCCGGTAGTGGAAAATCCTTCACCGCGAAATCCTGTTGAAGTGCCATACCATAAAGAAACTAACTTCGTTCTTGCTCAGGATAAAGAAGCTCCTCAAACTTCTGTTTCTATAGTAGTGCTTCAGAAGGCAGTTCCAGCTGAAAACAAAAACCTGAAATATATCCGCGACAGTCACGTCATCTCTCTAATGAATTCAATGATAAATACCAGAATTGGTGAACTCTTACAGAAAGAAAATCCTCCATTTGTTACTGGTTCCGTATCATTCGGGGGGTACTATGCAAGAGGATACGATGCCTTTTCAATAAGCGCAACTGTAAGGAAAAATGAGGAAGGAAAGGCACTCGAAGCAGTTTATACTGAAGCTGAAAGAGCCCGCAGGTTTGGTTTTAACAAGGGAGAGCTTAGCCGGGCCAAAGCCTCCATGCTTGCCTCGTTTGAAAATAGATACAAACAAAAAGATAAAATTGACAATGATTCCTATATTGGAGGTATTCAGAGTTATTTCCTTACCGGGGAACCACTTACTACAATCGATTTCGATTACGAATTTCTTAAACAGGTAATTGAGGGTATAACACCTGAGGAGATCTCGGCAAGATTTAAAGAAGTAATGATTGATGAGAACAGAACTATAGTAGTCCAGGGCCTCGAAGGAGCAGATATAAAGCATCTAACAGAACAAGAGGCGTTAGATATAATCACGAAGGTGAAAAATTCCCAGCTTACTCCCTACGAAGACAAATCACTGGGAGAATCGTTGATTAGTGAAGAGTTGAAAGGATCAAAAATTGTTAAAACGGT
>Ga0209745_1000945_pt1 | contig 17497 bp, 22 predicted proteins | sample BarGraNGADG00312_FD_184495 | JGI IMG/M metagenome (GOLD analysis project Ga0209745, IMG submission 184495) | Arctic peat soil microbial communities from Barrow, Alaska - Barrow Graham LP Ref core NGADG0004-312 (SPAdes) (version 2) | ecosystem: Environmental > Terrestrial > Soil > Wetlands > Peat...
ACAGGGCGAACGACGACACGGTGAACATCGCCGACCCGAAGCCGCCGATGCCGCGCAGCACGAGCAGCTGAGGGTAGCTGGTGGACAACCCGGCCAGGAGGCTGGACACCCCGACGATGCCGATCCCGGTGGCCAGCACGACGCGCTCGCCGATGCGGTTGACCAGCCGGCCGGCGATCGGAGCGGAGGCGAAGCGCACCAGCGCAAACACCGAGATGACCGCACCCGCGGCGAAGTTGGTGACGCCGAACTCCTTGGCGAACAGCGGGATCGCCGGGGCGAGGATCCCGAAGCCCAGGGCCACCGAGAAGGCCACGGCGGTGAGGACCGCTACCTCGGGCGGTAGGGATCCGAAGGGGTTGCGTAGAGCGCGCATACGACCGCCCATCCTCGCAGGCCGGGCCGACAGGCGCTACGTCATTCAGGTCCGGCGCGGGGCGGTCAGTTGTCGGAAACCCTGGGCCTCAACCTGTTGGTGCATTCGGATGGTACGAGCCGATGATGTCGGCGGCTGTTGGCACCGGGGTACTGGCGACTCGGGCACCGGCATTCTGGCCGAACTGCTGGAACGCCGCCAGCTTGGGGAGCGGGTTTGAACCATCGGCAGTGTCCGCGGTCGAGACATGGACGAACGACACCCCGTCGGCCAGGCGCATCACTTTGTACTCGATGTTGGCAGGCTGCTCGTTGCGCAGCTGTTCGAACACGGCCTCGATGAGGCGTACGTGCTCGTCGACGGCCTCGGGCCGCACCAGGTAACTGACCACAACACTGCTGATCATGCGAGTTCCTTCCTTCCGCTGGCTACTGCTCTGTGGCTGCGCGTGGTCATCTCAGGCCTCGAGCTTGAACCCTCTGCGTACGCCGGCCTCGAATGCGCCGGACGGGAGCAGCCACTTCAGGAGGGTGAACTGCGTCGCCTCCTTCGTGACCTTGTTCCTCAGCTTGGGGTGAGAGTCGTTGGCGATCGCGACGACCCTTTGGGCGACGACCTCTGGCCCGGGAGCCTTGCGCTCAAACTGCGCCATGGCAGCCAGGGCGCGACCGCGCGGCCCTGCGTAGGCGTCGATACCCGCCGCCTGCGGGTGCGCGTATAGCCGAGTTCTGATGTAGCCCGGCTCGACCATCGCGACCTGGATGCCGAACGGCCGCACCTCGTGACGGAGGGTCTCCATCAGTCCTTCGACGGCGAACTTGCTCGCGTTGTACTGGCCCCAGAACGGCACCGGCACGAGGCCCGCCAGTGAGCTGATGGAGATGATGTGGCCGCGCTTCCGTTCGCGCATCCCCGGCAGCACCGCGATGCTCATGCGGACGACGCCGAAGTAGTTGGTCTCGACCTGTGCCTTCGCGTCATCGAGGGAGACCTCTTCGATCGCACCGACACAAAGGTAACCGGCGTTGTTGACCAGGAGGTCTATCCCTCCCGCCTCGCGCACGATCTTGGTGACGCCTTCGCGGACCGACCCATCGTCGCCGACGTCGATCGCGACGTGCTCGATTCCGCTGTCGGTCGCCGCCGGAGCACTGCGGCTTGCTCCGAAGACGCGATAACCGTCCGCGGCGAGCTGGCGGGCGATGGCCTCTCCGATACCCGACGATGCGCCTGTGACGACTGCTACCCGTTTCTCGGGCATAGCAACACCTCCACGAATCCTGGGAACAAGTTACCTGTAGTGAGTAGCATGATGCAATGCACAAAGCCAACCTTGCCGCCCTGCCCTGCTCGCTGGCCCGGTCCCTGCAGATCGTGGGCGAGTGGTGGACGCTGCTCGTACTCCGGGATGTCTGTTTCGGCTGGAACCGCTTCGATGAGATCCACGACCATCTGGGCGTCGCGCGCAACATCCTCAAGGCCCGACTGGACACCCTCCTTGACCACGGCATGGTGGAGCGGCACCGCTACCAGCAGCGACCGGACCGATACGAGTACGTACCCACGGACAAGGCCCGCGAGCTCGTGCCCGTCCTGATGGCGTTGGTCGCCTGGGGGGACCGCTGGACGGCTCACGACGGCGCGCCCGTGCTCTTCTCCCACCTGACCTGCGGCCACGACACGGTCGCGACGGTTGTCTGCTCGGCGTGCTCGGCCCCGCTCGTCCGCGGCGAGGTGGACTTCCGCCCCGGCCCGGGACTGTCCAGTCCGCCGTTGGCCCCGGCACTCTGAAATGGCGCCCGATCCAGCCGGTGGATCAGGTCTGAGATGATGGCCCTCGCTGCTGGACTCAGCCTTGCTGGGCGAGGCCGACAACCTGCCCGGCCGGGTCGGCGATGAGTGCGAAGGCCACTCCCGGCACCCGCAAGGGCTCCTGGACGACGCTACCGCCGAGCCGCGTGGCCTCGGCGATCGTGGCATCGATGTCCTCGATGCCGACGAAGAATGTCACCAGCGGGTTCCCACCCTGTAGCGGGCTGATGCCGGCCGGCAAGGCGTCGGGCACGCCGCTGTCTACATAGGTGTAGCCGGGGATCGCGCCCTCGGGAAAGCTCCACCCGAAGAGCGCGCCGAAGAACAGGCGCGTCGCGTCCGGATCCGTGGACCGGATCTCTGCATGGACGATGGGACTGGACATCTTGACCTCCGTGCGGTTTGCGGGGCCCTTTGGCACCGTCTACCCACTACGACGAAGAACCGACACCGAATTCGACATGCAGTCCGAGCCGATCATTCTTCACGGCAGCGACGTCGCCGCCAACAAGGCCGAGGAGATGAGCTGGTTGCCGGCCGCGTTGGGATGGTCGCCGTCGCCTGCCAGCAACGCGGTCGGGTTCCGGCTCCCGTCGCCCTTGTACGGCGCATACAGGTCAACGCAGGTGGCGCCTGCGTTCTCGGCCGCGGTGCAGATCCGGTTGTTGAGTGCTCGAGTGAGCTCATCGCTCCAACGAAGGTATGCCGGGCCCTCGCTGTCGTGTGCGACGTCGCCGTCGGCAAAGACGTTCCAGTAGTCCGTCACCAGGACCTGTGTTGTCCGGCCGCCGCGCAGCTCCTTGGCGGCGGCCAGGATGGCGCTGAGGTCGGAGCCCACGGCGTCCACGCTTGGTGAGTAACAGGCTGCCGGACAGCTCCCGCTCTGCCACTGGGAGAGCAGGGGCATGAGGTCGTTCGCACCTATGGTGACCAACAGGATGTCTGCTTCGGCCACACCACTTGCGGTGGGGCTGGGGCTTGTCAGCAACGCGCGGAGCCCCGCAGCGGTGAGGCCGTTGGTGCCCAGATTCACCGCGCGGGCGGGGCCGCCAGCCGCGGTCGGCAGCTGGGCGGCATACGACTCCACGAATCCGGTGCACCCGCAGACTGTCGCGGAGGTTACCGAGTCGCCGATACCGACGACGACGGCAGACCCGGGGGCGATGGTCATCGTGGGCGTCGCGACTGGCCCTGGCGGCGCGACCGGCGTGTGTGTCGACGCAGCCTTCGGAGCCAGGGGGTGGGGCAACCCGCCGGCGGGCGTTCGGGTTGCGGCACCCAGGATGGCCCAGATCGCGGCAACGAACAGGAGAGCGATCATCGCCAGCAACGCCGGGCCCGGCCACAGACGCCCGCGACTCAGGAACCTCATTGGCTCACGATACTGACTCAACCTTTGGGTGCCGATTGACGGTCGTTGAGCGTTGGGCTCACGTAGAGGGTGGTTGCGACAACTCGTCAGTCCCCTGAACGTCTAAGGAGCATCTACGTTGCCACTCACGTCGCTTCCGTTCCTGGTGACCTGCATCGTGGTGGCCATCGGCATCCCCGTGGCGCTGGTCATCTTGTGGCGTCGGGCATCCAGGCAGTCCCGCTGGGCCCTCCCCGTGCTCCTCGTCGGAATTCTGGTCGGGCAGGGGGCAGCCGTTGTCGCGGTCGCGGTTGACGTCAACAGGGACTACGGCTTCTACCCGACGTGGTCATCGCTGTTCGGCACCGGTCTGGCGCCGCCGATTGTGGACAAAGGGGTACGTCTCGGCCTGAACGGCCAGGAGGCCTCCCATCGACCGCTCCTTCGGGTGTCCGAGCCGGCATCCGACATCGGACGCTATGAGCGGGTCACCCTCAAGGGCGCAAGGTCGGGCATCACCCAGACCGTGATTGCCTGGCTGCCGCCGCAGTATGCCGACCGTCGCTTCGCCCTGACCCGTTTCCCGGTCGTCATGGTTCTCGGCGGCGCTGACGTGCACATCCCGTACGTCGTCCAACGGCTCGACTTCGCCCGGGTGGCCAGCGAGGAGATCCGCACCGGCCGGATGGCGCCCTTCGTCGCGGTCTTCCCCGAGATCAACGTGGCACTTCCGGTGGAGACAGAGTGCACCGACTTCCCAGGCTCTACCCAGGCCTTCACGTGGCTCAACCAGGATGTCAGGAACTGGGCCACGTCAACGCTGCGCGTCACCACCGATGGCCGGCGCTGGAGCGTGATGGGCTGGTCCACCGGCGGCTACTGCGCAGCGTTGCTGCACCTGCGTGACCCTGAACGCTTCGGCGCCGCCGCTTCGGTCCAGGGGTACTTCACCCCCGAACCGGACTCGACCACCGGCAACCTGAGCCAGCTCCTCAAACAGCACCCCGCCCTGGCTCACGAGAGCTCCCCTACGTGGCTGATCGAGAACCGTCCGCCGCCGTCGGTGCACCTGCTCGTGATGACCTCGCCACAGGACCCGCAGTCGTATCCGCAGTCGTTGGAGTTCTTGCGGCGCGAACGGGACGTGCCCGGCATACAGCCATATGTCGTTCAGGACCTGGGCCATTCACTGGATGCCTACGCGGCGGTCCTGCCACCGATCCTGGGTTGGCTGGCTGACGTGGCCAACGCGTGAGCGCGCCGCAGCCCGGCTACGGTCCTGTGCCATCAGGTATCGGAGGCAGCACCGAATGTCGTTGACCGGGTCGGTGTTCCTTGACGGGATGGCGGTGGTCACGGTCGCCGCGTTTGTTGTCCTGGTACTTCTGTGGCCTTCGCTGGCCGGGCGTGGACCTCGCAAGATGGCCGCCAGGGCGGGAATGCTGCTGGGGGTCAACGCTCTGGTACTGCTGACGGCCGCCACTCAGCTCAATGCTCAGTTTCTCTTCTTTGCGGACTGGACGGACCTGAGAGGCGCCTTTGGTGGCGCCGCTACCTCAACAGCATTGAACCGAGGTATCAAAGCCTCCCAGGCAACCACCAGAAAGGTGGGCGGCGCGGCCGCCAGCGCTGCCAGCACGCTTCCGGCGTTACCCCCTGGCAGTGTGAGTGCGTCGGGGGTGATCTCGTTCACGGTCAAGGGGCCAGTGAGCGGGATTGCTGGCACGGTCGTCGTTCAGCTGCCGCCGGGCTACACCGAACCCGGTAACGCCTTGGTGCGGTATCCCGTTCTAGAGGCTTTCCAGGGCTATCCCGGCGACCCCAAGTCGTGGATTGACGGGATGAACCTCGGTGGTATCGCGGCGCACCAAGCTGCCATGAAGCGAATGCGCCCGGCCTTGGTTGTCTCCCCACAGGTGGAGATCCCCGCCGGCGTGGACACCGAGTGCGTCAACGGCAGCGCGGGCAGCCCCCAACTGGAGACGTGGCTTGCGCAGGACGTTCCCAACTGGGTTACGCATACGTTCCGGGTTCAGACCAACCGAGCCTCATGGGCCGCGATAGGGCTGTCAGCCGGCGGCTGGTGCGCGGCGATGGTGGCAATGTTGCATCCGGCCCAGTACGCGGCTGCGATCGGGATGGGCGGCTACTTCCGCCCCGAGTTCGGCCCCTTCTACTATCCCTATCCGCCTGGCGGCCGGCTCGCCGACCGCTACGACCTGGTCGCCCTGAGCAGGCGAAACCCGCCGCCCGTGGCTATTTGGCTGCAGACCTCCCACGCAGATCCTGTCTCCTACAACTCGAGCGCGGCATTCCTCAGGGCTGCCAAGCCGCCACTGGCCGTGAACGCGATGATCCTCCAAAATGCAGGACACCGGGTCAGCCTGTGGCAGGGCCTTCTGCCCGGCAGCCTGACCTGGCTCGGCGCCAACGTCCCCGGCTTCAAAGCCGCGCCCTGAACGTGACATCGAGTCTGCGTTGGGTGACAACGGCAGCGACCGGACCTGATGGTCCGGTAGGTGTACTGGGGTGGTCGCTACCGGGGGACTCGTCGTAGCGCCGTGGTCGCGTCGCCGCGCCGGTGGGTGGTCGGGTTCTTCGTCCTCGGACTGTGGCAGTTCGCCAGTGCCCTGGCGGTGCGCACCGGCGGCAAGTCAGTACGGTGGGCGGACAAGGTCAAGGGCATCTCCAAGGCGGTCCTCTATCTTGTGCTTGCGTGGACGAGCTTCGGCTTCGCCAAGGGACGCCCCAGCAGCAGCAAAGCCCAAAGCGCTGACTTCACCGCCACGCTGCTTCAGCACACTGGGGGTCGACTCATGGTGTCCGTGATCGGACTGGCCGTCATCGGGGTGGGCGGCTACCACATCGTGAAGGGCTGGACCAAGAAGTTCCTCCAGGACCTGAGCGAGCATCCCGGCACGCTGGCCACCCGCGCCGGGGTGGTCGGCTACATCGCCAAAGGCATCGCGCTGGCTGTGGTCGGGGTCCTGTTCGTGACTGCGGCGGCAGCGAACTCATCGAGCAAGGCCACCGGACTGGACGGAGCGCTCCGCTCACTGCGTCAGCAACCGGTCGGACCCTGGCTCCTCACCGCGGTCGCGTTCGGCATCGCCGCCTACGGCGGGTACAGCTTCGCACGCGCACGGCACGCAAGCGTCTGAGCTGCCTAGCGGCCGGCGCGCGCCAGGGTCACGAGGTCACGCAACCCCGCGTCAGGCAGGTAGGCCCGGCTGAGCGCCATGCCGATATGGGAAGCGGCATACCTGCGTCGTCGCATCGGAGCGTGCTGCGGGTCAGACTCTCAGCGGCACAGGATGAATCTCGTCGTACGGGTGGCCGGCCCTCTCGTGAATGCGTTGAATGGCGTCGGCCGAACCGGCCTCGGACAGGCAGTAGACGACTCCGCTGACCGGGTCCGCCCACGCCTGCTTGAAGTCGACCCCTTCCTCACCCTGGATGGCAAGGTCCGCGTTGTGAGCCTCCATCAGAGCCTCGGCGGTGATGCCGACCATCCCATGGTGGACGTCCATGAACTCTGGCATGTTCATCATCTCCTTCGCATGTATGTGGGCATTCAACCTACGACAGGTGAACAACGGCGAACAACCCACAAAGTGAAACTGTCACGGCCGGTTCGGTTGCCATCCTCAGCTGGTCACACCCGATCACGGTAGCTCGCGATGACGCTTGCGAGCACGTCGTCCCATGGGGTCGGCGCGAGGCCGAAGGTCTGCTGGGCGGGTGTGGAGTCGAGGACGAACGGGTTCTCGAACTGGTAGGACACCTCGGGGAACTCCCGGATCAGCGGGTTGACCAGGCCCAGCGCGCGGATAAGCAGCGCGGGGTGCTCTCTTACTGGCACCGAGTCGACCCCGGCCACGCGGCACAGGTCGCTCACGGCCTCGCGTTGGGTCCGTGGCGGGTTGCTCGGTACGTGCCATGCGCGGCCCAGCCCGCGCTCGTCGGCGGCGACGGTGACGAGGAGACGTGCCACGTCCTCGACGGCGGTCCATGTGTGCGGGGTGTCGGCGCTCTTGAGCACGGCGACGCTCTTACCGGCGAGCAGTCGGGGCACGACGCGGTCACCGAGGTGGCTCGAGGGTCCGGGCGCTACGTAGTCCGAGGCCCGGACCTCGGTGGCGCGTACGGATCCGGCGTCGTGCGCTGCGAGGGCATCGCGCCACATCTGGGCGCGCGCGTGCCCCTTGGGGCCCGTGGCGCTGAGGGGGAGGTCCTGCGTCATCGGGCCGAGGACCGGACCGTATCCGTACAGATTGCTCACGGTGGCCAGAACGGCGCCCGAGCGCTCGGCCGCAGTGAGCAGGGCGCGCGCGATGGGTGGCCAGTCGGTCGGCCAGCGGTGGTAGGCGGGGTTGGCGCAGTTGTAGATCGCGACGGCGCCGGTGGCCAGCTCGGCCATCCTGGCCGACGACGAGGCATCTGTTGCGATGTGGTTGACGGCGGGGTGGGTGGGGCCCGAGCCCGACCGGGTCACGATGATGACCTCCTCGCCTCGCTCAACGAGAAGGAGCGCGGTGGCGGTGCCGATGGGGCCCGCGCCGACGATGACGTGCTTGGACATGGAATCTCCTCAACGCAAGGATCACTGGTCTGATTCGGGAGTGTTGCTCTCGTTACGACGATGCCAGATCCGAAATGCGCAGTCAAGAGCAGTGCTCTCGTTTGTTGCAATCGCTCTGCAGAACGCGGAGGATAACCTCATGCCCGAGCCAACTGCGTGGTCCGCCCCCCGCACCGCCCGCGAGCGCGTGCGCCGCGAGCTCACCAGCGAGATCAAGGTGGTGGCGCTGGCGCAACTGGCCTCCGGAGGTGGGGCCGCGTTGTCCTTGCGCGCCATCGCCCGCGAGATGGGCATGGCGTCGTCGGCGCTGTTCCGCTACTTTCACAGCCGCGATGCGCTCCTGACGGCGCTGATCATCGACAGCTACAACGAGCTGGCGGACGCTGCGGACACCGCCGAGGCCCTGGTGCACCATCGGTCGGTCGAGGACCGCTGGATGGCGATCTGCCACGGGGTGCGCAACTGGGCCGTGGCGCACCCCCACGAGTACGGTTTGATCTTCGGTTCGCCGATCCCGGGTTACGCGGCCCCGGAGGGCACGGTCGCGCCTGCCTCCCGGGTGCCGTTGCTGCTCGCCGAGCTCCTGGGTGACCTCATGGCCGACGGGGCCTACGACGCCGGCGCGCACCCCGAGCTTTCAGCGGCCGTCCAGCACGCGCTCGACCCGGTGCGGGCTGTGATGCCGACCGGTGTCCCGCCCGACCTCATGGTGCGGGGTCTCATGGCCTGGACGTACCTGTTCGGCGCGGTGTCGTTCGAGATCTTCGGCCACCGGCACAACGTGATCGCGGACCCAGAGGCCTTCTTCGACCACGAGGTCGCCCGGCTGGCGGCGATGCTCGGCCTGGCCCCCGCCGCCTGACCGGAGCGAGCCGCAGTGTCTGGACGTGGGACGCCGGATCGCGTATCGGTACACGGCCTCGGCGTCAGCCCGGACCGTATGGCAGCTCCGGGTGGTGGGCGCTGATCTCGATGAGCCGGTTGTACTTGGCGACCCGTTCACCGCGCGCGGGTGCTCCGGTCTTGATCTGGCCGCATCCGGTGCCCACCGCGAGGTCGGCGATGAAGGAGTCGGGGGTCTCGCCCGAGCGGTGGGAGATCATCTGGGTGTACCCGGCCCGGTGGCAGATCGCCATGGCTTCGAGGGTCTCGCTGACGGTGCCGATCTGGTTGAGCTTGATCAGGGCGGAGTTGCCGATGCCGTCGGCGATGGCTGTGGTGATGATGGCGGGGTTGGTGCAGAAGTAGTCGTCGCCGACGATCTGCACGTGGTCACCGAGCCGGGCGGTGAGCTTCTGCCAGCCGTCACGATCTGACTCGCCCAAGCCGTCCTCGATGCTCCAGATGGGGTAGCGCTCGACCATCTCTGCGTAGCGTTCGACCATGTCGTCGCTGGACAGCTGCCGACCGTTGACCCGGTAGCTGCCGTCCTGATCGAGGAACTCAGATGCGGCAGGGTCCAGGGCGATCGCGATACCGGAGCGTGCGGCGGTGTAGCCGGCGTCGGTGATGGCAGCCACGATCACCTCGAGCACCTCTTCTGGTTCGGCGAGCTCAGGGGCGAAGCCGCCCTCGTCGCCGAGCCCGGTGGCGTGCCCCGCGGCGGTCAGGCGTTTGCGCAGCGCGGCATACACCTCGGCCCCGGCGCGCACGGCCTCAGTGACGTTCGGCGCACCGAGCGGGGAGATCATGAACTCCTGGAAGTCCAGGGCGTTCGGGGCGTGCGCACCGCCGTTGAGGACGTTGAAGCACGGCACCGGCATCCGCGGCGGCTGCCCGAAACCGGGTAGCCACGCGTGCAGGGACTGCCCCTTGGAGGCTGCCAAGGCCCGGGCCAGGGCCATCGAGACCCCGACGGTGGCGTTGGCGCCCAGGCGCGCCTTGGTGGGGGTTCCGTCAGCGGCGACCATCGCTTCATCGACCGCGGCGAGGGACTCCCACGCCCGGCCCTTGAGCAGGTCCGCGATCTCACCGTTGACGTTGCCAACCGCCGTCAGTACTCCGGAACCACCGAACCGGGTGGTGTCGCCGTCGCGCAGCTCGACCGCCTCGCGGGTGCCGGTGGAGGCCCCGGACGGGACCCCGGCGACAGCGATGGTCCCGACGGACAGCGTGACCGTTGTCTGCAGGGTCGGGCGGCCGCGGGAGTCCAGGATCTCCAGGGCGGAGACACCGCTGATTTCAAAGCTCATGTGAGTCAACCTTTCTCGGGTGTGTCATCGACGCTATGCCTTGGCGTACGGTTCGCCACACGTGACCCCGGTCGGGTCGGGCGTTCAGGACCAGATCGCCTGGCTGATGGCCACGCCAGGAAGGCTGAGCGGAGTCCGGCGACGATGCTGGCCACGACGTCGACTCGCCCTCTGCCGCAGGCGGACCGCGCGGCGTACTGTCGGCCTCAGCGAGTGCGACACCGTCGTCGCACCTGGCATGAGGAGGAGCAATGGCGCTACCTACCACACAGGACCTCACCGATGAAGGTCGGCGGGCACTGATCAGCACCATGGTGCTGATCAGGACGTACGAAGACGCGATCCGGCGCGAGTACTACGCCGACAAGAAGCCGGCTTTCGACATCGGTGCGGGCCTCGTTCCTGGAGAGATGCACCTCTCGGCCGGCCAGGAGCCGGTCGCCGCGGGGATCTGCGCGCATCTGACGCCAGATGACGCGCTCACCGCCACCCACCGGCCGCATCACCTGGCCATCGCGCACGGCGTTGCGCTGCGCCCGATGACGGCGGAGATCTTCGGCCGTGAGACCGGGCTCGGCCGCGGCCGCGGCGGGCACATGCACCTCTTCGACCCCAGCACGCACTTTTCCTGCTCTGGAATCATCGCCGAAGGCCTTCCGCCTGCGCTGGGTCAGGCGTTCGCCTTCCAGCGTCAGCGCACCGACCGCGTGGCGGTTGCGGTCACCGGCGAGGGCGCTGCCAACCAGGGCGCGTTCCACGAATCACTCAACCTGGCCGCGCTGTGGAAGCTGCCTGTGGTCTTCGTGGTGGAGGACAACGACTGGGGCATCTCGGTGCCGCGAGCCCAATCCACCTCCGTCGCCTCCAACGCCGACCGCGCGGCGGCCTACGGCATGCCTGGAGTACGCGTTGAGGACAACTCGGTTGAGGCCGTCTACGCTGCCGCGGGCGGGGCCGTTGCGCGCGCGCGCAATGGCGGAGGCCCCACGCTCATCGAGGTGCACACGCTGCGCCTCTGGGGCCACTTTGAGGGCGACGCGGAGGGCTACCGGCCCGACCTTGAGAGCGTTCCTGAGCATGATCCGATCCCCATTTACCGGGACCGGCTGCTCGAGACCGGAGCACTCACCGACGACCAGTATCAGGCGATGAAGGCATCGGCGGCCGAGCAGGTCGAGGACGCCATCGACTTCGCCAAGAGCTCTCCCACACCCGACCCGCTGGATCATCTCAGCTACGTCTTCTCCGAAGGAGTGAACTCATGACCGCCACGTTGCACAGCAAGGACCAGTCGCTAGCGCTGGCCGTAGAACCGGACGCCGGCAAGCGCAAGCTCTCCACCGCGAAGGCAATCCAGGAGGCGATCAGCCAGCGCATGGCGCGCGACGAGTCCGTCTTTGTGATAGGCGAAGACGTCGGTCCGTACGGCGGCATCTTCTCCTCCACCACCGGGCTCATCGACCGCTTCGGCCCCGAGCGTGTGCTGGACACGCCCATCTCGGAGTCCGCCTTCATCGGCCTTGGCATCGGCGCGGCCGTGGAGGGCATGCGACCCATCGTCGAGCTCATGTTCGCCGACTTCTTCGGCGTCTGCATGGACCAGATCTACAACCACATGGCCAAGATCCACTACGAGTCGGGCGGTAACGTGCGTGTGCCCATGGTGCTCATGACGGCGACCGGCGGTGGGTACTCCGACGGTGCGCAGCATTCGCAGTGCCTGTGGGGCACGTTTGCGCATCTGCCAGGCATGAAGGTCGTGGTTCCGTCGAATCCGTACGACGCGAAGGGCCTCATGACCGCCGCCATCGAGAGCGACGACCCGGTCGTCTTCATGTTCCACAAGGGAGTCATGGGTCTGGGCTGGATGGCCAAGAACAAGCGCTCCATCGGAGCAGTGCCCGAGGACGAGTACATCGTGCCGATCGGGAAGGCGCGTGTCGCGCGCGAGGGCACGGATGTCACGATCGTGACGCTGTCGCTCTCGGTGCACCACAGCCTGGATGTGGCCGAGAGGCTGGAGCCGGAGGGTATCAGCGTGGAGGTGATCGACCTCCGGAGTCTTGTTCCGCTCGATCGGGAGGCGATCGTGCGCTCCGTCTCCAAGACGGGTCGCCTGATCGTGGTCGACGAGGACTACCAGTCGTTCGGGGTCTCCGGCGAGGTCGTCGCGGTCGTCGCAGAGCACGATCCGAGCCTGCTCAAGCGGGTGGCGCGGGTGTGCGTGCCCGACGTTCCGATCCCCTACGCGCACGCGCTTGAGTATGCGGTACTCCCCACGCCGGCACGCATCGAAGCGGCCGTGCGCGACGTCGTGGCGACATGACCGATGTGCTGTTTCCCCTGATGTCGGGGGCCGAGGATGCGACCGGCGTCGTCGCCACCTGGTTCGTCGAGTCCGGCGACGAGGTGACACCGGCGACCCTGATCGCCGAGGTCGCGGTGGACAAGGTCGACGCGGAGGTGTATCCGGATACATCCGGGGTGATCACCCTGCTCGTGGAGGAGAACAAGGAGATCCCGCAGGGTGCGGTGATCGCGCAGGTCACCTGACTCTGCGGGACTGGACGTGCGGCCGGCGGGTTCGATCACATCCCGTCTGTCGATGCCGCGAGGTCCCTGGTACCGGGGACAGCAGGGCGTTAGCATCGCGGGCATGCCCAAAGTCGCCACCGTCGACACCGTCTCCCGGGACGAGCTCCTCGGCTTCCTGCGCCCGCGGCACAAGGGAATCTACGCGGCCACACGCGGCGACGGGAGGCCGCAGCTCTCCCCGGTGAGCTGCGGGGTGGATCCCGAGGGACGCATCGTGGTTTCGACGTACCCGCGGCGAGCGAAGACGAGAAACTCCCGCCGTGACCCCGAGGTGAGCATCTGCATCCTCTCCGACGACTTCGACGGGCCCTGGGTGCAGGTTTACGGCACGGCCGAGGTGCTCGACATGCCCGAGGCGGCCGAGGCGTTCGTCGACTACTTCCGTTCCATCGCCGGCGAGCACCCGGACTGGGACGAGTTCAGGCAGGCGATGGCCGACCAGGGCAAGTCGCTCATCCGGATCACGCCCACGAGCTGGGGCCCGGTGGCCACCGGTGGCTTCCCGCCCGAGGTAGCCGAGCGCATGGGCTGAGATCTGCCGTTCTCAAACCTGGCGGGCACCCAGCCTGGGATGCGAGAGACCGCTCAGGCCGGCTGGACGGTGTAGACGACGGTCTGTACGCGGATCATGCCGTCCTGGAAGATGAACGTGTCGATGCCGTTCTCGACCTTGCGGCCGCCTCCGGTCGCTTTCCACTCCAGGTAGAGCACGTCGTCGGCGAAAGCCGTCTCGAGCTCCCACTTCGCTTGAGGGACATCGCTGAGCAGCTGGGTGAAGACCTGCCGGGCGCCGTCCTTGCCGCGGTAGACCTTCTTCTGCACCACCAGAACCGCGTCCTGCGCGTAGTCGGCGACGATGTCCTCGAGGTTCTCGGCCCCCAGCGACTGTCCGTGGTGGGCGAAGACCTCTTCCGGCGTGCGTGTCGTCATAGTCGTCCCTTTCGCTCGGTGTGAACGTCGGGATCGTACGCCGACCCAGCCGTTGTTGGAAGGGTCTCGATGGCCTGTCCCGCGCGCACCGGCCGGGTTTGCCCTACGGTGCAGAGCAGGGATGATCACCAGGGTCGTCCGGCGCTCGTTCGGGAGGCGTGATGAAGGCGGTTCGGCTGCATCGATATGAGGAGCGCCCGGTTGTCGAGGACGTCGCCGAGCCTGAGGCCACCGGGCCGCTCGACGTGGTCGTCAGGGTCGGAGGAGCGGGTCTCTGCCGCACCGACCTGCACATCGTGGAGGGGCAGTGGGCAGACAAGAGCAACGTTGCCCTGCCGTACACGCTGGGCCACGAGAATGCCGGCTGGGTCCATGCGGTCGGCCCTGCGGTGGAGCACCTGCACCCAGGGGACGCGGTGATCCTGCACCCCCTGGTGACGTGCGGCTTCTGCCGGGCCTGTCGCGCCGGCGACGACGTGCACTGCGAGGCCAGCGGCTTCCCGGGCATCGACATGGACGGCGGCATGGCGGATTTCATCCGGACCTCCGCACGCTCGGTGGTCAAGCTCGCGCCCGGCATCGAACCCGCCGCGGTGGCAGCGCTCGCCGACGCGGGCCTCACGGCGTACCACGCGGTGAAGAAGGCGGTCCCGCTGCTGTACCCGGGAAGCACGTGCGTCGTCATGGGAGCCGGCGGCCTCGGCCACCTCGGCATCCAGTGCCTCCGCGCCATGAGCGCCACCCGCATCATCGTGCTCGATCCCAACGAGGCGGCACTTGCCCTCACCCGCGGCTGGGGAGCCGACGAAACGGTCGTCGTGGACGGCACACACGTGGACCGGGTCCTCGAGATGACCGACGGCAAGGGCGCTGAGGTGGTGCTCGACTTCGTCGGGGAGAAGGGCGCCGAGCGAGACAGCTGGGCGATGACAAGGAGGGCCGGGAGCGACTTCGTGATCGGGTATGGCGGGACCGTCGACATCCCGACCATCGACGTGATCTCGACGGAGCGCAACGTCGTCGGGAACCTCGTGGGCACCTACAACGACCTCGTCGAGCTCATGGCACTCAACGCCGCCGGACACGTCACGATGCTCACCCAGACCTACCCGCTGGACGCGGTGGACGACGCGATGAACGACCTCGATGCCGGCCGGCTACGTGGCCGCGGCATCCTCATCCCCGCGTCCGCCGGGATGTAGCCGGAAGTGGGTGGAGGTCACGGCGGCGGCTCGGGGGCTCGGCGGGGACAGCGTCGAGGCCTGAAGGTCTCGCTCACCCGCAGTTGAGCTTGGACGAGGAGAAGGAGCTGGGAGCTGGTGAAGAAGAAGGTCTACGAGAAGGAGCTCCTCAGCCTTCAGGCCGAGCTGGTCGTCATGCAGGAGTGGGTGCGGGCCGAGGGCAAGCGGATCGTCGTGGTCTTCGAGGGACGCGACGCCGCGGGGAAGGGCAGCACCATCAAGCGGGTCACCCAGTACCTCAACCCTCGCGTGGCCCGCATCGCCGCACTGCCCATGCCCACGGAACGCGAGCGGACACAGTGGTACTTCCAGCGGTATGTGGAGCAGCTGCCTGCCGCCGGCGAGATCGTGCTCTTTGACCGCAGCTGGTACAACCGCGCCGGCGTCGAGTGGGTCATGGGCCTGTGCACCGCCGAGCAACACCGCCGGTTCCTCCACCAGTGCCCACTCTTCGAGCGGCTGCTGGTCGAGGACGGCATCATCTTGCGCAAGTACTGGTTCTCCGTCAGCGACGCCGAGCAGGAGCTCCGGTTCCGCTCCCGCGTGACGGACCCGATGAGGCAGTGGAAGCTCTCGCCGATGGACGTCGAGTCGCTGACGCGATGGGAGGACTACTCGCGGGCCAAGGACGAGATGTTCGTCCACACCGACATTCCCGAATCCCCGTGGCTCGTCGTCGAGGGCGACGACAAGCGACGCGCCCGGATCAACATGATCGCCCACCTGCTCGCGAGCATTCCCTATGAGCAGGTGGCGCGGCTTCCGCTGAAGCTGCCGAAACGTCCGCCGCCCACCGGCTACGTCCGCACCGCGCGGAGTCTGCAGACCGAGGTTCCCGACCACGCGGCCACGATCGTCTGACGGCGTCGAACCTCGGGTCGGCGACGACTTCTTGGAGAGGGACCAAGTCTCTGCCGAGGCCGATTCGCGTGGCCGTCCCCACGTGGTCTCTCAGCCGCGAAGTCTGAACACGATGATGGCGACCAGGTAGGCCAGGCCGGCGATCGCGCCGAGCTCGGCGTACGGGGAGCCGCTGTGCCCGCGGGCGAGTTCGACCACGAACGCGACGATGATCGCGGTGATCACGGTGAGTCCGGCGATCGCGGTGGCGTGGATGTCCATCTGTCGGAAGCGCTCGTCGCTTCCGTCGCCACGCAGGCCGCGGATCGTCTCGCTGCGGCCGCCGAGAAGCAGCAGCGCGCCGAATGCTGTCATGATCGCCAGCGAGCCGAGCCCGCTGAGGGGGTTGCCGCCGATCCACTGGGCGACGAACATCACCATCCCGAGCGCGACCGAGAACAGCGGCAAGAACCATTTCGACTTAGCGATTTGCATCGAAGACCTCCTCCACCTTGGTCTCGAAGAACCGGGCAAGCGCGAGTGCGAGCGGCAGCGAGGGCGTGTAGCGCTCCTGTTCGATCGAGTTGATCGTCTGCCGCGACACACTCATGGCCGTGGCTAGTTGCCCTTGCGAGAGTCCTCGTTCGGTCCGTAGCTCCCGCACCTGGTTCCTCACGGTGTTTCTGCCGCGTCGCCGCTACGACCAAGACTGCCCCGGAGCCGATCCGAACAGCTTCGACCGGCTGCGGACGGGCGGTGGGAGACGCCGACGATCACCGCGGGGAGCCAGCCGATCAGCCAGATTGGGGTCAGACTGTGTTGTCGGACCGCCTGCGCGATCGTCAAGCCGCCGACGACCGCAGCCACGTCCAGCGCCGCGATCGAGAGTGTTCTGGAAGTCAGGAGCGCCATTGTCAACACCCACCGTTGGAGGTAAAGCGTGCTTGACACTGGAAAGGTAGCTTGACAGGGAAGGTCTTGTCAAGCCCCCTTTACATGACTAGCTCTGAGTCCGTCTGTTGGGGGACGTTTCCGCTGGTCAGAGAGTGCTCACGCCCGAGGATGAGCGTGCCATCGCCGAGTCCGGTAGCAGTCTCTGCGGCGGGATGCACAGCGACGGCGTCACGTCGTTCCGCGGCAAGGTCTATGAGTTGTTCGTGGCGGCGGTGACGGGTGAGTCGCTCTATCAGGAGTGGCTGCCGCCCGAGACGGTCGTCGAGATGGCCGACAAGCTGGACGCCTGCGATCCCGACACGGCGCGCGAGCGGCTCGACCTGGACGCGGACTTCATCCCCAGTCCGGACGAGATCCGCGATCTGCGGAAGCTCTTCCGCGTCTGCGCTGACCGCGGTCTCTGCATCATCGCCTGGTCCTAAGTCGGTCGCGGGCACTTCAGCTGCCCAACCCGCGGCGCGATCGCGCTGGATTGACTAGCGCAAGGCTGTGTCCATGGGATTGTGTCGGGGTCTTGACCACAAAGATCGAAATTACGCCACGTTCTCAGAACCGCGTTGCCGCTGGTCAGAGAGGTGTCTTGATCTCAAGAAAAGCGTCCGGAGGGGGACTTGCCCACCTGGG
>Ga0209745_1000946_pt1 | contig 17492 bp, 15 predicted proteins | sample BarGraNGADG00312_FD_184495 | JGI IMG/M metagenome (GOLD analysis project Ga0209745, IMG submission 184495) | Arctic peat soil microbial communities from Barrow, Alaska - Barrow Graham LP Ref core NGADG0004-312 (SPAdes) (version 2) | ecosystem: Environmental > Terrestrial > Soil > Wetlands > Peat...
CCCGCCGCGGCAGCGCAGCCAACTCAAGCCCCAGCCGCGGCAGCCGGCGCCAAGGGGAAGACAATACGGGTCGCCTACGTCCAGGGCGCGGGCGGCACCTCGGAGATGGCGGGCAACGACTTCGTCAAGTACATCGCCGACCAGACCAAGGGCGAGTACACAGCGCAGATTTTCCCCGGCGGCCAGCTGGGCGGCGAGCGCGACATGGTGGAGTCGCAACAGATGGGCTCCATCGAGATCGGTTGGTACGGCGGCTACGTGATCTCCAACCTGGCCCCAGACTACGGCAACATCATCGAGACCCCCTACGTAATGAAGGACTCAGCGCACTTCCGCAAGGTGGTCGACGGCCCGGAACTCAAACCCGCTTATGACAAGATGCTCAAGGACAAGGGGATTCGGCACGTCGCCTGGACCAACCGCGGCCCTCGCTACCTCACCTCCAACAAGCCGGTCAAGGTTCCGGCGGACGTGAAGGGCATGAAGATCCGCGTCCCCGAGGTCGATACCTACGTGGCAGCCTGGAAGGCGTTGGGTGCCACGGTAGTCCCTATGGCCTTCCCAGAAGTGTTCATGGCGCTGAAACAGGGTACCATTGACGCCCAGGAGAATCCCCTTGAGAATGCCATGAACGGCTCCTTCTACGACGTCCAGAAGTACGTCAACCTGACCTCCCACATCTTCACCGGCTACGAACTCCTCCTGAGCGAGATGTGGTACCAGAGCCTTCCGCCCAACATTCAGAAGATCGTCACCGACGGCGTCATGCTGCTGTGCACCAACCAGGACAAGTACCAGGCAGCGGCCGAGGACAAGCTGGCCAAGGACCTCCAGGCCAAGGGGATGACTTTTGTGGAGGTGGATCGAAAGGCATTCCAGGATGCCCTCAAGGACATTCCCAAGCAGTTCGCTGGCAAGTGGAACGACCAGTTCTACCAGACCGTTCAGTCTCTCGCGAAGTAGCTGACATTTGGCCGGGGTCGCGACGCGACCCCGGCCAGGGGCTGCCCAGCCCTGCTCTTATAAGAGGAGGTTTTCCCCTTTGTCCAGATCTGGTCCTCTCAGATTGCTCGATCGCATCCTCTTCGTCACCATCGCCCTCATCCTGGCGGCGATGGTGATTGATGTCACTATACAGGTCGTCATGCGCTACCTGGTACAGGACCCCCCGGTGTGGACAGAGGAGTTGGCCCGCTACCTGTTCGCCTGGGACATCTTCCTCGGCGTCGCGGTGGCCTTCGCACGTGGTTCCCACATCGTCGTTGACATTGTTGCCCTGGCGGTTACCGGTCCCGCCAAGCGAGTAATGGTGATCCTGAGCAACCTGTTGGTGCTGGCCTTTCTGCTGGTCCTGCTCCGGTATGGCATCACGATGGTCGGGATGACCTCCAACACCATGTCGGTCGCGCTCAAGTTGAACATGGGAGTCGTGTACGCGTCCCTGCCAACGGGAGCTGCCATCTCGGCCCTATACGTCCTGACGCGGCTGGTCGACCTCCTGCGCGGGGTCGAGATCTCCGACGCAACGACGGTGGTGGACTAGCCATGCTGACGCTCATCGCTATCGTCCTGCTAGGGCTCTTCGCCCTCGGCGTGCCCATCGCCCTTGGCATGGGAATGGCTGCATTCACGGCGATCGTTTCAGGGGGCGAGATACCGCTCGGGGTCACGGCACAGCGGATCCAGACCGGAGTCGACTCCTTCCCCCTGCTGGCGATCCCCTTCTTCATCTTGGCCGGCGCTCTCATGAACACCGGCGGCATAACCATACGGCTGGTCAACTTCGCCAACACCCTGGTGGGTCACCTGACCGGCGGGCTCGGTCACGTTGTGGTCGTGACCAACATGATCATGGCCGGCATGTCCGGCTCCGCCACGGCCGATGCCGCGGGGACCGGCTCGGTGCTGATCCCCGCCATGGTTCGCTCAGGTTTCTCCCCCAGCTTCTCCGCGGCCCTCACGGCCGCGGCCTCTACCATCGGGCCCATCATCCCCCCCAGCATCCCCTTCGTCATGTTTGGGGTGCTGGCCAACGTCTCTATCGGCCGGCTGTTCCTGGGAGGCGCCATCCCCGGCGTGCTGATGGGCCTCTACCTTATGCTTGTCTGCTACGTTATTTCCAAACGTCGGGGCTACGCCAGGGGGGAGAAGGCCGCCTGTGGCACCGTCACAAACGCCTTCAAGGAGGGACTCCCGGCGCTGATGCTGCCGGTTATCATCCTGTGGGGCATCGTCGGTGGCGTGGTCACCCCTACGGAGGCGGCCGTCATCGCCGTCCTGTACGCCCTGCTGCTGGGCACTGTGGTCTACAAGGAGCTCACCCCAGCCCGGCTGCTGCAGGTGCTGGGAGACGCGGCTCTGACCACTGCCACCATCCTCTTCATCGTGGGATGCGCATCGCTGCTGGCCTGGATCCTTACCCGCGAGCAGGCCGGCCCCGCGATGGTGAAGGCTGTGACGTCCGTCAGCACCGACCCACGGATCGTGCTGCTTATGATCAACATCATCCTGCTGATCCTGGGCTGCTTCATGGAGAGCCTCTCCATCATGATGCTGCTGGTGCCGGTGCTCATGCCGCTGATCAAGACCGTCGGCATCGACCCGGTACACTTCGGCGTGGTGCTCACCCTCAACTTGATGATCGGTCTGATCACCCCACCGGTGGGGATGTCGATGTTTATCGGCTGTGCCATCGCCAAGATCAAGATCTCGGACTTCGCCAAGGAGGTTCCTCTCATGATCGTGGCGCTAATTGCCGTGCTGCTGATGATCTCCTACATCCCCGAACTTGTGTTGTTCCTGCCCAACCTCATCATGGGCAAGGGATGACTCTAAATGGGAGTTGTGGAATGCTGATCGACGAACAGGCCTGAACTGGATGCGGAGGGTGTGTGGCCTACAGTATGGTTCAGGAGAGGGGGTAGATAGAGTAACAGTGTAAGTCTGTAGCGTCGGGGACGAGCCCCGACGCTACAACTGCCACCCATGTCGTGAGCCATGCCTGCCCTACTGCACTGTGGGTGCCATCGCCCTCGGTGACGCAGCTGCCCGGGGCGTCAAGCCACCACACACAAATCCGCAGTCAACACAAAGATACACCCCGAACAGCTGGGTTCCCCCTCGGAGTTCGGGGTGTATCTTTGTGCCTACACCGAGGCACAGGGCAGAATGCTACATGAATGCGTAGGATAGCCAGCCGCCGTCCACCGGCAGGATCTGACCGGTGACGAAGGCCGATTCGTCGGAAGCCAGGAAGATGGCGGGGCCGACCACATCCTCCGGGGTGCCCATCCGCCTGAGCGGGGTCCGGCTGATCAGCTTCTCCGGATCCAGGGCGCCCCTATCTATGACACTCTGAAGCAGGTCGGTCAGAATCCATCCCGGGGCCAGGGCATTGACTCTGATGCCTCGGGGGGCCCACTCTGAGGAGAGGGTCCGAGTGAGCCCCAATAGGGCCGACTTGGTCGCGCTGTAGGCCAAGCGTCCGGGAAAGCCGAGGAAGGAGGTAAGGGAGGCAATGTTGATGATGCAGCCGGATCCCTGGCGCAGCATCACCCGGCCGGCGGCCTGGGCGCACAGAAAGCTCCCAGTCAGGTTCGTATCAAGGGTCCGTTGCCAGGATGCCAGGTCCAACTCCTCACTGGGGGCCACCATGGGCATCCCGGCATTGTTCACCAGGACGTCCACCCGCCCGAAGCTCTCATCGACGCGGGCTACCATCCGCTCCACATCCTCGGGTCTGGAAACGTCCACCTCAAGGGGCAGAACTCTGACGCCAAGCTGTGACAATTCTTCCACGAATCCAGTAAGGGAGGCCACAGTCCGGCTGGTCAATACGACGTGTGCACCCTCACGAGCGTACCCGCGGGCTATGGCCAAACCCATTCCTCGACTACTGCCGGTGATAACTGCAACCCTGCCGGCCAAGCGGTTCATCCTACTCCTCCTCATCAGCACCAGCTACTGAATAGCACCCAAAAAGTAATCTCGAGCAGCGACAGGCGATCGACCATTCCCTATGGATAGTCGACATCGGAGAGAAACCCTTTCGCTATTGGCCGCAGAGACAGGCCATGGTCCAGCCGATGGAAATGGACAGAATGGGATCCCCACGGACCGAGATAACCGGCAGGTGAGCCTCGCATCTTGACGGGCAGTATATCGTATTTGTTCCCAGCCTTTCTCGTCGAGCATTGGCTCAGCGCTAGCTGTTCTGATGATCTGATGACATCGGAGGTAGGAGACATCCATTCTCCCCCTTTCATTTATAATGTAGGTTGCCTGTGTTACAATCCCCAACCGCCCTCCCGGGGTGTTGGAGCAGAGAGTGGAAGAGCCGACGGGTTGGGGCAGCGATCCTTTTGGACGCTTCCGGTGGGAGGTGGCAACGGTGGATCCGAAGGCGTTCTGGGTAGGTCTCAGCCTGGTGCCGGGGATAGGTCCTGCCCGCTTCCGCCGGTTGGTGGAGAGCCTCGGGAGCCCTGAAGCCGCGTGGAAAGCTAAGCCCGCACTTCTGGTGGAGGCGGGGTTAGACAGGCGGGCCATCGAGTCTCTTGTGGCAACCCGCTCAAGGGTGGAACTTGACCGGGAGATGGAACGGCTTCATCAGCAGGGGGTTCAGCTGCTGACGCTTGGAGACGCGGACTACCCGCACTCCCTGCGAGACATCGCCGATCCACCGCCGGTGCTCTACCTCAAGGGTGAACTGAGATCCGGAGACGACCTTGCCGTGGCGATCGTAGGCACTCGCCGGCCCACCATCTACGGCCGGCAGGCCGCGGAGCTGTTTGCCCGCGGCCTCGCCCAGAACGGCGTGGTGGTGGTGAGCGGCCTGGCCAAGGGGGTGGACACCTTCGCCCACCGGGCCACGCTGGACAGTGGGGGGCGCACACTAGCCGTTTTGGGCAGCGGGATTGATATAATCTATCCTAGCGAAAATCGGAAGCTGGCGACGGAGATAATCGAGAGGGGGGCGCTGATCAGCGAGTTTCCTCTGGGCACACAGCCCGACGGCGTCAACTTCCCCCGCCGAAATCGTATAATCGCCGGCCTGTCGCTTGCCTGTTTGGTTGTGGAGGCTGGGGAAACCAGCGGGGCGCTGATAACCGCGGAGTTCGCCCTGGAGCAGGGTCGCGAGGTATTCGCCGTGCCGGGCAACATATTTAGCCCGGCGAGCCGGGGGCCGAACAGGCTGATTGCGGACGGCGCCAAGCCCGTCTGCGAGATGGCAGACCTTCTTGACGAGCTGAAGCTGGAAGTAGCAGTGGAGCAGAGGGTAGCCAGGGGTGCCGTACCGGAGTCCGAGTCTGAGGCTTCGGTGTTGCGCTGCCTGAGCCATGAGCCGCTCCACATCGATGAGATCAGACGCTCGGTGTGTTTACCCATGTCTGTGGTGTCCAGCACCCTGACGATGCTGGAGCTGAAAGGGCTGGCCCGTCAGGCCGGCGGAATGAACTACGTCAGAGGATAAGGCTACGTGGCAAAGAAACTTGTAATAGTAGAGTCCCCCGCAAAGGCCAGGACGATACAGAAATTCCTCGGGAAGGAGTTCTTTGTCGACGCCAGTATGGGGCATGTCCGCGACCTGCCGAAGAGCACCCTGGGTGTCGACCTGGAACACGACTTCGCTCCCAAGTATGTGATCCCCCGGGACAAGAGCAAGTTGGTTAAGGCGTTGAAAGACCGGGCCAAAGAGGCCCAGTTGATCTACCTCGCCACCGACCCCGATCGGGAAGGGGAGGCGATAGCCTGGCATCTGGCCACCGCCATCGGGGCAGACTCCAAGCCCATGCGGCGCATTGAGTTCCACGAGATCACCAAGGAGGCCATCCTGCGGGCGTTGAAGTCCCCGCGAGACATAGACATGAAGCGGGTAGATGCCCAGCAGGCGCGCCGCATCCTGGACCGGTTGGTCGGCTACAACCTCAGTCCGCTGCTCTGGAAGAAAGTTCGGAGGGGTCTTTCTGCCGGCAGAGTCCAGTCTGTGGCCGTCCGGCTCGTGGTAGATCGGGAGCGAGAGATAGAGCGCTTCGACGAGGTGGAGTTTTGGACCCTCGAGGCGGAACTGGCCAAGAAGGTTGCCAAGATCACCCGCGGGAAACTGCCGATCTTCAAGGCCGCTCTCGTCCAGGTCCAGGGCAAGAAGCCTAAACTCGCCAACCAGGAGGATGCTCAGGGGGTCGAAACCGACCTGAAGGGCGCGGCCTACCAAGTCGCGGACGTACGGATCAAGGAGCAGACCCGGACACCGTCGCCCCCCTTCACGACGAGCACACTGCAGCAGGAAGCCGGCCGCAAGCTCGGCTTCACCGCCAAGCGGACCATGGCGGTGGCCCAGCAGCTGTACGAGGGGCTGGACGTCGGACCCGAGGGCAGCGTGGGGCTGATCACCTACATGCGAACCGACTCCACGCAGGTGTCGGAGTCGGCTATTCACGAGGTGAGAAAGTTCATCGGGGAGCGGTTCGGGGAGCAGAATGTGCCGGAGTCGCCCAGGGTCTACCGCACCAAGTCCAAGGGGGCCCAGGAGGCCCACGAGGCGATCCGCCCCACCTCCGTCTTCCGAGAGTCCGCGCGCATGAAGCAGAACCTGACGGCAGACCAGTTCAAGCTTTACGACCTGATATGGAAGCGCTTCGTGGCCTGCCAGATGGCCGCCGCGCGATACGAGGTCACGACCGTAGATGTGGATGCCTTCGGGGCCCAGACTCGAGGCAGCTACCTGTTCAGGGCAAACGGCTCGGTGGTGGTGTTCCCCGGATTCCTATCCCTCTACCGGGAGGGACGGGATGACGAGGAGCAGGATGAGGATGCCCGGAACCCGCTGCCAGATCTTGCAGCAGGCGAGGATCTCACCCTGATCAATCTGCTCAAGGAGCAGCACTTCACCCAGCCACCGCCGCGCTACTCCGAGGCCACCCTGGTGAAGATGCTGGAGGAGAAGGGGATCGGCAGGCCTAGCACCTACGCTCCCATCATGTCCACCATCCAGGATCGTGGCTACGTGGAGCGTGTGGAGAAGAGGCTGAGGCCAACAGAACTGGGCTGCCTGGTGAACGACCTGCTGGTGGAGAACTTCCGGGACGTGATGGACGTCGACTTCACCGCCAATATGGAAGAGAAGCTGGACGAGGTGGCCTCAGGGGAACGGCCGTGGGTCCCGGTGATCGCGGAGTTCTACCATCCGTTCCACGAGGATCTGGAGAGGGCCGGAGTCAGCATTGAGCGGGTGAGGATCGAGCCCGAGCTCACCGACGAGGTGTGTGAGAAGTGCGGCAAGCCGATGGTCATCCGGACGGGCCGCTTCGGTAAGTTCCTGGGGTGCAGCGGCTTTCCTGAGTGCAGGAACGCCAAGCCAATTCTGAAGAAGATTGGGGTGGTCTGTCCCGAGTGCGGGGCCGACCTCGTGGAGCGTCAAACCAAGCAGCATCGGACTTTCTACGGCTGCAGCCAGTACCCGGAGTGCAAGTGGACCTCATGGCAGAAGCCGGTGGCGCAGCCCTGTCCCCAGTGTGGAGGGCTGATGGTGGAGGCGGGAAAGAGTGGACCTCGCTGCCTCAAGTGCAGCCCCTCGGAGGCGTCCAACGGCGAACTGGCCGGCGCGGGAGCCCGGAGCACCAAATCCAAGGCAACCCGCACCGCCAAACGGCGGACGGCATAGTACTGCAACCGCACCTGGTTGGCGACAATCGAAGAGGACGCAGAGGGCGCGGAGAACTCGGTTTGTTTCTCCGCGGGCTCTGCGCTCTCCCGGTGGGAAGTGGCCTGTTGGCCGGTAGGTGCTGCTGTAGTATCAGGCGACTATCGGGTGGGCATGAGGTGTGCCTCGCGCCCACGGAGGAAGAGATACTATGTCTGTGATGACCCGAATCAACAGGCTTCGCGAAGGTATGTCCGGACTCGGCCTGGGAGCCTTCCTCATCTCCCAGCCGGAGTCCAGGCGTTACCTCAGCGGTTTCACCGGACACGATCATCCCCCAATGGACTCGGCCGGCTATCTGCTGATCACCGAGACGAAGCTTCTGCTGCTCACGGATGGAAGAACCACCGAGCAGGCGGAAAACGAGGCCCCGGACCACGAGGTGATCCAGATCCTGGAGAAGCTGCCCGTCACCCTCTCAGAGATCCTGTCGAGCCTGAAGCCGTCCCGGGTCGCCTTCGAGGGCAACCACCTCTCGTTCCGCCTCCATGAGGAGGTCAGGGGCGCGCTGCGCAACAACTCCGTCCTGGTGCCCACCTACGATGTCGTGGACGCCATGCGGGCCGTGAAGGAACCAGAGGAGCTGGAGGCTATCGAGGCGGCCGCCATGCTGGCCGACAAGGCTTTCACCCATCTGCTGGGGATTATCACGCCGGGGATGACCGAGAGGGAGGCGGCATGGGAGATGGAAGCATTCATGCGCAAGCATGGTTCGGAGGGACTCGCCTTCGACACGATCATCGCCTCCGGGCCCAACTCGTCGAAGCCCCACCACACGCCGGGGGATAGACCCCTGCAGTCCGGCGAACCGATCATCGTGGATTGGGGCGCCCGGGTCAATGGCTACTGCTCCGACATCACCCGCACCATCGTGCTGGGCGAGGCCGACAAGAAGTTCAAGACCCTCTACCGCGTGGTGCTGGAGGCGCAGACCCGGGCCGAGGAGCGGATAAGAGCCGGCATCTTGGGATCCAAGGCCGACGGCCTTGCCCGCAAGGTGATCGAGGCGGTCGGATTCGGCGCGCAGTTCGCCCACGGCCTGGGACACGGCGTCGGGCTGGCAATCCACGAAAGCCCGCGGCTTGGAAAGAAGTCCGAGGACGTGCTGGAAGATGGCATGGTGTTCAGCGTGGAGCCGGGCGTGTACCTGCCTGGCTGGGGAGGCATCCGGATCGAAGATTTGGTAACCTTGCAGGGTGGCAGGGTATCTGTGTTATCGCGCGCACCGAAGCAGATAGAATCGATGGAGGTCTAGGATTGATCAACGCTGGTGAGATCAAGAAGGGCATAATCATCGAGCTGGAGAACCAGCTCTACAGCATAGTCGACTTCCAACACATCAAGATGGGTCGAGGCAGCGCCCAGGTGCGGCTGAAGCTGCGCAACGTGCGAAACGGCGCCATCGCGGACAAGTCCTTCCAGTCCGGTGAGAAGTTCTCCAGGGTGCGGCTGGAGCACCAGACCGTGCAGTTCCTCTACAAGGACGGCGACGACTACAACTTCATGGACACCGAGAGCTTCGACCAGATCGTGCTCAACCGTGCGGTCCTTGGGGATGCGGTGAACTACCTCAAGGAGAACACCAACCTGGAGCTGCTCAGCCACAACGAGGAGTCGATCGGAGTCGACATGCCGATCACCGTGGACCTCGAGATCGTCCAGACCGAGCCCGGCTTCAAGGGCGATACCGCGACCGGCGGCACAAAGCCCGCAACCGTGGAGACCGGACTGGTGGTCAACGTTCCCCTCTTTGTCCAACAGGGAGAGACCATCAAGGTTGATACTCGCACCGGGACCTACCTGGAGAGGGTCGGCTAATGGCTCCAGAGTTCGACCTCGGCGGCATCGACACCCGGGAGATCGGCAGGCTGATGGAACTGCTGGCAGGGAGCGATGTGGAGGAGTGCGAGATCGAGCAGGGGGAGTCCAGGTTGTCGTTGCGCCGCAGGGCACGGGGGCTTCCGGCTTCCGACTGCCCTTCCAGCGAGCCCACCCCTTCGCCGGCATTGGAAGATGAGGCCGGCGAAGGGGTGGTGGTCCAGGCGACGGCTGTGGGACTGTTCTACAGGTCCGAGAAGCGCTCTGGCCCGCCGAAGATCGAGGTCGGTGACCGAATTGCGGTTGGGGACGTCCTCGGCTACATCGAGGTGATGAGGCTCCCCCACAGCGTGCTCTCCACGGGCGAGGGCATAGTGGACGCCTTCTTGGTGGAGGAAGGCCAACCGGTGGAGTATGGCCAGCCGCTGGTTGCCCTGAGACCAGCCTGACAGCTGATAGACAACGGAGCGGAGCGAGCAGTGCAGGTCTTCGAAGTCGGACAGGTAACCAGCTACATCAAGCAGGTCATGGAGTACGATGAGCTGCTTGCCGACCTGTGGGTTCACGGGGAGGTCTCCAACTTCTCCAGATCGCCCGCCGGGCACGTATACTTCTCCCTGAAGGACAGGCAGTCCCAACTCAAGTGCGCCCTCTTCCGCAACTCGCAGCGCAGGAACAGCGTGGAGCTGTCCAACGGCCTCAGCGTCCTCGTCCACGGCAGGGTGTCCTTCTACGAGGCACAGGGAAGCTGCCAGTTCTATGCGGATGCGGTTCAACCGGAAGGGGTCGGACTCCTTTACCTGCAGTTTGAGGCGCTCCGGGCCAAGCTGGAGGCGGAGGGGCTGTTTGCTCCGGAGCGAAAGCGTGCCCTGCCGGCCTATCCCCAGCGGATAGGGCTCATCACATCGCCCACCGGTGCGGTGATCCACGACTTCATCACCGTGATCGAACGCCGCTACCCGCTGGTGGAGATCCTGGTAGCGCCATCCTCTGTACAGGGTGATTCCGCACCCTCCGAGGTGATATCGGCGCTGAGCCTGTTGAATGGCTACCACGAAACCCAGCGGCCGCTGGACCTGATAGTGATCGCGCGAGGCGGAGGGTCCATGGAGGATCTGGCGGCCTTCAACCACGAGGGGCTTGCCAGGGCGATCTTCGCCTCCGCGGTGCCCGTGGTCTCTGCCATAGGCCACGAGACGGACTTCACAATTGCCGACTACGTCGCGGACCTTCGGGCGCCGACCCCCTCCGCGGCTGCGGAACTGGTGACACCCAATGTGATAGACTGCCGCATGCAGTTGGCAGACATGCGCCGCACGCTCATGCGAGACATGCAGGATATCCTTCTCGCCTCGGCTACCGCATTGGATCAGGCACGGCGCCGGGTGGAGCGATATTCGCCCGCGAGTGAGATAGACACGCGGCGGCGAGATGTGGACGATCTTCTGTCGCGGGGGCACCGATCCATCGCCGGCAGGCTGCAGGCTTCGCGAGAGCAGGTGAACGGCTCGCTCCTGCAGCTCGATGCGCTCAACCCGCGTCAAATCCTGGCCCGAGGCTACTGCCTCTGCCACGACCGCACCACAGGAGTGCTGGTCAGCAGCTACCAGGTCGTGAAGCCAGGGGATCAACTGGAGATACGGGTGGCCGATGGCACCATCGAGTCGACGGCAACGGCAACGGCCACGGGTCAGACCACTCCGGGAAGAAACGGGGGTTAGCGGGTGAGTAGCGAAGGACTCCCTCTAGAGCAGCTTTCATTTGAACAGGCTTTCGAGCGGTTGCAGTCTGCCATCGAGGCGCTCGAGGATGGCGGGCTGACGCTGGAGGCGAGCATAGAGCAGTTCGAAATTGGGATGAAGCTGGCCAACCACTGTGCAGCCGCCCTCGATAGAGCGGAGTTGAAGGTCAGCCGCCTGCTGGGCAATGGAGAAGACGGAGCCGAGATCGCCCCCCTATCCCCCGAGAGCTTGAGATCCAACTGACCGGACCGTTCGATGCACCCCCCACAGGCCCGCGCATGATTCTATAGGTGGATTTCTTTATTGGAAGTACTGCAGAACCATATTCTGATCGTCTCGCTGGTCAGTTGGATCATTGCGCAGACTCTCAAGTTGGTTGTGGTTCTCCTTCAGGAGCGCAAGTTCGATCTGTGGCGGCTGGTGAGCGCGGGCGGAATGCCCAGTTCCCACTCCGCCCTTGTAAGCTCCTTGGCAACCGAGATAGGCATCAAGGATGGTGTGCAATCGAGCATCTTCGCCCTCGGGGTGGTGTTCGCTGCCGTGGTAATGTACGACGCCGCGGGCATTCGCCAGGCGGTCAGCATCCAGGCGCGAATATTGAACAAGATACTGGATGATTACTTCGCGCGGCAGCAGTGGAACGAGGAGAGGCTTCGCGAACTGCTTGGCCACACCCGAATCGAGGTGTTCGTGGGCGCCATGCTCGGTATTCTCATTGCGTTCCTCTGGCAGTAGCGATGCTGAAATGCGACCTGCACCTCCACAGCTTCATCTCCTCCGATGGCAATATGAGTCTGGACACCATAGTCCAGACGTGCCTTCGGAGAGGCATCAACTGCATTGCCCTCACCGACCACAACCAGTTCGGCAATGCCCTGGAGCTGCAGCGTCGCGCCCCCTTTACTGTTATCCCCGGGGAGGAGATCAAGACCACGGAGGGGGAGATCATCGGCCTCTTCCTTCAGAGAGAGATCCCCAGGGGCCTCACCCCAAGGGCAACGGTGGAGGAGATCCGGAGGCAGGGCGGGGTGGTGTACATTCCGCACCCCTTCGATCGGATCAGGAATAGCGTCCTCTCTCGCCGGGCGCTGATGGAAATCCTGGACGAGGTGGACGCCATCGAAGTGCTCAACTCACGCATATCCTTCAAGGAAGATGTGGAGGAGGCAAGGCAATTCGCCCGCGAGCACGGCAAGCTTCAGGGGGCGGGCAGCGATTCCCACGTGTGGTGGGAATTGGGCAACGCCTATGTGGAGATGCCGGAGTTCGAGAGCAGGGACGGCTTCCTGGCCTCTCTCGCCCAGGGGACGGTGCGGGGCAGGCTCAGCTCGCCGGCCGTCCACCTGGCCTCCAGCTTCAACAAACTCCGCAAGAAGTACTTCAAACGGTAGCCAACGGGGCTCACGGCGACATAGACTATCGAACCCCAAAGCCAAAAAGACTCGAGTCTCACGATGTCCTGAGCTTCATTGCAACTCCTTTCCCCAAACGTTGGGACGCAAGAGAAAAGCAGGGGTAGAATGCCAACCGGCACCTCTGTCCGTCATCAACTATAATGGCCTCTCACTGAAGGTACGCAGCCACGTAGCAGAACGGTGGAAGTTAACCGGAGAAAATGTTATCCTAGGCGCCGTCAGACCTCTCGGATCAACTTTCCAGGACAGCCCTTTCAGGTAGACCTCGCCCCAATACGCCGGCATCACCGTGCAACGCCTTTGCTGGAGGACTGGTATGCAACTGAGGAAGAGACCCGTAGTGCTCAACCCCATCAGCCTCATCGGGGGCGTTATCGCCGCCTTTTCCCTGGCCATCATCCTGGTGCTGCTGGTCCTGGGCGCCACCGGCATCATCGCCAACCCCTATACCGGCGTCCTCACCTTCCTGGTCGGTCCCATGGTCCTCGCCATTGGACTGATCCTGGTGCCGGTGGGCATATTGAGGGAGCGTCGCAGGCTCGCCAGGAAGGGAGTGGTCGCCGAGACCTTCCCGGTCCTGGACCTGAACAGGCCCGAACAGCGCAAGACGGTCACCCTATTTGGGGCCGTCACCGTGGGATTGCTTCTGCTGATGGCGGTCACCACCTACGGCGCCGCTCAGTTCATGGAGACCCGCGAGTTCTGCGGTGACGTCTGCCACCAGGTCATGGCGCCCGAGGCTACGGGCCACCAGGCTTCACCACACGCCAGGGTGAGCTGCGTCAGCTGCCACATAGGCCCCGGCGCCCCCTGGCTGGTGAAATCGAAGATCTCCGGCACTCGTCAGGTATTCAAAACCCTCACCGACAGCTACACCCGCCCCGTCGAGGTGCCGATTCAGGATCTGCGCCCCAGCCGCGACACCTGCGAGGAGTGCCACTGGCCCGAGCGGTTCTACGGCGACATGTATCGAAACGTCGTCCACTACGACCAGGACCAGATGAACAGCGCCCACGAGCAGCCGATGGTGTTCAGGGTAGGCGGCAGCGCCCTCGGCCAGGGCATCCACTGGCACACCACGGCCAAGTTGTCCTACCTGCCCCTCAACGATTCACGGAGCGAGATTGGTTGGCTGCGAGTGGAGAAGCCCGACGGATCGGTGGACGAGTACACGCTCCCCGGCCAGGAGTCCCAGGTCACGCCGGACCGGACAAAGAGCGACCAGCGATTCATGGATTGCATCGACTGTCACAACCGCGCGGCCCACGACTTTGCCTCGGTCGATAACGAGATCGACAACGCCATGACCCAGGGGCTGATCAGCACTAAGGTACCCTTCATCAAGCAGCAGGCGATGCAGGCAATCGGGACCGTTGGGGAGAAGGTGTCCAACCAGCAGTACCAGGATACGTTGAAGCGCATCGACGGCATTCTGGACTACTACCGAACCCAGCAAGCCGCCGCCTTCAGCCAAAACGGCCCGTGGATCACCCAGGCTGTGGCACAGATCAAGACGACGTACCAGGGCGCGGTCTTCCCCGGCATGGGGGTCACCCCATCAACCTACACCAATTGGCTGGGCCACGACGGCTGCTTCCGCTGCCATGGGAAGCTGGTGGGATCCTCTGGGGCAAACAAGGGGAAGACGGTGAGCGCGGACTGCCAGACCTGTCACTACACTCCGGCGCCGGCCCCGCCGGCACCTGCTGGGGCGGCTCAACCTGCTCCCGGAACGGCGCCGGCCGCGGCGCCGACAGCACCTCCGGCGGGAGCATCCGCCGCGCCTGTAAAATCCGCTGCCGGCCCGCCGGCAATACCGCACGACCTACAGGGTCGGAATGCATGCTCTACCTGCCACACGGTCGGCGGACCTGGGGTCGGCGTCCCGGGCGGAACTGGAATACCGGCTAGCCACCAGGGCCGCCCGGATGCCACCTGCACCAGCTGCCACAAGCCGGCCTAGATTGGCTTGATCTCGACCCCTTCGGCCTTCAGCGCGGCAGTCAGTGCAGAGGCGATCTGCGGCGCGACGGGGTTGTCGCCGTGGATGCAGATGGTCTGGGCGGACACCTTGACCGCTTCGCCGGTCCATGCGATTACGATCCCCTCTCGGACCATCTTCAGCGCTCGATCCACGGCAACCTTCGGGTCGTGGATCGATGAGCCGGGCATCTTCCGAGACTGGAGGGTGCCGTCGGCGTTGTAGCCACGCTCTGGGTAAACCTCATGTATGACACGCAGACCCAACTCTTCGGCCGCGGTAGCCATGGGGACACCCGGGATGGAGAAGACCGGCAACTCCCTGCTGAAGCGGGCAATGCCTCGAGCCAAAGCCCGCCCAACGCCCTCATCTGTCCAACTGAGGTTGCTGATGGCGCCGTGGGGCTTCACGTGCCGCATATCGGTCTTGTGGGCTTTGCAGAAGGACCAGAGGGCGCCAATCTGATACAGGGTGTAGTTCTCGATCTCCTCCGGGGACAGGTACATGACGCGTCGGCCGAAGCCCATCAAGTCCGGGTAGCCGGGATGAGCGCCGACGTTGACGCCGCTCTCGGCAGCCATCTTCACCGTGCGATCCATCACCATGGGGTCGCCGGCGTGATAGCCACACGCGATGTTGGCCGAGGTGATGTGCTTCATCATCTCATCGTCGCTGCCAATCTTGTAGGCGCCGAAGCTCTCGCCCATGTCGCAGTTGATGTCCACAACCTTCATGCCTGTCCCTCCCCAAGTATTGGTGGGTTGATCCCCACACTGAGTACGCGATTCAAGGATAACGAATGGTACTGCCTGTGGGGATTATCTCACCACACCCGCGGGCTCTCAACTTCTGCTATCCTATGGTCGCTCTTCGCTCTCCAGCAAAGTGGCTGGAGCTCCTACTCTTTTCCTGAACAGGAGGCAATGGATGTCTAAGTTCGTCATCGCCGAAATCCCTGGGGACGGCATCGGCCCGGAGGTTGTTGGAGAGGCCCGAAAGGTGCTCGAGGCTGTCGGACAGGTCGCCGGCATCTCCTGGGAATGGCGCCACTTCCCTTTTGGCGCGGAAAGGGTGCTCAAGACAGGAATCTCCGTCAGCGACGAGGACCTGGACGAAGTGGCCAAGACCGACGCCATCATGTTGGGCGCCCTGGGCGACCCCCGGGTCTCTGAGAAGCTGCTTCAGACCGGCGGCGTTCTGAAAACCCGTTTCCACTTCGATCAGTACGTGAACCTGAGGCCAATCAAGCTGTATCCCGGCGTGGACAGCCCCCTCAAGGATAAGAAGGCGGGGGACATCAACTTCTACGTTGTCCGGGAGAACAGCGAGGACTTCTACATCAGCCTGGGCGACCACTTCGAGGGCGACAGCTACCGGAGCGACATCCATCTGGATCGCCGACTCTACAAGGCAAGCTTCGGCATAGACATCACCGTAAACCCGCCCCAGAAGATGGGCTTTCACATCGGCGCTTTGACCGCCCAGGGGGCAGAGCGGGTGGCTCGCTATTCCTTCGAGCTGGCAAAGCGGAAGGGCATGACCCGTGTAACCGCCGTCGACAAGGTGAACGTCCTGGGCGAGATGTACGATATCTGGCGGGAGTCGGTGAAGAAAGTCGCCTGCGAGTACCCGGGTATAGAGCTGGAGTTCACCCTGGTGGACGCCATAACCATGTTCTTCGTGCGCCGGCCGGAGTACTACCAGGTGGTGGTGGCCCCGAACCTCTTCGGCGACATCATCACCGACCTGGCGGCCGCCCTGGTAGGTGGCATGGGGATGGCTCCAGGCGGGAACATCAATCCAGAGGGCGGCCCCTCCATGTTCGAGCCGATCCACGGCAGCGGGCCGGACATCGCGGGCAAGGGGATAGCCAACCCTGTTGCGGCTATCCTGGCCGGCGGGATGATGCTGGAGCATCTGGGCGAGGAGAAGGCTGCGCGGCTATTGGAGAGCGCCGTGAGCGATGTGCTGGGAGCACGTGAGGTGAGGACCCCCGACCTGGGTGGTCGAAGCTCCACAATCCAGGTGGGAGACGCCATAGCGGCACAGGTGAAGGTGCTAGGCGACAGGCTGTAGCACCTCGAGGACAAGTTTAGTGCCCTCAGCGGCCTCTGGCAGTCGCCGATGGACGGCGAGATCATCGGGACGCTGAACGGCAAGTCCCGAGTGGTGGAGTAGCTATAATCGGACAGAGGAATCCATGCAACAGTCGGCGCGAAGGCATGTGTCCCTTTCCCTGCCGGTCAAGTTCCGGAGCAACGTCCGCTACCTCGGAAGCCTTTTGGGGCTGGTGCTTCGAGAGCAGGGGGGACTCGCCTTCTACAGGAGGGAAGAACAGATCCGCCGGATGGCGATCCGCCTGCGCTCGGAAGTCCCGCTACGCCTCTCGGAGCTGTTCGACCTGGTGGAGCCGCTGGACCAGACCACCGCCTTCCAGTCGGTCCGAGCCTTCGGCCTCTACTTCCACCTGGTCAACCTGGCCGAGCAGCAGCACCGGCTCCGAGTGATTCGCAGTGCAGAGAGCCGGGTACCTCGCCATCCCTTCCCCGAGTCGATTGCCCACGCCCTCCACCTCCTCCGCGAAAGGGGCGTTCAACGCGAGGCTTTGCTCGATTTGCTCGGCCAGCTCCAAGTATGGCCGGTTTTCACCGCTCATCCCACGGAGTCCCGTCCCCGAAGCGTGTTGGACCACCTCAGGAGGATCGACAGTCTGCTGGCCACGACGGAGTCGCTGGACCTTCGTCTGAGCGAGAGAAGGGAGATCGAGGACGCCCTTCGAGAAGAGATCACGCTTCTGTGGCAAACGGCAGAGGTGCGACCCACGGCGCCCTCTCCCC
>Ga0209745_1000949_pt1 | contig 17473 bp, 19 predicted proteins | sample BarGraNGADG00312_FD_184495 | JGI IMG/M metagenome (GOLD analysis project Ga0209745, IMG submission 184495) | Arctic peat soil microbial communities from Barrow, Alaska - Barrow Graham LP Ref core NGADG0004-312 (SPAdes) (version 2) | ecosystem: Environmental > Terrestrial > Soil > Wetlands > Peat...
TGAAGCCCGGAACGAGCGCGTAGCTGCTGGCACGATGGAGAGTCGGCGCGAGGATGCTCGTGTCGGTGGCGATCGTTGTGGCGCCGGCCTCGTTGAAGGCGTCGATCATGTCGACGCGCTGACCGGTGCAGGTGAAAAGGACGACTGGCACGACGTGAGAGGGTACCGATACGGGCGAATCGGCGAGAGGCGAAGATACGGAGGTGCTTCGCTTGCTGATCCGATTGGCGCTGGTCGGCCTCGGCGTCTGGCTCGCCCTGGCCCTCTATCTCTTCGTCTGGCCGAGCCAGGATCATCCACGTCGCGCCGCCGCGATCATCGTTTTGGCCGGCGACGAGGAGCATCGCTTTCCGCGGGCGCTCGAGCTTGCCCGCGCCGGCGTTGCCCCGGTTCTCGTCGTCTCTGACGGCGCCCGATCGAGCTGGGCGCCCGCCAGGAACCTGTGCGCCCATCCGGGCGGCTACGGCTTTCGGGTCATCTGTTTCCGCCCCGCTCCCTACTCGACCCGGGGCGAGGCGCGTGGCGCGCTGGTCTTGGCCGAGCGATACCACTGGCGCTCGCTGCTCGTGGTCACGTCGACCTATCACGTATTCCGAGCGCGACTGCTCTTCAAGCGCTGCCTCGACGGACACGCTCGCGTCTACGCGACCGGTACAGACGACAGCCTCGCCTGGCTGCCGCTCAACATGGCCAACGAGACGATCAAGCTCGGCCTGGTGTTCACGACGCGCCGCAGCTGCTGACGCCGCCCCGAGCCGCCCGGTGCCAGGCACGAAGACATGTCTTCCCAGGACATACGTCAGAAACGACCTGCTCAGGGCCGGTTTATGGCGCGATGGACATGTCCCGGTGCCTGGCACCGGGACATGTCTGGAGGGGGCGAGCTCGCGTCCCGCACCGTGCGCTTGTCAGTCGCCGCCTTGCTTCTCGCTCGGATGCCAACCGCCGCTCGAGCCTTTGTAGGTTCCGTGGAAGAGCACCAGCGGCGTTCGGGCGAGGATGCGCAGATCGAGCCAGAACGAGCGGTGCTCGACGTACCAGACGTCGAGCTCGATTCGCTCGTCCCAGGGCAACGAGGCTCGTCCGTTCACCTGCGCCCAGCCGGTCAGCCCGGGCTTGACCTCGAGCCGGCGCCGCTGCCGGGCGGTGTAGCTGTCGACCTGATAGCGGAGCGTCGGGCGCGGCCCCACGACGCTCATCTCGCCGCGGAGGATGTTCCAGAGCTGGGGCAGCTCGTCGAGAGAGAGGCGGCGCAACAGGCGCCCGAAGCGCGTGATGCGCGAGTCGCCTCGATTGACCGCGTAGCCGGCTCCCATCTTCTCGGCGCCGACGACCATCGTGCGCAGCTTGAGCAGCTCGAAGTCGCCGCCGTCCTTGCCGACGCGCTGCTGCCGGTACAGAACCGGGCCATGGTCCTCCAGCTTGATCGCAAGCGCCGCGAGCGCCAGCAGCGGGCTCGCGGCGATCAGACCGAAGCCCGCGACGACGACGTCCAGTGCCCGCTTCGAGACGTTCAGCGTGTGCCCTCCGCCTTCTCCCACATGGTCGGCGTTCCGGAGCGCAGATAGCGATAGTTGCCGACCAGCGTCGCCACGGTCACGAGCAGGTAGTAGTAGGCGATCCCCGCGCCCGGGACTCGGATTCGCAGGCGCCCGAAGGCGGCCAGGAGAAGCCAGGCAAGCTGCAGGCCGAGGGCGACCTGATAGACGAGCCCTTGCCCGACGAGCGCCGCGTTGGTGCCCAGCAGCACGATGTGAACGGCTCCGGTCTCGTAGCGAAGTAGGCGGTGCGAGAACAGCTCCAGGGCGTAGATGGGGGGGACGCGGTGCAGCATGCTTCCCGTGTAGACGTGGCGCAGGGCGCGGGTGATCATCCGAACCTTGCGCCCGAACTCGTCCTCGAGGTCGTGAGACTCCTTCTCCAGAGCCACCGCGGCCGGCTCGAACACGGCTCGGCGCCCGCGCTGAACCATCCTGAAGGGAAGCGCGAAGTCGTGCCCGGTGATCGCGGCGTCTTCGAGGTAGTCGCTTCGGCGCACGGTGTAGATGGCGCCGTTCCCGGCGGTGATCGAGCCGAGCTTCGACTCGTTCGAGCGCAGCCATAGCTCGTAGCGCCAGTAGAGGCCTTCGCGATTGGTGCCGTCGGAAGCGGTTAGCTGGAGCTTGCCCGAGACGTAAGCGACATCCTCGTCGGCGAAGTTCTCGACCAGGCGGCGCAGCGCGTCCGGCTGCCACTCGGTATTGGCGTCTGTGAAGGCGAGCAGCTCGCTCTCTGTCTCGCGCACGGCGCGATTCTGCGCCAGCGTCTTGCCGCCTCTCTCGCAGTCGAGCAAGTGAACGCGCGGCTCCCGCGCGGCGATCTCCTGGACGATCTCGTTGCTGCGGTCGCTCGAGCCGTCGGAGGCGACGACCAGCTCGAGCTTGCCGGCCGGATAGTCGAGCGCGAGCAGGTTCTCGATGCGGCGGCGAATGACCGTGTCTTCGTTGTGAGCGGCGACGATCAGGACGACGCTCGGCTCTACCTGAGCCTTGGCGACCGGGTGCGGTCGCAGGCGCGCGAGCAGGCCGGTGGCGAGCGGGTAACCGACGTGAGTCCAGACGATCAGCCCCAGCGAGGTCCAGAAGATGATCTCCAGCGCGAGCACGCTGCGAGTCTAGTTATCGGGGCGAGAGCGACTACCGGCGTAGCGCGGCGATCGAGCTCGTTCGCCGCGGTTCGCTAGATGCCATCGCAGGACGTCGCGCCGAGCTTGGAGTAGAGAAGTTGATCGATTTCCGACAAAGCTTCGTCGGTATCGGCGGCGTCCCGGTTGAACTGAACCGGGTCTTCGTAGCCTCTCCCGCTGCTCGCTTCGTCGAAGTACTTGATCACCACAGGGGCGCGCTGAACGATTTTGTTTATCGTCGGCTGCACGGTCGCGGGGGGCCTCATCTTCTTCAACTCGGCGAAGAAGTTCTCGTATATGTCTCGCAGCTTTGCCGCATTCGCCGCGAATTCGTCCCAGGTCGTTGGTAGAGCGTCAGTCTTCTTGCCGATATCCGCGCATAGCGCGTTCAAGCGCGCTCTGAATTCCGCTCTGGTAAGGCTCTCCCCGTTTTGCTGGGTGTTTCCACCGCTAGGAACGCTCTTCCCGTCTTCTTCGTTACTTCCGCCGCAGCCGCTGAAGGCGGCGGTGGCGATGAAGAGAAGGGCACCCGTGACAGCTATCAGCCTCATCTGTCCCCGCCTTCCCGATCGCGCCCGAAACGCCGGCCGGTTCACAAAACGCCGGTGAGGCCTCGCAGTTCGAGTCGAGGCCTCACCGGTATTCGTTTGCAGATGGCTCTAGGTTGTCTTGGCGCACTCCTTGCTGCCAATCTCGTTGAAGAGAGTCTTGCTCTCCTTGCTGTTGGCGCTGCCCTCGGCGATGAGCTTCTTGGCCAGCGTCACGTCATTCTTTTTTATTGCGGCGATCAGAGCTCCTGCGCGAACGGACTGTTCTTGGCCGAGCTTGACGATTCGCGTTACCGTCGCCTGCTCGTTGGCCGGCGGCTTGAGCTTGGCGAAGTCGGCTACGAGCTTTTTGTCCAGCGGCAGCAGCTTGTTGTAAAAGATGATCACTTCGGCGGTGTTCTGCGGGTTCCCGGCCTTCTTCACTTCTGCGTTGAAGGCGACGCAGAGCGCGTCCGCTTTTGTCGCGAACTGCTCCTTGGTCAAGGGCTTGTTGCTGCTTCCACCACCGCAGCTGGAGAGAACGAGCACCAGGCCGATTGCCAGCAGGCCCACCATTCCCAGCCTGCGTTTTTTCATCAGCTTCCTCCTCGTGTTGGGGCGCCCTTCTGCTCGAGCGCGGCATTGTCTGTGCTTGAACTATCTCGCATCGGCAAGATGGACTCGAGGAGCCGGCGCTCGATCGGGGGCAGACGGGCGCCTAGGCTAATCTCGTTGAGCCGAAGTACGAACATGCACGGAACGCACGAACACCAGCACCTGGGGCACGGCGCCGACCGGCACCAAGACGATCGCGGTTCACTGTTCGTTGCCCTGGCGCTGCTTGCGGGCGTGATGGTGGTCGAGATCGCCTTCGGGATAGTCGCCAGCTCGCTCGCGCTCCTGGCCGATGCCGGTCACATGCTCACCGACATCTTCGCGCTCGCTCTCGCGATCGCAGCCATCGGCATCGCCTCGCGGCCGGCAAGTGGGCGCTGGACCTACGGGCTCGGTCGCGTCGAGGTGCTTTCGGCGCAGGTAAACGGCGCCTCGCTGCTACTCATCGGGGTTTGGATCAGCTATTCGGCCGTTCGCCGGCTGATCTCGCCGCCCGAGGTGCGCGGCGGGATCGTACTGGTGGTGGCCCTGGCCGGAGCGCTGGCCAACATCGCGGCCGTGGCGGTGCTTGCCCGCCGGCAGTCGGAGAGCATCAACGTCCGCGGCGCCTTCCTGCACGTTGCTACCGATCTGGCGGGGTTCGTCGGCACGGCGCTCGCCGGCGCCCTGATCCTTTTCACCGGCTGGAACCGTTTCGATCCCATCGCCAGCCTGGGCGTTGCACTGCTTTGCTTCGTCTCGGCCTTCTCGCTCACCAGGGAGTCGTTGCGCATCGTGCTCGAGGGCTCACCGGGCCACATCGACCCCGACGCCGTCGGGCAGATGCTCGCCTCCGACTCTGAGGTCGTTGAGGTGCACGACCTACACGTATGGACGGTGACGAGCGGTTTTCCGGCTCTCTCGGCGCACGTTCTGGTGCGGCGGGAAGCGGACTGCCATGTCGCTCGGGCGCGCCTGGCCGACGCGCTCGGCGAGCACTTCGGCATCGATCACACGACGCTCCAGGTCGATCATGCTTCCGGCACCGGGCAATCACTCACGCTTGGTGCGGCGTCCGCTCGCAAGAGGCCCGTCGAACCTGGTTAGGCGCTCGCGGCCGTCTATGGGATATACATCTCGAAGACGGCCGCACGAAAGTAGAGGAGCTCTGAAATGTCACTGCGCATCGCTCTCATCTCTCCCGTTTGGTTCCGGGTACCTCCGGACGGATATGGCGGGATCGAATGGATCGTGTCGCTCCTGGCCGACTCGCTCGCAGACGCCGGCTACGACGTAACGCTCTTTGCCTCCGGCGACTCTCGCACCAAGGCGAAGTTGGTCTCGGTCTACGACCAGGCGCCGAGCTTGCAGATCGGGCGCTCGATTCCCGAGATGTACCACGCGCTCTCATGCTTCGAGCGCGCCGCCGAATTCGACATCATCAACGATCACTCCGGGTTGCCGGCCGCCGCGTTCGCCGGCCTGGTCGAGACGCCGGCCGTTCACACCCTGCACGGCCCGCTCGACGGCCCGATCGCGCCGAAGGTCTACGACCAGATTGCCCGCGTGGCACCTAGTGTCGGTCTGATCTCGATCTCGATGAACCAGCGCAAGCCCAGGCCCGACCTGCCCTGGATCGCCAACTGCCCCAATGCGCTCGATCTCTCGGTCTACCCATGCCAACCGCACAAGGGCGACTACCTGTTCTTCCTGGGCCGAATGAGCCCCGACAAGGGCGCCCACCGCGCCATCGCGATTGCCAAGGAGACCGGGCTTGCGCTCAAGATCGCGGGCAAGATGCAGGATCCCGAGGAGAAGGTGTACTTCAAGGAGCTTGTTCAGCCCCACCTCGGCGAGCAAATCGAGTACCTGGGTGAGGTCAACCACGGCGAAAAGGTCGAGCTCCTGCAGAACGCGCGCGTAACTCTCTTCCCGATCGATTGGGAAGAGCCGTTCGGCTTGGTACCGATCGAGTCGATGGCCTGCGGGACACCGGTTATCGCCACGCGTTACGGAGCCGTGCCGGAGGTCGTCAGCGAGGGATCCGGGGGCATCATCGTCGATGACTATCGCGAGATGGCCGGCATGATCGAGAAGGCCGACGAGATCGACCCCTGGGTCTGTAGGCGCTATGTCGAGAAGCACTTCACGCCCGAGCGGATGGTGGCCGACTACATCGCCGCCTACGAGAAGGCGATCGCCCGCTAGAGGCGGGCGCTCAGTCTGCGAAGTACGCGCTTAGAACTAGGCGCCGCCGGCGACCGAGCTCCAGTAACGCTTGAGTCCGAGATAGGAGTGTCTGAGCAGATCGGTGAGCTCGGAGAACTTGGCGGTCTCGGCGTCGATGTCTCTGCTCACCTCGTCGACGAACTCCCTTGCGCTCGCTCCGCGCCGCACGATCTCGGCCCAGAGCATCAGCCGGCGCCGGAAAACGCGCAAATGTTCCTCCGGCTCCGCGACGAGACCGAAGTGCGGTAGCGCCAATGTGTCGGGCTCGCGCCGCTCGATCTCGTCCAGGCTTGCATGCCAGGCTTCGAGATCGACGTCCGGCGGAGGCGTCGCCGGAAGGACGTACTGGCTCGGCGGCCAGCGAACCCCGACCGTGTCGCCCGCAAACAGCGTCCCTTCCTCGTTCATGAAACAGACGTGATGAACCGCGTGGCCCGGTGCCGCGAAGCAATCCAGCCCCACGACGCGCTCGCCGACGACCTCGATGTTCTCGGCCGGTACCGGCTGAACCGTGCCCCAGAGCACGTCGAACATGTCGCCGTAGAGACGTCTTGCGCTGCGCTCGAGCCGCTCGGGGCGGACGAGGTGGGGGGCGCCTCGCTCGGAGACGTGTACGCGCAAGCGCGGATTGGCGGCGACGAGCGCTCCGCAAGCGCCGGCGTGATCGAAATGGATGTGGGTGATGAGCAGGTGGCGGAGCTCGGCGACCGTGACGCCGAGCTCGGCGAGCCTGGATTCGAGCGTAGAGAGCGTCGTTCGCGGCCCGGGGTCTACGAGTGCGAGGCCGTCGTCGAGGTCGAGCAGGTAGGTGCAAAACAGCTGCTCTTCGCCGAGGAAATGGAGGTCGAGAGGCTCGAGCATGCCCCCGATGCTAGTCGCTGCTTGCGCTGCTACTCACCCTAACCGGCACTGAGGTCTGAGCGAACGTCCAGAATGCAGCCATCGACTTTTCCGAGTTCGCAATTACCCGACTGCCGGCTCCGCCTGCGCGCGTTCGCGTGTGGGGTGGACAAGACGTGATCGGAGTCGCTTATTCGGCCGGCTACTCCGTCGCGGACACTCCTCCCTATCACGCCGCTGTGATCGAAGACGCCCTCAGGCCGGGCTTCGATCCTCTCGCGGCCATCGACGAGGTCTTCAAATTGGCGTTGCCGCCGGCCGTGCTGGTCGTGAGCGGACTTGCCTGGGACATGCTCGACGACTCGACCGCCGACTGGTTCTACATGCAGCGGCGAGCGCTGGCGACGGGCGGAGGCCCGGATGCGCACCAGACGATCGAGGCCTTCAAGTACTGGTGGTTCCAGGAGGCCTTCACCGGCGTGCTGACCCACCATGAGCTTCGCTACGAGCTGCACCAGCGCTTCGAAGAGCGGATTTTCCAATGGCAACCGGCTCTATACCAGTACCTGGAGGGCGAGCCGAGCCTGGTGCTCGAGCGCTGGGTGATCGAGCGCGGCATCGTGAAGCCGCTGCGCTTCGAGTACGTTGGCGTTCGGCGCTGAGGTCGACCCGATTGATCTTCATCTTGCACCGGGCGAAGGAGGAGTCTCGTCTTCCCCCGGACGAACGGGTTAGGGTGCGCATCGTGAGACGTGCGCTGTTTCTGCTTCTGCTCGCTCCCGTGCTGCTTGCGGTCGGTTGCGGCTCGGCGACGGTGAAGGCGAATGCGAAAGCGACCGATAGCAACAGCTATAGCGTCCGAGCCGTCGAGCGCGCCTTCTTCCAGGCCGGCGTCCCCTTCCAGGCGGAGATGCTTCCGCAGTCGAATCCCTACCTTCGACCACCGGCCGGGAGCACCTTGGCCAGCGCCGTCCCGCTACCAAAGGGAAACAGCAAGCACGTGCAGGCGTTCCTGGTCGGACTGAACCGGGTCACCGCCGCGAGTGAAATGGCCTACGTCTTCGATACGAAGAAGAGCGCGGACGAAGCCGTCCGGGCGAAGTCGCTGTCGACGTGGCTGGAATCGAACCATCCCGTAATCAGCGTTCAGAAGCGAAACGTGATCATCCTCGCGGCGACCGGGGGCGACTCGGGCTTCGCGCAGCGGGTGCGCCGGGCGATCGCGGCTCTTCGCTAGCGCGCTGAGGCGCAAAGCGAGCCGGGAACGGTGCGCTGCCGAACCTACTGCAGCGACGCGAAAGCAGTGGTGGTGTCGGGCGCCATCAAGAGCGCTTCGATCTCGGGCGGCGCGAGGGGCCTGGAGAACAGGTAGCCCTGGCCCAGCTCGCAGCGCAAGTCACGCAGCATCGCGCGCTGCTCGGGCAACTCAATACCCTCGGCCAGCGCCCGCAGGCCGAATGTCTCGCCCAGTCGCACGATCGCGTCGGCGATGCGGTACTCGTCCGAGCCGGCCTCCACCACGCCGTCGACGAAGGGCTTGGCGACCTTGATGATGTCGGCCGGGAACTGGCGCAGATACTGCAGCGAGGAGTAGCCGGTGCCGAAGTCGTCGATCGCCACCTGAATCCCGAGCGTCTTCAGCTCGTTCAGGCGTCCGATCGCGGCCTCTACGTCTTCCATCAGCGCCGTCTCGGTGATCTCGAGGATCACGGTCTGGGGGTCGATTCCCGTTTGCTCGATCGCCGCGGCGACATCGTCGACGATCGTGCTGTGGTCGAGCTGTCGCCCCGAGAGGTTGATCGACATCACGAGATCGGCCTGGCCCGTCAGCTCCTGCCACTCGCGTCCCTGGCGGAGTGCTTCGTTCAGGATGAAGCGGCCGAGTGGAACGATCAGCCCGGTCTCCTCGGCCAGCGGGATGAAGTGGAAGGGAGGAATCAGGCCACGCTCTGGATGGTTCCAGCGGGTCAGCGCTTCGAGGCCGCAGATATCGCCGCTGTCGAGCATGACGATCGGCTGGTAGTGGATGACGAACTCGCTGGCGACCACGGCGCGCTCGAGCTCGGCCTTGAGCGCCAGGCGCTCGGCGACGGCGGCCCGCATCGCCGGCTCGAAGACCTCGAAGCCGGTGCGACCGTGTCGCTTGGCGTGGAACATCGCCACCTCGGCATTGCGAAGCAGCTCGGCCGCATCCTCGGCTTCGGCCTCTTCGCCCGGCACCACGGTGGCGCTTCCGATGCTCGCGTGCACGAACACTTCGTGCCGTCCGAGCAAGAGGAAGGAGCGTTCCAGCCCGGTCATGATTCGCTCGGCGACGGCCGCCGGCGACTCCGGCGGGCTCTCCTCGATCAAGACGGCCCACTCGTCGCTACCCAGCCGGGCGCAGGTGTCGTCGGTGCGGATGCTGGCGATCAGGCGATCGGAGACGGCGCGAAGAAGCTCGTCACCGGCGACGTGCCCGAGCGTGTCGTTGACGGTCTTGAAGTCGTCGAGGTTGACGATCATCACCGAGACCGGTTCGTTGCTGCGGCGGATCTTGTCCAGGGCCGCCTCTGTGCGCTCGAGGAAGTAGGAGCGGTTCGGGAGGGCCGTGAGCACGTCGAGGTGAGAGCGGCGCTGGAGCTCTGTCTCGAGCTCGTGCCTCTCTTCCAGCAGATCCTTGGTTCGCTGCAGGCTTTCGAGCGCAAGCACAGCCTGCGAGGAGAGGCTCTTGAGCGCCGACTGAATCTCGTCTGTCAGCGGCTTGGAGCTCTCCACCACGAGCTCGCCGATGCGGTCGTCCTGAAGCGTCAGCGGGGTCGAAGACTCGTGCTTTCGGCCAGCTATCGGCTCGCCACGGGTGGCGAACTCGAGCGTGCTTCGTCCAGAGCCGAGCAGCAGGCTCGCCCTGACGCGGCAGTGCTCGCCGGCAATGGCGGTGGCGGCCTCGACGATCGCCGCGCAGACTCGATCGTGCTCGCTGGCCGAGGCGAGGCTGCGCATCGCGCGCCGGAGCACGAGCTCTCGTCGAGTCGCGCGCTGCTGGCGAAGAACGAGCCCTGCCAGGCGCGTGATCACCAGAGCGACAACGGCGATGGAGCAGACGACGGTGGCGAGCACGTCGAGCTGCTCGGCGCCACGGGCGTTCTGCACGAAGAGAACCACGGGAGCCGTCATGGCGGCCGTCGTCAGCAAGCCCAATCGACTCGGTGTCAGCTCCTGCTTGCTCTCGGATGCGATGCTCCCGAGCTTGCGCCTGCTCGGGTGCAGCGCGCACGCGGCCAGCAGCGCAAACGCAATCACCTGAACCACCCGGATCGCCCAGGCCGCGTTCGAAAGCTCGCCCAGCCTGACGGCGGTTGCGGTGGCGGCTAGAGCAATCAGGAAAGCCACGGCGAGGCAGAGCAAGGCCGACGAGAGAGTCCAGGCGCGTAATCCGAGTACGAGCCTGGTTGTGAGAGCGAAAAGTGCCAGCAGGCCGAGGCAGTAGAGGACGGCCGCCGCCTCGACGCCAACGGCGATTGAGCCCGTGCCGAACTTCGGGGCAAGCAGCGTCACCCAGATCACTAGCGCCGCGGCGGCGGTCGCGGCACTGGTGTCGATCACGCTGCCCCAATCGCCCTCGCTCGCCCTGGCCACAACCAGCAGCGCGATTCCTCCGGCCAGCGTCAAGAGTCCGGCCGTAAAGAGGAGGTCGCCGAAACCGAGCCCACGGGCCGGCTCGTTGCTAGCGGCACCCAGCGCGACGAGTAGCGCTCCCGCGGCGAGCAGGTACCAGGCTGCCCCCGCCTTTGTGAAATCGACGCGAATCGCCAGCAGAATCACCGCGGAGCAGGCCAAACCAGCGACGAGAACGGGCGCGTCGCCTCCCGGCCACAGCAGTGCGAGCAGGGACGCGAGGGCGCCGAGTAAAACGCCGCAGTAGGGATAACACCGCCGGGGAAGCGCGGTCACGAGACCGATCATGTTTGGAATCGGGGTAGTGCGCATCCCCCGTTTTAGGGAGCCGAGGTTTAGCAGCGCCCTATTCGAGCGTAACTAAGAGCTCGAATCGAGCAGAAGCACTCCGCCGAGCCCGGCGCAGCAAAGGCGGCGACTCTCAGGCGAGACTGCCCGCGGCGTCCATCGCGCGCAGGCGACGAACGCGTTCCTCGATCGGCGGGTGTGTCGAGAAGAGCTTCGACATGCCGCGGGCGCTGAGCGGGTTCATGATGTAGAGCGACTCGGTTGCCGGGTTCACTTGCATCGGGATCGCCTTACTCGCTCGCTCGAGCGACTCGAGCGCGTCTGCAAGCGGAGCCGCCTGCCCGAGCAACCTGGCGCCGCTCGCGTCGGCCAGGTATTCCCGCTGGCGCGAGATGCCGAGCTGCAGTAGCGTCGCAGCAATCGGTCCGACGATCAGCGCGGCGAGCCCTCCGAGCGCGCTGAGCGGAGAGTCGTTCTCGCCGTCCCCGCCGAAGAACAAGAACATGTAGCTGAGCCAGGTGATGACCGATCCGATCATCGCCGCGATCGAAGACACGAGGATGTCGCGGTTCTTCACATGCGACAACTCGTGGGCGAGCACGCCTTTGACCTGCTCGCGCGGCATCAGTTGCAAGAGTCCCTGAGTGACGGCGACCGCCGCGTGCGCGGGGTTACGTCCCGTGGCGAAGGCGTTCGGCTGCTGCGAAGGGGTCATGTAGATGCGCGGCATCGGAAGCCCTGCGCGCTGGGTTAGCTCACGGATATCCGCGTAGAGGTCGGGTGCTTGCGACTCCTCGATCGGCTGAGCTCGGCTCGACTTGAGCGCAACCTTGTCGGAGAAGAAGTAGCCGAAGAAATTCATGACCACGGCCAGGCCGAGGAAGAGGTAGATGTAGCTTCCGCCGAGCAGGAAGCCGATCGCGACGAGCAGGCTTGATAGAGCCGCGATGAGAAGCCAGGTTCTGAGGCGAGTCGTGAATCCGATCATTTCTGTCGTGACCTCCGGTTGTTTCTCGTTGGCGTCGGGAGGTCTCTCCCTCACCCTTGTGCGGTCGGCCCCGCCGGGCCTTGCGGCTGTTCTGACGATAGAGCCCGAAGCGGAATACTCCCCTCCTGGGGCACCTGGATATTAGCCCAGGAACTCACTTCCGCGGGCTGCGCCGAGCGACCGCCGGCTCAGAACTCGGAGCAAGACGTCAGTGCTTGAGGTGGCGCCGATGGGTGAACACCATCGCGCCTCCGGCCTCGTTCACGGCCTCGATCGACTCACGGTCGCGCTTTGACCCGCCCGGCTGGACGATGTGCCTGATTCCCGCCTCGAGCGCCAGCTTGGGAATATCCGAGAAGGGGAACAGGGCGTCCGAGGCTAGTGCGGCCCCGCTCAGGTCGTGACCGTTTTCGCGAGCGCGCGAGATCGCGACCTTGATCGCGTCGAGCCGGCTGGGCTGGCCGCCGCAGATGCCAATCGTCTGCAGATCCTTCGCGATCACGACGCCGTTGGATGTCACGTGCTTGACGACCTTCCAGGCGAAGAGCAGGTCGCCCCAGGCCTCCTCGCTGATCTCGCCGCAGACGATCTCCATGCCCGAGCGATCCTCGAGGCCCCAGTCTCGATCCTGCGCCAGCAGGCCACCGAGAACTCGCTTGTAGTCCTTCTCGCCCGGGTCGCCGCGGCGGCGCTCGTAGTGCGTGAGCACGCGGGTCTCGAGCTCACGCAAAGCGTCGATGGCTTTCTGCGCGTAAGCCGGCGCGAAGAGGACCTCGATGAACTGTTCGGAGAGCAACTTGCCGAGCTCGGCAGAGATCGGCCTGTTGAGAATGACGACGCCTCCGTAAGCCGAGGACGGGTCGGCCGAGAGCGCTCTGATGAAGGCTTCTTCGGGCGAGGCGCCGACCGCGACTCCACAAGGATTGGCCTGCTTGACGATCACGCAGGCCGGCAGAGTGAACTCGTCGATGATCAGTCGCGCCGTCGAAAGGTCGTTGAGGTTGTTGAACGTCAGCTCGCGTCCGTGCAGCTGCTCGACACGCGAGAGCAGGTGGCGGCGGCCGTAGGCTTCGGCGTAGAAAGCGCCGCGCTGGTGCGGATTCTCGCCGTAGGGCAGGTCGAGCACCTTGACGAGGGTGGTGGTCATCGTCTCGGGGAAGGCTTCGCGATCGGCGAACCAAGCCGCGATGGCCGATTCATAGGCGGCGGTGGTGGCGAAGGCCTCGCCGGCGAGCTGCCGGCGAGTCTCCTCGGAGAGCTCGCCCGACTGGCGCAACTCGTCCAGGACGAAGACGTACTGGTCGGCTCGTGAGACGACCGCGACGTGGGGATAGTTCTTCGCCGCCGCGCGGGCGAGCGTCGGTCCGGCCACGTCGATCATCTCGACCGCGTCCTCTTCGCGCACGCCGTAGCGGGCGACGACCTTGGCGAAGGGATAGAAGTTGACGCAGACGAGGTCGAACGGCTCGATGGAGTTCTCGCTCAGCGCGGCGACGTCGTCTTCGCGATCGCGGCGGGCGAGGATGGCGGCATGGATGGCCGGGTGCAGTGTCTTGAAGCGGCCGGTCAGCTTCTCGGATTTGGTCGTCTCCTCGGCGCTCGCGACTTTGAGCCCGAAGGAGCTGACCGCCTCGGTCGTATCGCCACTGGCGGTTAGCTCCCAGCCCAGCTCGATAAGCCCGCGCGCGAACTCCTCTAGACCGTTCTTGTCGTAGACGGAGATGAGCGCTCGTTTGGTCATGTGATCACCACTCGACGGGAACTCTCCCGCAACCGTACTCGTCCGTCAAGACAGAGTCGGGCAGCTTGGGGCAACAAGCGATGCTCGACGGCATGAATTCGCTCGGCCAGAGTCCCTGTGTCGTCGTCGTCTCGAACCTCGACCGGCTCCTGCAAGATGACCGCCCCGGTGTCGACGCCCTCGTCGACGAAATGGACGGTCACGCCCGTCCAGCGGACTCCGTAAGTCAGCGCGTCATCGATGGCGTGGGCGCCCGGGAAGGACGGAAGAAGCGCCGGGTGCAGGTTGATGACACGTCTGGGGAAGCGGCTCAGGAAGGCGGGCGTGAGCACGTGCATGTAGCCGGCCAGCACGACCCATTCGGCGCCGCGGTCTTGCAGCCAGCCGGCCAGCGCCGTGTCGCGCGCGGGGCGATCCGGATAGTCGTCGAACTCGAATACGGCGGTCTCGATTCCCGCCTTCGCGGCTCGCTCCAGCCCCATCCCCCCCGGCTTGTTCGAGCCGACACAGGCGATCGGCAATTCGGCATCGATCAGGGCTTGCAGGTTGGTCCCCGAGCCCGAGACGAGAACGCCGATCAAGTGAACTGCACTCCTTCGGCGCCCTGCTCCAGCCGTCCGATCACGAGATCGTCCGGGCTCACGTCGGCTTCCGGGATGACGACGCAGTAGCCGATGCCGAGGTTGAAGACGCGCCGTTGCTCCTCTTCGCTGACGCCTTTTTCGCTGATCCAGTCGTAAACCGCACCGCGCTGCCAGGAGCCGGTCTCGATGCGCGCTCCGACGCCGGGTGGAAGCACGCGGGCCAGGTTCCCCGGGATGCCTCCGCCGGTGATGTGCGCCAGCGCATGGACGTCGGCCCGCTCACGTAGCCTGCGCACGTCGTCCAGATAGCAGAGAGTCGGCGGAAGGAGCAGGTCGGCGTCGTAGCCCGCCGAGCCGATCAGGCTGCGCACGAGCGTGAAGCCGTTCGCGTGCAGGCCGGCTGAGCGCAGGCCAAGCACGACGTCGCCGGGCTTGCAGCTGGAGGGCCCGTCGATCAAGCGCTCGCGCTCGACCAGACCGATGCATGTGCCCGCAAAGTCGAGCTCGCCCTCGGCGTAGATGCCGGGAAGCTCGGCTGTCTCTCCGCCCAGGAGCACGCAGCTCGAGTCGCGGCAGACCTCCGCCGCGCCTTCCACCAGCTCGGTCACCAGCTCGAGCTCGATCTTGTTGGCGGCGACGTAGTCGAGAAAGAAGAGCGGCTCGGCGCCGCAGGTGAGAACGTCGTTGATGCAGTGGGCGGTCACGTCCATTCCGCCCCAGCGCAGGTGCCCGCTGGCGCGCTGCAAGACCAGCTTTGTCCCGACACTGTCGGTCGAGGCAGCGAGAAGTCGTTTCTCGTCGAGCGCGTAGAGGCCGGCGAAGCCGCCGAAGGATCCGCTGGCGCCACGGGTGTGAGTTGACGCGACGGCGGTGCGCAGGCGCTCGACGATCTCTTCGGCCTTGGCCAGCGAAACCCCGGCCGCCTCGTAACTCATTCCAGCCACCCCGGCAGTGTATTTGCCGGGGCCGCTGTTTGCCCCGGTGCTTCCGCGACCGGCTCGTAGCTGGTACAAACGCAGGCGATGCGGATTCCCGAGTCGATCGCAATGCGCTGCCTGGCCGGGCGTGAGCCTTTCCCGGGAACCTGGGTCGCGCTCACGCTGGAATGTGCGGAGGAGGGGACGAAGACGGCGCTCTCTTTCGCCTTTGGCCCGACGAGAGAGGACGGACGCCTTTTCCTGCGCCGCGAGGACGTGCTCGCCCAGGCCCGCTACTTCGACGAGGGAGTGGGTCTCGATTACGGGAACGTCGAGGAGCGCTGGAGCGGTCGAGGCTGGCTTTCGGTCGCCGGCGCCGCCGAGCTGAGGCACCAGCTCAGGCTCACCTTCGCGGATCCTCCGCTCAGGCAGGCCTCGACGCATCGAGTTGCCGCGGCTCGAGCGCTGCGCTATCTCAACGAGCACGAGGGCGAGCGCCTTTCGATCAAGGTCGAGAGCCAGTTACCGAGCGAGGTGACGCTCGATCTGACCACCCCCGGGCGCGGAGACTGGCTACCCGAGTCGCTGTACGAGCCGGTGCAAGAAATTCTCACTCGGCTTGCGCGCCGCGAGCTGCCGGATTTGATCGACGAAGGCGTTCTCACGCCCGAGACGGCGTCCCGGATCGAGCAGGAGATCATCGACCACGGGGCTTCGCCCGTGATTCCACCAGATATCGCTCTGCTCCTCACCAGCGCTACCGCCGACGGCGAGCAGGCCTGGACGATCGAGGCGCCGCTCTGGACACGCGAAGAGGGGCCGAGCGACCTGACGCTCTGGATGCACGCACGCGAGCACGAGACCGGTCTGGAGCTCGAGCTCCGCGGCATAGCGTTCGTCTAGCGGGCGCCTCTAGGCCGGCGTGGCCGGCGCCGTCTCGATCTCTATTTCGAGCTCGATCGGGAAGGCGAGCGAGACAGTGACCAGGCAGTCCTCTTTGGCCTTCTGAGCTACCTCCCGCGCAAGCTCTTCCTGCCCCGCGTCGGTCTTGATGACGACCCGGAGGCTCATGCGCTTGAAGCCGAACTGCCCGTCGTCGCGTCTCCCGACGACCCCGTCGCCACTCACTCCGAGACCGTGCAGCGGCAGACCGCGGCGCTCGGCGATGCCCGAGAGCGTGACCGCCAGGCACGAGGCGGCGGCGCCAACGAAGAAGTCCTCGGGGCTCCAGATCGTGGCGTCCTTACCCCGAAACTCGGGCGGCGAGGAGGTCTCTATCTCCTTCTTGCCGTTGACGCGGGTGGCGACTCGCGTGTCGCCGAGCCACTCGACTACAACCGGGAAACTGAACTCCTTTATGCGCATCTCGTTCTCTTTCATCGAGCCTGGGTTGAGTTAGAAAAGCGTGCTCGCCAGCTGGCGGCGGTACTGAAGCGAAAGCGGATTGTCGGCGCCGAGATCGCCGAAGAGCGCGATCATGTAGCGCCCCAGCCGCTGCCGTACCGGATCATCGCCGCCACGAACCTGTTCGAGCAAGAGCTCGAGCGCCTGCTTGTGATCGCCGGCCTCGAGTGCGGAGGCCACCTCGGGCGCCTCGCCGGAGCTCTTCAGCTCCGCCAGCACCTGCTCGGTCGCCGAGGGACCGCTGAGCTGATCGAGGAAGCGCGCTATCGCCGTCGCGGGCTGAACGCCGACGAACTCGGCGACGACGTTGCCGCCCCGGAAGGCCTTGACGGCCGGGATTCCGCGAATCGAGTACATCGCGGCGACATCCTGGTTCTCGTCCACGTCGATTTTGACCAGCTCGACCGCGCCGCTCCGTGCCCCGATCTCCTTCTCGAGCAAAGGGCCGAGCATCGTGCAGGGCGCACACCAGGGCGCCCAGAAATCGACCACCACCGGCAGCTCACGCGAGCGCTCGATCACGTCTCGCTCGAAGGTCTCGCTAGTCACATCCATGGAATCTCCTCTGGTTTGCTCAAAGGTCGTATGGGCAATACTCTACACAACTAAACAATGGTAAGGTATATTCCCAACAACACCATGTCCCTACCCCATCCCATTCCAGACGACCTGATCGAGTTGATCGCGTACCGGCTTCGCGCCATCGCCGAGCCGATGCGGATCAAGCTGCTCGACCGTTTGCGAGACGGCGAGGCGTGTGTCGGCGAGCTGGTTGTCGCGGCCGGCGCGTCGCAGCAGAACGTCTCCAAGCACCTTCGCGTCCTGCTCGACGCCGGCATCGTAGGTAAGCGAAAAGACGGAAACCGCACTTACTACCGGATAGTCGATCAGGGCGTGTTCTCGCTCTGCGAGAAGGTGTGCGGAACGCTTCAGCGCCAGTTCGCGGAGCTTGGCTCGTTGCTGGAGGAAACGGGGAACGGGCGAGGAGGAGGCAGAAGATGAGAGTCAACATGGGGTCAATCGATCGGCTGGTGAGGAC
>Ga0209745_1000950_pt1 | contig 17465 bp, 8 predicted proteins | sample BarGraNGADG00312_FD_184495 | JGI IMG/M metagenome (GOLD analysis project Ga0209745, IMG submission 184495) | Arctic peat soil microbial communities from Barrow, Alaska - Barrow Graham LP Ref core NGADG0004-312 (SPAdes) (version 2) | ecosystem: Environmental > Terrestrial > Soil > Wetlands > Peat ...
AGTTCGCCCAGCTCTGCGGGTATACCGTCGAGCGCCTCGCTCACCATCACCTCGAATCGCTCGGGATCAACTTCGACCATGCAGCAAGTGTCCAACCCAACGCCATACGTGCCGCGCTGAGGCATCCGCTCATCCGGATCTGAGCGGACAGCAGTTTCGGTCGCCCGCATGCCGACAGGCGGCGGTAAGGCGTACAACGTCAGTACTGGCCGAAAGCGTCGGACCCTTGCCGTACGGTGCGGGGATGAGCATTCCACAGATCCCCGGCTACACCATCGGAGACGGTGGCACGAGCCTGACGACCATGTGGAGCCGACCCGTCGGTGGCTATCCAGCGGCGCTGTGGCCCAGTGATCGATTGAATGGCATCGACTCGAGCCCGTCCGGCTGGGTGGTCGTCGAGGAGCACTTCTTCACCCCGAGTGAGCACGGAGGTCGCGGCTGCGTGTTGGTGGATGCTGGCACCGAGGAGGACGCGCTCAGGGACACGACCTGGATCGGACGAGAGCTCGGCGGTTTCAGCGTCTGGAGTTCGCCGAGCGGTGACGGCGGCTACGACAACGGGCTCAGCGAAGACCGAGGCGGCGTAATCACTGAGTTCTTCGTTCAGGCGCGCAACGCCACCGGCACCTCCATGCCGCAGATCGACGTTTCCCACCCGTTCCTCTGGTTCTGGGATGCCTTTGAGGTCCCAAACGGTTGGCACTACGTCAGCGCTGCCGGTCGCGAGCACGAGCTCATCCGCTATGAGCGAAGCGAAGACGCCTGGAAAGTCGAAGTCCGCGTCCAAGAACTCCGGACGTTCCTCAACACCTACGGAAAGTCCGCAATCGTTCAGCTCGACTACGTGACCAAGGTCGTGGAAGGCGACTTCGAACGGGTCGACAGCGACTTCCGCAACGGCTGGGCCTACGTCGACTTCCATGCCGTCGCGGACTTCCTGACCGGTAGCTCCCGCCCCTCGATGTCGCGCCTGTTCGGCCAATACGTCCTGGCGGGGCAGAACACGGCTCGACGACCTAGGTGGGAAGAGTTCCACTCTGCGACTGAGCACCCGAGCTTCATCTACGGCACCGACCCTGAGACTGGAGAGCAACTCACCCACACGTGTGACCCCGATGAGCTCGGGTCCTACTTCGACCAGGACAACTCGCGCCTCCACTACCTCACTCCCATCTACTTCAAACGGGCGGTGCTCCAGGACTACGTCGCGGAGCCGGGCAGGTATGAGGTGACTCCCTTCCGGCTGTCCTGCTTCAACCTCTGGGGTGTCGACATCTCCATCAACGGCGCCGGGCTGGTGGAGGTCTACCTCGGCGACATCGGCAGTATGGTCCCGCACGAGGAATGGGGACACTGGCGCAGCTACAACGTCCCGCCCGAAGGCAAGATGGAAGAGGGACGCGTCCGTCGGGACTTCCTGAACCAGTGGGCATCATCGCCCGACCCGATAGGCGACATGCGGCGAGCACGCGAAGACGCGAACGATGCCGCCCGTCAGAAGCTCGGAGGTGAACTGTGGCGGTCTCTGCCCTCTGACCTCGAGCTTCAGTACCGGTCGCTCATGGGCCCACTCACAGACGACCCGGCCGCGCTGATCGGCCCCCTCCTTATCATCGCGAAGGTGTTTATCGACGGGCTCGACTCTAGCCTTCTGAAGAAGGCGGTCTTGGGGGCAAAGAAGGAAGAAAAATCTCTGTCGCTGCTGAGGAAGTTGCTTACCTCACTCGGCGACGCGGCCGACTCTTCCAAGGTCCTGCGAGATCTCTACGCTATGCGTTCGCGGGGAGGAGTGGCTCACCTGAGCAACTCGGACTCGAAGGCCGCGCTTGCTGAACTAGGCATCGCCGAGATGGCACCGATCGTCGCGTTCGAGAGGGTCGTCCGGCAGGTCGGAGAGGCAGTCTCGAAGATTGGCGATCTTCTGGCCAATTCGGCTGGGATCGACTTGGGCAGTTCCAGGGAGGAGTGATGACCAAGCGAGCCGTCTCACGAGGCACCGAAGCCAACAAGCGGTGGAGTTCGCGGCTGAGGACGTCGACCGTGTCGCTCACCCAAAATGAAGCGGCCGCGTTGTACTCGATCCGCGGTGCCCAGACCACGGGCTCCGCCCAGGGCCGACCTCCAAGGATCTCCTCGGAGCAGATCAACGCGGCCAGACGCTCACCGTTCAGCACCCGATCCTTCCGGAGAGTTCGGACTAGTGTCAGCAACGTACTGAGGTAGTTGGAGGAGCCGGTTGATTTCGAACCCTGGGGCATCGGGGCACCACGCTGCCGTTCTGTGCGGCCGTCTTGACGATGACAACGACTTTGGTGCCCTCGGATGGTCAGAGCAGTCGCCCACTGGGCCGAACCTCCTCGTCTTTGGACTGGAGCAAGGGATGAAGCCCCTGTCCTCGCACGCGCGAACCTGCGGCCGCCAGATCCAGTCGAAGAACCACTCCCGCCGGCTCAAATGCTGGGTCAAGAAATGACACTCCGGGCACCCCACCACGGCTACGCATACCAGGACGTCATCACCGGTACCGCGTTCGTCGACCTCATGCTCGGAACCGCCACCACGATCAAGGTCGACCTCAAAGACTTCGACGGCGACCGCTTCGACGACCTCACCATCAAGTACACCGCTGGGCGCCGGGTCCGGCTCCAAATCAAGCACACCACCATCGACCGCGAACTCGCACGAAGCACCTTTTCCTCGGACAAGCGCGACCTGCGGCTGGACTTGCTCCTGCGCGCTCTACTCGATGACCTCGCCGACAACCCCGACACCACCTACAGAGTCGTAGTTCGCGATGGGAACCCGGACAGCGACCTGGCCAAGATCCTCGCCACATTCGATCCGGCCGACGACCCTGGAGACCCGCTACCCGGTGTTACCACTCGCCGGTACAGGTTCGACCCGGAAAAGCTCCGCGACACCAATCCTTGGAAGAAGCTCGTCAATAGCTTCCCCGACGACGAACTGCGCACAGCGTGCGCACGCCTGGTCATCGACACCGCCGCGCCCGCAGCATCCCTCAGCTTCACCTCGCCCGGCCCCGCAGAGGTCGCGCTGCTGCGGCGAGTGACCGAAGAACTCGGTGCCGGACGCCCGCCCAACACGACCCGAGCAGCAGAAGACGTGGCGCTCGCGCTCGCCCACGCTGCCACCGCAGCCCGCGCCATCGACGGAGAGGTCTCCCGCACCGACGTCGCTCCCGAGCTACGGCTCACCACCGACTTCGGCGCAGTACGCGATGGACACCCCGTCGAACCCGCGGTCGCGGTGACGAGAACCGGCGCCGCCGACGCCCTTCGCGCTCAAATCGACACGACCGCACCTGCTGGTGGTCGCGTCGTCCTCACCGGCGAACCCGGCGCCGGCAAGTCGTGGCTCTGCGAGCAAATCGCCGATTCCTACCGCGCCGACGACTGGATAGTCGTCCGCCACCACTGCTGGCTCGGCGAGACCGACAGAGACCGAAACGAACGAGTGCTCGCCGACGTCGTCATCGGCAGCCTCCTCAACCAGCTCGAAGCCATCGTCCCCAACGCCGTCGCCGACCTAAGGCCTCGGTTCGCCGCAATCGCCGAAGCGCTCGAAACCGCCATCCGCGCCTGCCGCACCAAACACCCCGACCGGCAGTTGCTCCTCATCGTCGATGGCCTCGACCACATTGACCGGGTCCTCGGCCGCCAGGTCGGCGGCACCCCGGCCGCCGACGCGTCACGCGCCCTCGTCGACCAGCTCGCTGCCATCGAACTGCCCGACGGTTGCTCCCTGCTGATCGCCAGCCAGCCGGGCGATCACCTCGACAACGCCGCTCCAGCATCGGGTGTACCGCTGCAGATGCCGGGCATGTCCACCGGAGAGCTTCGCTCCCTCGCGCAGCGGCACGGCGTCCTCGACAACCCGGAAACTGGAGCAGCAGCAGTCCCGGCCGACGTGCGCATCATCGTCGACCTCCTCGAAGCCCGCTCGAACGGCAACGCGCTCTATGCCACCTACCTTTGCCGCCACGCGACCGGCGTCTCACCTCTCGACGGAACCACCTCCGCCCCCGTCACCGTCGCTGACACCATCGAGCGCCTCAACCAGGTCCCCGAAGCGGCGACCGACCTCGACGAGTACTACCGGCACCTCCTGAGCACCCTGACCGGCGAACAAGAGCTCGCCATCGGCGCGCTTGCAATCTGCGACTTCGCGCTCACCCAGGACGAACTCGGACAGGTCCTGCCGCTTGTTCAGCCCGTCCTCGGACTAGCGCTCGCAAGACTGGCGCCCATCCTGAACTCCCTGCCGGGCCTCGGCGGACTAAAGGTCCACCACGAGAGCTTCAGCCGCTACATCCGCCGGGACAAGCCAGGAGCGTGGTCCAACCTCGTCCGCCGCAGCGCAGCGGATTGGCTCATTAGCCGCGGGTTCCTCACCGACACGCGCGCGTTCAGGCACCTGCCTCAACTGCTTGCCGACCTCGGTGAGTACGACGAGCTCAAGGCGCTCATCGACGCCGAGTTCGTGACCAAAGCAGTCACGGCGCTCCAGCCACCGGACGCCATCAAGGAGGTGCTCGCCGTCGTTGCCAGGCAGGCGCAAGCACGCCGCGACTGGTCGACACTTATGACCTGCCTGGAGGCTCACCGTGCAGTAGTCGTCTACGAACATGAATCGCTGCCCGACACCCTCGTCGAATACGCCGACGTGGTCGTCGGCATCCTCGGCGCTGACGTGGTCGCCGAACGACTTATGTACGAAGGACCCACCACCTTCACCTCACGCTGGGGTCTGCGGCTCTGCGAGGCGGTCGACCGGGCTGGAGCGGCCGCGCCCTGGGAGGCCTACATCGCCGCGCGTGAGCGCGAGGCCGAAACCGAGCACACCCACTACGGGTCCGACAGCGACGGCCGCCTTTACCTGGCTATTCAGCTTGGGCGCCTTCGGCTACGACCTGCCGACAAAGGCCCCATCGAGGCTGGCAAGCTCGCCGGGCATCTCGACGATCATGAAGGAACGCCGCCTCTCCGAGAGCTCATCAAGGTCCTCGCTGCCGGCCTCCCATCAAAGGATCTCGTCAAGGCCGCCCACGCGATGACCGACCCCGCCAAAGCGGCGACTGTGTTCATCACCCTCGCCGACCTCGCCTCCCGGGGAGTAGGAGGTCTCGCACCCGCACGCGACCTGGCGCGTGAAGCCTGGAGCCGCGCGCCAGGTTCCAACATAAGCAGGTGCCTAGACCACGGCATCGACCCCGCCGACCTTCTGGCCGGTCTCGGCGTCGCCGACCTCGAAGCCGACCTCCGCGCAGCCACCCAAACTCTCCTTGAGGAACGCAGCGCCGACCGTCCCGGTTTCGTCGGACGCTGGCTCGCCCTGCTCAGGCTCGCCCACGCCCTCGACCGCACTAGGCCCATCAAACTGAACGCCGAATTGGCAGGCGAAGGGTTCTACCGCGCCTGGCTGCGATTCGCCGTCGCCACCGTGGGCCTGCGCGAAGAATTCGCCATCGGCGTGACAACGCCTGAAGACGCATCAACAGCTGTGCGAGTCGCGCTCGAACAGCTCGCCGCCGAAGCGTCACCGTTCACCGGCACACCACGCGCGGTCGACCTGTACTCCATCCACTCCCACATTCACGACGTCATCGAACGTGCGCTCCTTGTCGTCCAGCCCGACGACCTCGACACCGTCCTCGACCATCTCACCGCCATCGGTGGCGGCACCACCACCTCGCTTTCCGGCATGGCCGAGACCGGTCCGCTCGCAACGAACGACCTGCTCGGCATCCTCAGCCGAGTTTCCGACGTCATCGGCATCGAGCCCATCCACAAGCTTCTGCCCGCTGTGCGCGCCGCTCGCAACGACATGCGCACCATGTACTCGGTCACCGCCGACTTTGAGGTCGCAACCGCCCGCATCTGCGTCGACGCCGGTGCAAAGGCCGAAGCCGAAGACTGCTGGGAACGAGCCGCGCTCCTCCTCGGCGCATACGGCGGCCACAAAGACGTCACGATCACCGAGTTCGTCGCCGCGGTCGAAGACCTCGCAACCATCGACATCGACGCAGCCCGCACAGCGCTCGCCCGGCTCCAAGACCCCGCCTACCTGGTCAGCCAGCATACTGACGGCCGCGAAACCCGCCACGTGCCCGGCTCATGGTGGGAACTCGCCGCCAACGTCGACCCCATCGCCGCAGCAACAGACGCCGGCGCCCTTCTCACCAGCGAGTTTGGCTTCGAGGACTACCTCGCCCACGCAACCCAGGTTGAGCTCCTCACCACCCAAACCGGGACCGCCGACCCGGTCGCGCTCGCCGCCCTACGTCTCACCATCGGTACCAGCTGGAGACGACCCGAAACCGACATTGAAATCCTCACCAGACTCCAACCCGAACTCGGCACCACCAACCAAGCCGACGTCGCCCTCGCAACACTGGCAAACAGCATCGCCGCCAGCTACGACAACCAGCCCCTCATGTACGCCGGAGACATGCCGAAATCCGTCGCCCCGCCCGAACTCGTTGCAGCCGTCGAACAACTCGGCGGACCCACTTTCCCCGCCCGACAACCACGCCCCGAAAAGGACAACAACGGCGGATACCGCCGAGACCCCTTCAGAACCCCTGACGCGCTGAAGAAGCTGCTTGACGCAGCCCAGCGACCGAAGCTTCCAGACGGCCGCCGCGGAGCCGCCGTCGCGGCACGCGACTACGAAGACAAGGACTACGACTCCGACCCGAACGCCCCACGATGGGACCTGGACGCCCTCGCCAACGCCATCGGGTGGCGCATCCTCGAAGTGACAGCCGCCGACGGGCCCGCTGCGGGCAAAAGCATCCTTGACGACGTCACACGCGAACTGCGCTACACGTCCAACAACGAAATCTTCGCCATCCTCGCCGAGGGCATCGCCAGACAGTGCGACGGCACCATTCCCGACCTGGAGCAGGTCGCAAGCTACTGCTACACCCTCGCCTACATCCGTATCCGCGGCGGCGGCGGATGGCGCACATTCGCAGGACGCGAACGCGTCGACCTCTGGACCAACGCCTACTCCCTCCACGCCGACACCGCTGAGCAAACCCTCGCAGCCGCCATCGCGAAGAACATCGCAACCGACGCCCAAGGCACCTACGGCATCGCCGAAGCCGTGATCTCAGCGTTCGCAGCCCAACCCGCCAACGGTCCCGGCGGCACCGCCGTCAAAGTTTGGAACACAGCCTTCGACGTTCTCGAGCGCCGCATCCCCGGCCACGCCGACCGCAGCCACCCGCCATACAAGCCGCGGCCGACCCCCGACAACTCCGACGACCTCAACATCGCGCTGGCAATCCTCGCCATCGCCAACACCGCCCAGCCGAAACGCGAAGACTTCCGCCTCGCACTCCTCGCAACCGCGTTCCTCATCGCCTGCCGACCCGCCCTCGCACAAGCGGCACTGATCCCCGTGCTCCAAGCTGACTTCGACGCCGGCCGCACCACCTGGCTCCTCGAAACCATCCGCGACAACCTCCCACGAGGCGAACTCACCGACACCCTCGCAGCCCAGCTCACCGAGATGGCCACGAGCGACCTCCTCTCCGTCCGAGTCCTCGCCGGCGAAGTCCTCGAAGACCAAGGCCGCCCAGTGCCTGACCCGCCCGCAACCCAACCCGACGCCGCTCTCCGCCTCGGCATCGCCAAAGCACTCGACGAGCAGCGATGACCGACTACACGCCCCAAGAGCAAGCGAAAGCCATGACCGCCGACTACCTCGCCGAACGACTCGACGCGGCCGGCAACCCACCAGGCTTCCGTGAGGCAGTCGAGTCGCGCCTGGCTGAGCGCGTTGAAGCCATCATCGAACGCGACAAAGCCCAGACCCGCCACCTGCGGTCGCGCGGCCCCAACACGCCCCCGACGTACTACGCACATGAAGAAGCACCTGAGGACGCACTCCAAGCCGCAGCAGCCGGCGCCCGAACCGCAATGGCCATGGCAGGAGAAATGGTCGAACCAATCCCGTTCGAACGTGGAGCCGCCCAAGCCCTCGCCGCAACCGCAGCATGGGCCATCCGTAGCGAAGCAGCACGAGTGCCACGCCCACCCACACGGCCAGCCAACCTGCACTGGTCCCTGCCACCAGTGCCATGGGTCGAAGCCGAGAACGTTCCCTGGCCACCACCAGAGGGAACAGGTCTAGTCGGAAGGCACCAGCTGACGGACCCCGAACTTACCCGCTGCGCCGAACAGCCGTACGCCGACTGGGTCCAACTCGGGCTCATGGAGCGCCAGAACACATTCGAATCCCGCCACTCCAAACAGCCCAGCCGACAGATGCTCCTCGCAGCAGGGCTCGAGACATCAAACGGCCAACCAACCACAAGGCAGCTGCCGTTCGCCGACTCGCGCCCGACCATCTGGTCCCGCCTGCACAAGGAACTGCTCCCGTCACTCACCGAGGAGCGAGCCCGAGAAATCCTCGCCACCACTGCAGGCCCGCTCGCCGCCCTCCTGTGGTTCAGCGAAGAGCCAGGTGCCCCCGACCCAGACCGCGGCGCCGGCCTCCACCCGTTCCTCCTAGGCCCGCGCATCGAACTCGTGACACTCCTCGGGCTTCGCCCAGAAATGCCGACCATGCGCCTGACCCTCATCGACGACAACGGACCGGCGCTCGTATGCCGTCAGTGGCGTGGCTTCCTCATTGACGATGGCAACTATGAGCCGCTAGAGCCAGCCCTTCACGGCGCGGATCTGCTTCTGCGGTCAGACCTGTACTTAAAGCTCCAAGCAACGATTGGTCCAGACCGCGTTCGCCTGGGCATTTCGCTCACATTTTGGCCCGACCGAGATCCATCGGGCAGCGCCGCAACGGGTTTGATCGATGGGGCTGCCGAATTCGCTCTCGACCGCTTTGGTCCCTTCGAAGAGTGATGCATGGCATCGGGAGGTGGCTCGCGACTCACCGCCCGGCTTGACGCAGCTTGAGCTGTGTAGGAACACGGACTCGAAGGCTGGCTGAGAGTCTGTGAACTTGCCCGCACACCGCGTCAATCTGGGCGCTGTGATGCCTGCCCCACGGTGGGCGATAGGCGGCTGATAAGACGCAGTTGACCCCGATCGGGGCCACGGCGAATCGGTGCATGCTTGGAGCACTCGACGAGGCGCCCCATCCGGAGGCCTGCCACATCGACCACTCGCGGCGTCGTCTGTGGCACTGCAGTCCGTGGAGCGGATCGCCGTCGCACCCTCGCGGAAGTCCGGCGGTGTGATCGTATAGGAACGCCGCAGATCGTCGTAGGGGCTCTGACGCGACACACGGCGGCGCGGCCGGCGCCCAGCTAGCAACCTTGTATCCGCCGGGTTTGTTGGTGTGCAGGGAGGTCCGCTACGAGAGCCAGGCGGGCTCGACCCTGCGGTACTGATAGCCGGGATTCAGCGGTGGGTCGAGGAACCATCCAGCGAGTTGGCGGCACAGCTCAGATGCGATGAACGCCTGACGGTTCTGGTCGTTCAGTTCATTGTCAGTCAGCCGATCGTATTCGAGGCCTTGCGCGTAGTGCATCGGGATCGCGCCGCGCTCGAACATGCGATGTGCGAAGGCGTTCCTGTTGCGCGCGACTTCCCGCATTTTTCCGGGCAGGTCGGCCCAAGTGTCGCGTCTCGCTGCGTCCTGCTCGATCAGGTCTTGGATGCCGTCAATCTTCGTTGCGAGCTTGGTCCGCTTGAGGTTCTGGGGTTTCCAACCCTGATTCAGCAGGATCAAGTCGATAAATCGCTCCATGAGTATGGTCTGCGCTATGTGCCGTCCGACGACCTCGAAGTCGTTCGGCCTATGTGGTCGTATGGAATCGGCCAAGGGACGGTGATCGTTGCCATGTCATGGAGCCTGCCAGACGAGGCGCTGCTCTGACTACGCGATCACGCGGGTGTCCGGGTCGGCTCCGCAACAGCCCCCAGGAGCTGAGCGCGCGAGGGGTGAACTGGGTGCTGCGGGATTCGTCGCATTCGCGCAACGCGCTGTCATCGGCAGACATCCGGTCGTCCGCATCGCCGAATCGCGGCGGTTAGACGCAATTGGGGCCAGGCTGGGGTCGACCGGTCTATGTGCGCCGGCTCCGTGTGGATCTGTCGAACGCACTCCACTGCCGCACAGCGGCAATTGTTCGGGGTTCTCGGGTTTGCCATCGAGGCAGCCAGGGCAGCAACTAGAGTCGACTCATGGGGCGCATCAAGGGGCACTACGAGTGGGACGACGACGACCTCGCCCCCGGGCACAAGAAGGAGGGCGGTCTCCACCAGAACCTCTTCGACAACGACGGCAAACTGAAGGGCAGCGCTCGGTTCATCCCCGACGGCAGCGATCCCGAGCCTTTGGTCGTCACGGAGACGATCTACGTCCCTGTCGAAGAGCGACGCCTAAGCAGGGAAGACGAAGAGCTTCATCAGGCCATCGCTGCCCTGGTGGTGCAGTTGATCGACCTTGGGATCGCGAAAGGGAAGCCGCTCGCAGAGCAGTGGTGGCGGGGAACTGCTCGTCCAGTAATCGATGCGAAGCGAGCGGCCTTGCATGAGCGTCGCTCGCGCCGCAAGGAGCGGAAAAGGGCCACTGCTGTTGGCGGGACCGTTGTCCAGCCGTCGCACGAGGTGGATGAGGCATCGATCGCGAACCGACCGAGCATGTCGAGCGCAGAGGCGCAGGCGCGCTTCCTGGCAGCGCTCGCTGCTCGGGCGTACAGCGACGAACAGATGAGGCTTGTGACGAGCAGCAACATCGTGGATGGTGAGGGACTTGCGGAGCTGCAGCGCTTGCTGGGAGAACTCCCCTCCGGTCAGGTCAGAGGCTTGATCGAGGAGATGGTCAGGAACCCTGTCATGCTGGGTGACGACACCTTGGCAGATCTCGCAAGCATCCTCGGCAGACGAGCTCTCAAGAGCCATAGCGCGGTCCGGAGCCGGCGCGCTCTGAAGTAGCCGGCCTCATGGGCCCGCTCGCCCAACGCACTGAATTGCCGGACAGGGCGATCGCTACGCGGCGGATGAGTGCGTTCGGATGACGCGCAGTTGGTACCCCGGGTGTGTCCCGCGAAGGATCGGTGACCGGTCACCGATCCTCGCTGCGACGAGGTCGCCGCTTCTCTCGGTGCACGCAACCATTGCGAAAGCGAGTCAGTGCCCAGGCGCAAACAGGATGAGCAGGATCGCAACGGCTAGGGGCACGGGCAGCGGCCAATGCACGCCGGGTGCTAGCCAGCGCGAGTGGGGAGCGAGTCGCCGGTCAGCGGGTCCACCACGACGTCGAGGCCGGTCGCCCGCAGCGACACCCTGGTGGCGGCGAGCAGCACCACCGCGATGCCCACCGAGAGCCAGACGCTGAGTTCGACTGCGGTCGATGTCCAGATGATCGACGGCCACATCATGGCGGCCAAGAGCAGCCACATCGCACCGAACTGGCGCCCCCGTTTTCGGAGATCTTTCAACACGGACACGAACCGGACCACAAGGGCTATGGCTGCCGTGCCCACCCCAGCCCCGACCAGCGAACCGATGCTGAGTTCAGCGGGGCCACCATGTGCAAGGCCTGACACGTCGGACAGCAACCTAGGCACCGCGAACAGCACAGCCAGACCGAGCAGTCCAGCTCGCAGCGGCGACATGCTCAAGGCGAGGTCGACCGGCCGTACCTGTTCGGTCACGCGAGTGGCGTAGGCCACGGGGTCGCCGAACACCTCCTCGAGGCCCCTGACAGGCAACGTTTCGGGCGCACGTAGGACTCATCCCCGATGAACTGCCACTCGCTCGCTCCAGCGAGCGAGAACCCGGCTAGATTCGGCTCGTGATCACGTCCCTGTTGCGCCAGGTCGACACTGCGCGCGTTCTCGCTGCCTCGGCCGCGTTGCAGATGGACCGGGACAACTTGAACGAGTTGCTGGTTCTGCAGAACCTGTCCCGTCTCGCGGCGATGCACCCCTCGCCGCAGGGCAAGGACCTGTCGTCGTCGGCCATCAAGCGGCTTCTGTCTGCCGACGAGGTGGGTGGTCCGGACGTGTTGAGCCAGCTCGATCCATTTGAAGGGTTCCCTGTCGTGGAGGTGCCAGTACCTCCTCACCGTTTCTTGGTGCTTGAGGGGTTAGCGACTGACTCGGCCGAGATTGCCGCTCGGGCGCTGCGGGCGGTCTTCGCAACGCCCGAGATCGACTTCCCGGCCCGCTACCAGGTCGAGGTGTCGTCGGCGGCCAACTTCCTGCTGGGGTTGAGCGACGTCCTGTCGCGACGCTTCGGGCGGACCGTCCACGATCGCGCGCCGAAGCTCACCCGCAAAGTCACCGTCCCGAGCGGCGCCCGCCTCGCAGAGCTCGCGCAGCGCGTGGTGTTCAGCCGCGAGGAACTGTTCGCCGGCAAGAGCCCGTCCGAGGCGCAGTTCCTGGCCCAGTCCCTGATGTGGCGTCACGGCGAGATGAACCTGGTGAACTCGAGCGCCCCCGACGGCGCCCAGGACGAAATGCCGGGAGCGGCCAATGAGGCGACGCCCGACGACGTGTTCGCGTCGATGACGAACGCGGCGGACGACGACAGCAGCATGATCGTCCGGCCACTCGTCGAGACTCATCTCGGCATCGTCGTCGCCAGCCCGACCTCCCTCGCCGCCACGTTGCGTCACTTCATCGTCGTGGGAGCGAAACGGCACGACTGCGTGAGCCAGCTCGTTGCGGCCCTCACTGATAGTGCGGTCAGCGACCTCAAGTTCCTGCTCGAGACCACCACCGACGCCCCGTTGCGGTTGGTGCCGGCGCGACCAGCGCAGGATGTCGACAACTCCCCCGGAATGGCCGGCCGAGTTCCCGAGGTCGGAGAACCTGACGCCAACACAGACGAACAAACGGACGTCACAGCCGACGACCACGCAGAGGCCAACCCGGACGTCGGCTCTGGCGCATTCCCGGACCCGAGCCGGCAGCACGGCGTCGTCCGGCTGACCGCGCCCTTCGACGGCGACAAGATCCTCGACGTGCGGCTCACCGTCGACACGCTCGACAACTACGACCCCACGACCGTGTGGGGGCACGCCACCACCCCGACGATCGACGTGACCCCGCTGCCCCAACCCGCCGACCGAGTTCTCATCCTCGACACGCACCTCGGGATCGGCCGCGACCACCTCTACCTCGGCGGCGACGAGCACAGCCCCGGCCTCTTCGCGAGCATCAGCGACCTCAGCACCATCTTTCACGCACCAGGCATCGACCGTTTGACCCTGTGGTACTTCGCCAAAGCGCTGCACCGCCTCCACAAGTCGACACGCGTCCTCTCATTCTCAGTGGTTGACACATTTGCCATCTACAGGGACGCCCACGACAGCTTCTACCTTTCCGACGACGCCGCCCCACATCTCATGAACGTGGCGACCGGCTCGGGCCAGGAGCTCCGCGACGAAGCCGCCCGCGCGGCCGGCTCCCCGTTCGCGCTTTACGGGAACGGCATTTCAAGGGCGCTCGCCTGCCACGGCGACGCCAGCCCGGTCTCAGTCATCCTCGCCGACCCGGGCGTCTGCTTCGCACGACTCGGCGAACTGACCGCGTGGGCCCGCTGTCGCCTCCAGCCTGAGAGCACTGCGAGCGGCCTGGATATCCATCCTCACGGTACGCCCGAACTGCAACTGCCCGAGTCGATCACCTACTGGCTTTGGCAACTCCACATCACCGAACCATCCCTGCTCTCCACCCCGCCCGGGGTCAGCGAACTGCAGGTCGAAACCCAGATCACGCGACCGCACTATGACCCCGACGACCTCCACGACTCCGGAACCGGCCACGAGAACTGGGTGGCACACAATCCTTCGGCCACCGACCTCGACCCGATCGTGCCCGGCGCAGGCACGGTCGGGTTCACACTCGTCGCTCGGCCCCCTTCGTCGACGCCCGAGACGGGACCACCGAACCATGTGGACCGTCAACTCATCAAGGCCCTCATCGACGGGCTCGCCTCCATCAACACGCGGCCGGATGACTGGCCCGCAGACCGACGCGCCGCAATAGTGGACGCCGTGGCGCCCGCCGGATACAAGGAGATGACCCACATCGTCCGAGCCGACGACAGCCTCCTGTTGTGGCCCGGCACTCTCCCTCCGGCGAGGCGCGTCAACGACGCGACCACCGCCCAGATCCTCGACCGTCTGGGCGAGCACCTCGCCGCAGCCGGATTCCGACGCGGACCTATCCCCGACGAGGACCGCACCAACTTCCTCAACGAGCATGTGACCGGCTACTTCATCGGCTTGCTCGAACGGGAAGTACCCGAGCTCGACGCCGCCACGGCGCTTCCCCGGCTCGTCGCTATGTACGAGGCGCTGCTGCACGAGTCCGCCGCCGACGCCGAACGACTCCCCACGCGCATCGCCTGCTTCGGCGAGCACGCCTCCGACGTGAAACGGATCCAACGACACCGCCAAAGCGGGACCACCTCCAGCATCTCGCTGCGGTTCCTCATCGAGTACGTCGCCGCACATGCGCCGACGGGCAGCGCAACCCTGACGAACGAGAAGTACGACCTGCTCCTGGCCATCGCATCTGAGGTAGTCAACAAGGGGATGCTGTCCGACACCCTGCGCCGCAGACTCACAGACCATCAGATCAGCGTCCTGGCATCGGATCGCCTCGGAATCTCTGGTGAGCAGGAGGCCTACGCCAAGGCGGTCACGGCGTTCACCGAGGACTTGACCACCCGAACCGTCCGTCAGGCCGCCGAACTGGCCAGGTCGGTCCTGGACACAACCAACGACATGGACGCCACCCGGACCCCCAGCGACGTCACTTCCGACGACCCGACCGAACCGGAGACGCCGCTGCAAGACCTCGACGTGCTCGCCACAGCCGAGTACGGCTTCTCATACACCCAGCTCGTAGCCGCGTGCGGCGCCCTAATCGATGCCTCCCGCGAGTCGGGGCAAGAAGACATCGGGTCCCTCGACGAGCCCACGGTACGCCGGGTCATCTGCGAGTCGACCGGCATGGGCGACGCCAACGCCCAAGTGATGCTGGACGCGCTCACCCTGGCGCCCGTTGAGGACTACTGGGCCGGAACCGACGCCTACCCCTGGAGGTTCAACCGGGACCGCTCCTACCTGCGACGCCCGCTCGTCGCGATGCCGTCGGCCTCATCTGATGCCAGGGAGCTGCTGTTCGGTCACCGTAACGTCTGGCTCACTCCGCGGCACTGGCTCGAGCGGCATCTGACGGGTCGGCTCCGGGCGAAGTCCCCCGAGATGAAGCGGGCCTTGGCAGCGCAGCGAGACGCCAAGGGCGCCGAGTTCGAGACAGAAATAGAGCACACAGCTCGCGGCGCCGGCATCCATGCCGTCGTGCGACGGTTCAAGAAGGCGGGCAGCCTCGATCTCGGGAACGTCGACGGCAAGGACCTCGGCGACGTCGACGTTCTCCTCGTGAGCCCGCGCGGGACCGTAGTGGCCATCGAGGCCAAGGCCCTCGAGACGGGCAGAACCCCCGGCGAGCTGGCCAACGAGGTCGACTCCCTCACAAATGGCCCGAAGGCGGCAACTACCCGCATCAAGGACCGGGTCGCCGTCCTGACGCGGCACCTGCGCGAGGTCGAGCAAGCACTTGGCCTGACGCACGATCCGCGACGACGGATCGTCCCCCTCGTCGTTACTGACGCTCCGCTTCTGGGCAACTACCTCAGCACATCAGAAGTCACGATCGTGGCTCTAGATGAACTCGTCGACGCGATCGCCGCGATTGACACCGCACGAAGACGGAGGTAACACGCCGCCAGCCGTCACTTACGTCTCGAGCATTCCTATTTGGCTTGCATCACTTCGCTGGGCAAGCAGTCCATGCGCCACGAGACGTCCGCTCATCGGCTAGATCCGGTCGTATTTTGTCGACCGTCCGCCATCCCGATAGCGGAACCTCGAGGGGAACCTGATCCTGCAGCTGCACAGGTCCGGACCGTGCATGCAAGGAGCGTCCCGTAGGACTAGTCCTGTGAAGATTCCCGCTCGCGCACCCCTTATGAAGCAGGCACACAGGACCCCGGTCTCGCCCGGCCGGCAGCTACCCCTACGCGGGCTTGCCGACGAAGTAGGTGCGCTTGGCGCTCAACCGGGGAGATCCACCGAGTCACTGGATGACGCAAGAACGGGTGACTATTCACACCCACGAGGCTCTATGCAGTCAGGAGGCACGCCCTCATCGCATGGGCGAGCGTTTCGTCGGGGACGGCCGCCTGCGTCCTACTGGGCGGAATGACGCTCGCTGTACCGGGTGCCACGGGATTCGTGGCACTCGCGCAACGCGCTGTCATCGGCATGTGCGCGCATCGACCCGGGCCACCTCACTTGGGCTCCGAGGCCCCGGTTTACACCAACGACCTCGTATGGGGGGCCGGTGGGTTCGCTCATTAGCTGTGGCTGGGCTTGATGATGACAGTGGGTGGACATGAACTCTCAGGGTTCCGCGGGATGGACGGGCACGTTGAGACGGATGCCTCGGCGGGGGCTGGGGCCGACGCGAACGCGTCCCGGTGCCTCCGGATGTGGAGTCTACGATTCTCCTATACACCGCTATACATTCGTATACTTGGGCATGGGCTGACATCCTGCGTCGACCGATTAGTCATGTCGCGGAGCGCAGGACGATCCCGAAGCTCCACCCTCCACGTCTGACTGGGTGTGTCCTATTCAGCGGGTGCGAGCATGGGCGCCGCCGCGACGCACTCTCATGGCTCCAGATGAGTAAGTCAGCTCATCCGGGTTATGCCGGTGATTCGACTGCCGGTGAGCGTTTCCTGTGGCACCAGAAGACGGACTGTGAGGAGCAGTCGCCTCGGGAGCTAATCCAGAAGACATCCAGCGCAACTTCCGAACGCAGGGGGTGATCCTCTACGCGTTGGCCGAGACCGAGCAGCCCGAGACTCAAGGTGCTGGACTCGATTGACCTCCGTTGGACGAACCGGCACACCAGCACGCCTGCGGCTACACCGCGTCTACGGGCCGGCCCCCCCGCACCGCCCAGTGCGGCAACAGGTGTTGCCCGCCGTTTGACATCTGACCCGCGGCGACCACCGCCATGTCGCAGCCCTGCACTGTCACGGGCATGGAACAGCACACCGGAGAGGCCACCCGGCTGGCCTGCTCGAGAGATGAGGGCGGCCGTCTCCCAGGATGCTCCCGGGCGGCGGCTGGCCGGGCCCGCGCACCGAACCTCCATGCGCACTGAAACTAGAACAGCACTTATCTGGGATAACTGCTACTATAGTTTCAGGAGATGATCGAATGGCTGAGATGTCCAGGACCGAGCGACCCGGCCGCGCCCACCCGTACTCGAGCCCGACCAGGGCCGGCGTGTGGCTGCTCGGTGCGGAGATCGCACGGGAGCGCAAGCGGGCCGCCGTGACGGCCGCCGACCTGGCCGAGCGCGCCCGGATCAGCCTGGTGACCTTGCGCAAGGTCGAGCGTGGCGAGCCCTCGGTGGCGATCGGGACCGTGTT
>Ga0209745_1000951_pt1 | contig 17462 bp, 17 predicted proteins | sample BarGraNGADG00312_FD_184495 | JGI IMG/M metagenome (GOLD analysis project Ga0209745, IMG submission 184495) | Arctic peat soil microbial communities from Barrow, Alaska - Barrow Graham LP Ref core NGADG0004-312 (SPAdes) (version 2) | ecosystem: Environmental > Terrestrial > Soil > Wetlands > Peat...
GTCAGTGCGAAGAACATCCCGACCACCCACCAACTGCCGGGCACCCGGAGCCGCTCCTCGTAGTTCATTGCCCAAAGCTATCCGTGGTTGGCAGGATGGCAGCAGGAGGACATCGTGAACACATCCCAGAAGCTGCTCTGGAACCTGTACGCCGGTGCGGTCGGCGCCCTGACCACCGTGCTGGCGGTAAAGGCCGTGAACGCTGCCTGGGAGCTGGCCACCGGCGACGCTCCCCCGGAGCCGAACGACCCGGAGGTCCCGCTGCGCCGGGCGCTCACCTGGGCGATCGCCAGCGGTATCGGCATCGGGCTTTCACAGCTCCTGGTGAACCGTTTCGCCGCAGGTCAGTGGACCCGCGTCATGGGCACGCCCGCGCCGAAGTTCAACAAGACGACGCTGCGCATTTGATCCTCGGTTGGCGGTCGCCGGCCTGGTTCGGTTCAGCCGGCGCAGTCCACGCAGTAGGTGAGGCCGTTCTTCACCTCGGCGATCTGGCTGCGGTGCTTCACGAGGAAGCAGGAGGCGCAGGTGAACTCGTCGGCTTGGCGCGGCAGCACCCGGACGGTCAGTTCCTCATGCGACAGGTCCGCCCCGGGCAGCTCGAACGTCTCGGCAGCTTCGACCTCGTCCTCGTCGACCTTTCCGGAATTCTTGTCGTTCCGCCGGGTCTTCAGTTCCTCGATCGAGTCTTCGCTCTCCTCGTCGGTCTTGCGAGGGGCATCGTAGTCGGTTGCCATGGGTTAAGTTCCATCTCCGTTCCGCGGTGCCCGTGTGGCGGGTGTTCGGGCATCTGGTGCGAGGAATCTATATCACATCCCGGGCAACGGATCCCTCGCCACCACGTGCGGAGGGCCGACTCCGGCGGCCCCGCTGACGTGGTGAACGGGCATCGGGTTGGTAGGTTACATCCAGACACAAATTTGGAAGTGAGACCATGACTCACCGAGACCACGGCCGTGCAGCCAGGGGTCCGGTACGCCACCCGCCGCAGACCACCCATCTGGAGATACAAATGGACAGCGCCTTGACCCCCCGGGAGATCCAGGCACGCATCCGCGCGGGTGAGCCGCTCTCCGATGTCGCGCGCGCAGCGGGGATGGGCACCGAATGGGTGGAGCCCTTCGCTGCGCCGGTGCTGGCCGAACGTGAGTTCATCGCCGGGCAGGCACAATCGCACCCGGTGCGTCGCGGCGCGGAGACGATCGCGCACCGCACCCTTGGCCAGGTCGTCGAGGACCGGCTGGCTTCCCGTCGGGTCGACGCGGAGACGGTCGTCTGGGATGCCTGGAAGATCGAGGCCCGGCGCTGGCTGGTCCGGGTCGACTACGACTCGGGCAAGTCGCACCGCGAGGCCCGCTTCATCTACGACGCCAGCGGACGGTTCTCCACCGCGGACAACGACGACGCGCGTTGGCTGCTCGGCCTGCACTCGGCGTCCCACGGTCCCCAGCCGGGTCGCCGCCGCCGCGACGAGGAGGCCGAACCCACCGTCGACCTCAACGACGAGCTCGCCCTGGTGCGGGTGGTGCAGCCGCGGGCCGACGAGCCCGCCGATCCCGACGACACCGTGCCGATGGACGAGCTGGACGGCGAAATCGACGACGCCTACGCAGAAGGCGAGCTCGCCGAGGTGGACGGCGTCTATGACATCGTCCCAACGGCGGATTCCGGCCTCGATGTGCTCTACGACATGCTCTCGAGCTTCGACGAGGACTCGGTGCAGATCTATGCCGGCCTGATCAGGCCGACTGACGCGCCGGTGACCCGTCCGATCCTTGACGAGGCGCCCGAGGACGAGGACGAGGTCGACGACGAGCCGGAGCCCGAGGCCGAGGTGCTGCCGGTGGCGGAGGGCGAGCCGAAACCGGTCGTCACCGAGCCGGAGCAGCCCGCACTGGTTGAAGGGCCCGTGGCCAAGTCGAAGCGCAAGCATGCCCACGTGCCGAGCTGGGATGAGATCATGTTCGGCTCGCCGAGGAACCCGCAGAAGCGCTGATCACTCCGCTTCGAACGGCAGCGGCTCGGGGCTGAGGGTCACCGCAGCCACTTGCGCGGTGACATGCCGGCGATGGTGACGGCGGCACAGCACCTGATAGGCGACCTCGGCATCACCGATGTCCCCCACCACCACCTGGCTGCCCTCGGTCACCATCACGCCGTTGATGGTGCGAGCGTTGTGCGTGGCCGGCTCGCCGCACCAGCATCGGGGCCGCACCTGAAGCATTTCCATCCGGTCGCACAGCTCCACCAGCCGCCGGGACGCAGGGAAGAGTTCGGTGCGGAAGTCGGTGAGGATCCCGAAGCAGAAGACGTCGATCTGCAGCTCGTCGACGATGCGGGCCAGTTGGTCGATGTGGGCGGGCGTGTAGAACTGCGCCTCGTCGCACACCAGGAAGTCGACGCGGCGGCCGCCGGTCAGTTCGGAGACCACGTACTTCCACAGGTCGAGGTCGTTCGTGACCTCCATCGCCGGGGAGGTGAGGCCGATCCGGGAGGTGATCGTTGCCTCGCCGGAGCGGTCCAGCATGGTGAACAGGCGACCCAGCCGTCCGGCGGTGGACTCGGTGTAGGCCACCTGCAGGGCGAGGGTGGATTTGCCGCAGTCCATCGGCCCGGTGAAGTAGGTCAGTTCAGCCACGGCCGACATTCTCGCCCACAGCGGGCGCACACACCTACTTCGATTCTTCGATGGCGCGCAACGCGTCCTCGACGCCATGCCCGTCGGTCATATCGATGCGCACGCGCGGACCGTCGCGCTCCTCGTCCCAGGGGTAGTAGTCACGCTCGATCACGTCCTGCCAGGTGGGGACCGTCTGGCCTTCGAGGTCAGGCTGGCGCGCTTCGACCCGGCGTCGGTGCTCGACCTCGTCGGCGACGAAGCACTCGAACACCGCGTACCGCGCCCCCGTGGCGGCAGCCAGGTCGGCCCACATGCTGCGGGTGAGCGGCCAGGGGTTGACCAGGTCGACGACGACGTCGCGGCCGAGCAGCAGGTTGGACTGCGCCAGTTCGTGGACAACGGCGTACCCGAGCGGCCCCGGCTCGATGCCGGCACGCTCGAGCGCGGTCTCGACCGCGTCCACACGAAGGTAGGTGGCGCCCAGCGCGCGGGTCAGCTCCGCGGACAGGGTGGTCTTGCCAGTACCCGGCAGTCCGGACACGACGATGATTGTTCCCACGAGCACGACCCTAGGGGGAGTCAGGTCACCAGCAGGGGCACAGCGAGCTCTGCCGGAGTCAGCGAGCCGTGCATGCCCACCAGGTCGAGTTCGCGGGGCAGGCTGCGGCTGAGTACCGCGCCGTCGTCTGCCATGGCCACCAGCACGTCGCCGAACCGGTCGGCAAGCTGCGGCCGTACATCGCCGAACCAGCCCTCATCGATCGCCTCGGCCCGCGTCCGCACCCACGCTGCGCTGCCAAGGCGGTCCTGCCAGAGCGACGCGACCGCGTCCGGCACCGGGGTCATCAACTGGCGGAACCTTCCCTCGCCGGCGAACGCCGACACGTCGGCCATCAGGTCGGGCTCGTCCTCCACGAGGAGTCGCCGGTCCTCTGGCACGTTGACCATGCCGTGGTCTCCGGTGATGACCATTCTGACGTCGTCAGGCAGGGCGGCGCGGAGCGCCCCGACCAACGCGTCGGCCGCGGCGAGTTCAGTCAGCCATTGCGGACTGCCGAGACCATGCACGTGCCCAGCGTGGTCGAGTTGCCGCTCGTAGAAGTAGGAAAAGGTCCGCTCCCCCGCCGCCGCCTGCACGGCCAGGTCGACCCGGCGGCGCCGGTTGCGCTCGTCGGTCACGGGCAGGAAAGCCGGTCCCCGCAGGGCGGCAGTCGTCAGCCCGCTACCGGCAAAGTGCGCGGGAGCGATCGTCGACGTCCGTACGCCGGCGCTGGCGAGGCGTTCGAAGTAGGTGAGCTGTGGCTGGACGTCCAGGCCGCTGAGGTCGGCCGGCCACCGCAGGGTGTTAAGGACGGTGCGGGCCTGCGGATACCAGAAGGAGTAGCCGGCGATCCCATGGCCACCGGGTGGCAGCCCCGTCCCGATGCTCGTGATCGAGGTGGCGGTCGTGCTCGGCACCCCCGAGGTGATCCAGCGCCCGGCAAGGCCGGAAAGGTTGGGCGCGTGCGCGGCGTGGTCGTTGAGCTGGTGCCAGCCCAGCCCGTCGATCAGAACCAGCAGGTAGCGGTGGGCATCCGGCAGCCCGAGGACGTCGGTGGCGCCGGGAACGCCGAGGTGTGCGCCGATGCTGGGCAGCAGGTCGGAGAGGGTGGAGACGCCATAGTCGGGAACAGCAGGACGGGTCATCCGAAGCTGCCGGTGGCGAGCTGCAGCGCGGTGCCGAAGGCAACCAGCTGCTGCACCTTCGCTTCCCCGTCGCCGGCAGCGCTGATGCGCACCGTCAGGTCGTCGCCGGCGATCATGCCGGTCAGGCCGTGGTCGGCCTCGCAGTCGGGGTCGGCGCAGGTGGCCGGCTCAAGGTCCACCCGACGCATGGTGCCCCAGGTGATGGTCAGCCAGGTCTCTGCCACCGACGCCCGGCCCGAGCCGTAGCGTTCAGGGTGCGACACCACCTGGCTGAGGGCGACCGAGTTGATGCGCCGCAGCGGCACCGACTCTGTCGTGGTCAGGGCCTGGCCGGGTTCGCCCGGCGATTCGTTCTCGTCGGTGTGTCCGACGATCAGCCGGGACGCGGTGAGCACTAGCACCGACAGGTGCCGCTGGATCTCGTCGCGGTTGAAGGTCGCCTCGTGGTGCACCAGGTGCGCGACCGGGTCCTCGGTGCCGAGGGCGAGTGAGACGGCGTCCGCCACCAGTTCCGGGAAGTACCCGCAGTCGTGGATCTCGGTGTTCAGGACCGGCGGCAGGCGCAGCGCAGGGCGTGACGTCATTGCCCCATCCTCCCACGCGAGTCCGTCAGCCCCAATTCTGCTGCTCGAGGTCCAGCGGGTGACGCAGAGTGGCGGCCGCTGACGCGTCTGTACCTCCTCCTCGTCTAGTGTGTGGGACCGTGAGCACCCGTCCATTCATCGCCGCCCGCGTCGAGGAGTTCATCGATCGGCGCGTTGAGGGCTTCCTGCGCGCCCTCGGCTGGCGCGAGAAGGTGATCTGCTACACCGGCTACGGCACTGGCGAGAGCATCCGGGTGCTCGGCCGCGTCGTCCTCGTGCCCAAGCGCGCCCGCTCCGGGCTCGGCAAGGCAACGGAGGACCTGATCAAGCGCCGAGGCTTCCGCAACTTCGTCAGCGCTGCGTGCGTCCGGGCGTCGGTCATGATCAGCGTCGGCAGCCAGGTGGTCACCACCACCACCGACCGCGGCGGCTACATCGACCAGCGGGTCCGCAACCACGGGCTGCACCCGGGCTGGCGGACGGTGGACGTGCGCAGCTCCACCTCACGTACCGCGCGCGCCGACGTGCACGTGATCGCCGACGACGTCGAGTTCGGATTGGTCTCCGACATCGACGACACCATCATCTCGACCATGCTCCCCCGTCCGATGATCGCGGCCTGGAACTCCTTCATCAGGGATGAGTCGGCGCGCCAGTCGGTGCCGGGCATGGCGCGGATGTACGCCGACCTGCTGGCAGACCACCCCGGCTCCCCGGTGATCTACATCTCCACCGGCGCCTGGAACACCCACGGCTTCCTTTCCCGCTTCCTGAAGCGCCACGGCTACCCGGCCGGCCCGATGCTGCTCACCGACTGGGGGCCGACCAACGCCGGGTGGTTCCGGTCCGGGATGGCGCACAAGACGGAGACGCTGCTGCAGCTCACCAGGGATCTTCCGAACATCTCCTGGCTGCTCGTCGGCGACGACGGCCAGCACGACCCGGTGATCTATGCCGACTTCGCGCACGTCGCGCCGGAGAAGGTGCGGGCGATCGCGATCCGCCAGCTGACTCCCACAGAGCAGGTGCTCGCCCACGGCACCACGACGGTGCTGCCGGAGGAGCAGGAAGCTGCAGCCGACACCCCGTGGGTCGTCGCCCCGGACGGGCGCGGGCTGCTGTCGGGGCTGCGCAGCCTGCTCGACACCAAGTGATGACAAATGAGAGAGAAGCCGGACCCTGATGGTTGCCAAGCCACCGCTCGATGAGGAAGCCACCGAGCTGATCGTCGATGTCGACGTGTCGGCGGAGATGGAAACCAGCTTCCTCGAGTACGCCTACTCGGTGATCTACTCCCGCGCCCTGCCCGACGCAAGGGACGGGCTGAAGCCGGTGCAGCGCCGCATCCTGTTCACGATGGACCAGATGCGGATCCGTCCAGACACTTCGCACGTCAAGTGCTCCCGGGTCGTGGGTCAGGTCATGGGTCTGTACCACCCGCATGGCGACTCCGCCATCTACGAGGCACTGGTCCGGCTTGCCCAGCCGTGGGCCATGCGGTTGCCCACCGTCGATGGGCACGGCAACTTCGGCTCGCTCGACTCCGGCCCGGCCGCCATGCGGTACACCGAGTGCCGGATGTCGCCGGCCGCCGTGGCGATGACCGCGGACCTGGCCGCTGACACCGTCGACTATCGACCCAACTACGACGGCAAGGAGACCGAGCCGGTCGTGCTTCCGGCCGCGTTCCCCAACCTGCTGGTCAACGGAAGTTCCGGCATCGCCGTCGGCATGGCAACGAACATGCCACCGCACAACCTGATCGAGGTCGTCCAGGCGCTGAAGCACCTGATGTGGCACCCCGATGCCGACGTCGACGAGCTGATGCGGTTCGTGCCCGGCCCCGACTTCCCCGAGGGCGGCAAGATCATCGGCCTCGAGGGGATCCGTGAGGCGTACACCACCGGACGCGGTAGCTTCCGCGTCCGCGCCTCTGCCCGGATCGAGCAGGTGCATCCCCGGCGCAAGGGCATCGTGGTCACCGAGCTGCCCTACCAGGTGGGTCCGGAACGGATCATCGAGCAGGTGAAGAACCTGGTCGCTGCGAAGAAGCTCACCGGCATCGCCGACATCAAGGACCTCACCGACCTTGCCAACGGCACCCGCCTGGTGATCGAGGTGAAGAACGGCATCAACCCCGACGCCCTCGCCGACGAGCTGTACCGCCTCACCAAGCTCGAGGACTCGTTCGCGATCAACAACGTCGCCCTCGTCGACGGCCAACCGAACACCCTGAACCTCCGGCAATTGCTGGTGGTGTACCTCGAACACCGCCTGCAGGTGATCCGGCGGCGCACCACCTTCCTGCTGGGCAAGGCGCGCGACCGCTTGCACCTGGTGGAGGGCCTGCTGATCGCCATCGTCGACATCGACGACGTGATCGCCATCATCCGCTCGTCCGAGGACTCGACGCAGGCCCGGACGCGGCTCATGGACGCCTTCGAGCTGAGCGAGATCCAGGCCAACTACATCCTGGACATGCAGCTGCGCCGTCTGACGCGGTTCTCCACGATCGAGTTGGAGTCCGAGCGCGACAAGCTCTGGCTGACGATCGCCGACCTCTCCGGCATCCTCGAATCCGACGACCGCCTGCGCGAGGTGACCGCGACGGAGCTCGACGAGGTTGCGCGGACGCACGGGACGCCGCGCCGCACGATCCTGCTGGCCTCCGGCGGCGGTCAGGTGATCGCTGCTCGTGCGCCAAAGGGAGGCGCCGTCCTGGAGATCGCGGACGACCCGTGCTGGGTGATGCTTTCCTCCACCGGGCTCCTGGCACGCACTGACAACGACGAGCCGTTGCCGACGTCCGGCCCGCGCGCGACGCACGACGTGATCGTCTCTGCGGTCCGGGCCACTGCCCGAGGGGAGTTCTGCGCTCTCACCAGTCAGGGACGGCTGCTGCGCGGGCAGGCCATCGACGTGCCGTCTGTGCCGGTCACCGCTGCCGCGCCGAACCTGCAGGGCGGGTCGCCGGCGATGGAGCTGCTGCCCCTGCAGCCGGGTGAGCGGATCCTCGGCCTCGGGACACTGGGTGAGGGCACGTTCGGCTGGGCGCTCGGCACCCAGCGAGGCGTGGTGAAGCGGGTGAACCCGGAGATCATCGGCAAGGACGCCTGGGAGATCATGCGGCTCGACGACGGCGACGAGGTGGTCGGCGCGGTCGAGTTGACGCATGACCTGGTCGAACTGGTGTTCATCACTTCCGACGCCCAGCTTCTGCACTTCCCGGCCAACGGCGTGCGTCCGCAGGGCCGCACGGGTGGCGGCATGGCCGGCGTCAAACTCGACCGTGGCGCGAAGGTGGTGTTCTTCGGGGCCACGCCGACGGCCGATTCGTCCGTGGTGACGGTCGCCGGATCCTCAGCTGCGTTGCCGGGCACCGACACAGGCAGCGTCAAGGTGACGCCGCTGGCGGAGTACCCGTCCAAGGGACGCGCAACCGGCGGCGTCCGGTGCCAGCGCTTCCTGAAAGGCGAGGACACCCTGCAACTGGCCTGGGCCGGTCCAGATCCGGCGATCGCTGCTGCCGGCGCCGGCACACCGATCGACCTGCCCGCACCCGACGTACGCCGGGATGCCTCGGGAGTGCCGGCTGCCCAGCCGATCGCTGCAGTGGGCTCCCGCTACCACGCCTGAGCCTCAGGGGTTTTCGGGGCCACCGTCGTCCTGGGCTGTCTCATTCGGGTGGTCGGACAACCAACCCACCCCGGACGTTTTCGGGCCGGGTCTCGAGGGTCGATCAGCGAGTTCGTCATCGATAATGGAGGTAGTGGCGCGCCCCCCGCTACCGCCGGATGGCCGAGACGGGGTGTGCGATGGAGCAGCCAGGGATGGGGCACTCACTGGAGGATTCCGGTGACTTCGCTCGGGATGTCGCCGAAGGCCAAGGTGAGACCGAACGGCTCGCCCTTGGCGTTGCGTTGGTTGTGGACCTTGTCGAAGGCTGTGACGACGCCGGGATTACACGCGTGAGCCGTGAGGGCGCTGAGACCGTGGCCGCAAGCTCCGAAAAGGCCCGGTTGTGCGACCAACTCCAATACGACCTCGACGAGGGTCCCTGCCTGGACAGCGTGAGGTCACATCAGACCGTGGTCAGCAACAACGTCGCGTGCGACCCGCGGTGGCGCCGCTGGGGCCCGGCCGTGGCGGAACGGTACGGGGTCGGCTCGATGCTGTCGCTGCTGCTGTTCACGCACGGCGACGCCTACGGTGCGCTCAACCTCTACGCCAACAGGCCTCAGGCCTACTCCAGTGAGGACCTGATCGTCGCACAGAGCCTGGCTGCGCATCTGGCCGTCGCCGTTGCTGGGGGCCGCGAGATGGACAACCGCACCATCGCCATGGTGAATCGAACCGTGATCGGACAGGCAGAGGGCATCCTCATGGAGCGTTACAAGATCACTGCCGACCACGCCTTCGAGCTCTTGCGTGAGGCGTCTGCGAAGACGAGCAACAGAGTGCTTCGCGTCGCCGAGGAGTTCACTCGGACCGGCCATTGGAGCACTCCCACCGCGGGGGTCAGCCAGCCAAGTTGAGGCCGGCCCCATCGGCAGTCCCCCCGGAGGGTCTGAACCCGCTTCGGGCCTCGTGGATATCCCCCGGTTCCCACGAGGCCCGAGGACTCAATCGACCGGGCGGGTTAGCCGGTCGATGAGCAACCTGGTACTGGTGAGTGCTACCTGTCCGGGGCCGACGGATCGTGCCACATCTCCGGACCCCCGATCGCTGGTCCGCCGTAGGCCATCATTCGTTGAGCTGCGGGGCGACCCGGACGCTCATGCGGGCCGGGCGACTGCGTGCGCACACTGGGCAGAGTGGCGGCAGCCGGAGCCCGCGCTTGACTCAGCCGGCCTCCCGCATTGCGGCGACGCCGGGCTTCGATGATGGCCGCCTCTGGAAGGCGACCTTCTGCGACGACATCCATGGCTACACCCAGCAGCGCGCGGCGCAGGTCGTGACTCGCCTCGCGGAGCAGAGCGAAAGCGTCCGCGGAGTTCACCCGGTAGCGGGCGATGACCGTGCCAACCGCGATCGCGACCCGGCTGCAGTCGCTCGGTGCGGCACGCAGGAGCCGCTCGCCGAATTCACGGATCACGACCCTCACGATTGGCGCGGCGAGCCGGGCGAGTCCCGATGCTGCATTCAGGTCCAAATGGTCGAAGGCACGCGGATCGCTGGAATAGAAATTCAGCCTGGCCCGATCGTGAGGGGGAACGGGTATTTGGATGCTCGTCATGCTGCGCACATTCATGACCGCGACGCACATCTTGCCGAAGTCCGGCCATCGCTCGTCGGCGGCGAGGTCCTTTACCACCAGCATCTCGCCGGAGTCGGCGCCCATGCTCGGCCCCTGGTGCAACTCGTGCTGCAACCAGTCCACGCGAACCGGCACGTCGTCGGTAGCTGCGATGGTTTCGGGTGCCCGGCCAGCGGGAACGACCGACAGTCCGCAATGGATGTCCAGGTCTGAGTTGCACATCGCCAGTCCAGCAAATGCCACCTGCTGTGGACCGAGGTCGCCACTCCCCACCAGAGGGGAGTCTGTAAGGCCAGTCTTTTGGGATTCATGCTCGGCGAGATTTCCGGGTTCCGACACAGTATTTTCAGTCATGACAACGCTTCCGGGCGTCCGGCCTGAATGAATCCCGCTCTTTGGAACGTTCAACCCGACTTAAGCAACCTACACCCGCCACTCCGAAATTGCTCGTTACCCACCGAATTCACCATGGATGAGCGCCCCGCCGAACGCTCATCGACCTGAGCGCGAGTTGGATCCACAGACTCAACCAGCTTTCGTGATGGTCGGCTCGTGGAGCTGTTTCCGACCGACTCGCAACGGCGCAGGAGGGGGCGGTCACGGATCAACCGGCTGCCCCTGGTGAGGGCTGCTGACTAGGGTGTGCCCGTGAACTCCGACTTCGAAGACCTGCTGGCGGTCAATCGCCGGTACGCCACCTCTGCGCCGAAGAACTTCGACGGCATCGCCCACGCCGGCATCGCGGTGGTGACCTGCATGGACTCCCGACTGCAGCCGCTGGAAATGCTGGGACTGTTCGTGGGTGAGGCGAAGATCCTCCGCACCCCCGGCGGTCACGTCACCCCCGACGCTTTGGTCGGCTGCGTCCTCGGCGTAAACCTGCTGCAGGTGAACCGGATCCTTGTGATCAGCCACAGCCGCTGCGCGATGGCAACCGGCGACGACGAGATCCGGGCGCGCGTGGCGGAAGCCAGCGGACGCGACGCAGCCTTCCTCATCCCCGACGCCGATCCCGACCCGGGCGGTCGGCTTCGCGCCGACGTGGAGGCGCTGGCCAACCACCCCCTGATCAGCGGGCAGGCCGTGGTCGGTGGCTTCCACTACGACGTCGACACGGGCCTCCTCGCGCAGGTCTGCTGAGCAGCGGACGGCTTCGCTGCCAGACTGGTCGGCATGAGCACCGAGACCCCTGCGGCGCGCGCACCGGCTGGCCTGAACCGGTCGGACCTGATCCTGCTCGGCCTGTCCGTTGCAGCGATCGTCGCCGCCGCGCTGACCCGCTACGTCGGTGACGGCCAACTCCTCGCCTTCGCCTGCGCAGCAGTCGCGGTCACCCTGCTGGCTGCGGTCGTCGGACGGTCGGTCGAGCAACTCGGTGACAGGTTCGGGCCCGGCGCGACCGGCGTCCTGCAGTCGGCTCTGGGCAATCTGCCAGAGCTCTTCATCGCCCTCTTCGCCCTTAAGGCGGGCCTTGTAGCGGTCGTGCAGGCGGCCCTCATCGGCTCGATCCTCGCCAACCTGCTCCTGGTCCTGGGGCTCGCGTTCATCACCGGTGGGCTGAAGCACGGCACGCAGCACATCAGCAGCTCCAGAGCCCAGCAGATCGGGGTGATGCTGTTCGTCTCCGTTGCCGCCATGGTGATGCCGTCGGTGGCGGCGTTCATCCACTCCCCCGCCGAGCCGCACGAAGCCACCCTCTCCGTACTGGCCTCGGTCATCCTGATCATCCTGTTCGCACTCAGCCTTCCGGCCTCGCTCAGGCGGGACGAGGTCGCAGACGGCGCCGACGTGTCTGCTCATCACGAGCCGCCGCGCTGGCCGCTCGCCCTTGCCGTCGCACTCCTGGCTGTCTCGGCCGGCGCCGCGGCGTTCGTCTCCGACTGGTTCGTCACCGCCCTCGAACCGGCCATGCAGACCCTGGGCATTTCCGAGGCCTTCGCCGGCCTCGTGATCGTCGCGATCGCCGGGAACGCGATCGAGAACGTCGTCGGCATCCAGCTGGCGCTGAAGAACCAGTCCGAGTACGCCTTCGCCGTGATCATCAACTCACCGCTGCAGATCGCCCTCGTGCTGGCTCCGCTGCTCGTGATCAGTTCCAACCTCTTCGGCTTCGCCACCCTCACGCTCGTGTTCTCGCCGCTGCTGGTTGTCGCCGTCCTGCTGGCGGTCCTTCTCACCGTGCTGATCACGTTCGACGGCCACTCCAACTGGCTCGAAGGAGCGGCGCTCGTCGGGCTCTACGGCGTGGTCGCCGCCACCTTCTGGTGGGGCTGATCAGGCGTCGATGCGCTGGGCGTCCAGCGCGTAGGCACCCTCGATGATGAACTCCTTGCGGGGAGCCACGTCGTTGCCCATCAGCTTCTCGAACGTGCCTTCCGCCGCTTCTGCGTCGTCGACGGTCAGCCTGCGCAGCGTCCGGTGCTGCAGGCTCATCGTGGTGTCGGCGAGCTCGTGGGCGTCCATCTCGCCGAGACCCTTGTAGCGCTGCGGCTCCTTGAACGCCTGCCCCTTCTTCGTGAGCTCTGCGAGCTTCCTGCGGTATTCGGCGTCGTTGTAGGTGTAGATGTACTTCTCCTGGCCCTTGCGCGGGCTGATCAGCTCGAACCGGTGCAGTGGTGGGACGGCGGTGTACACCCGGCCGGCCTCGACCAGCGGACGCATGTACTTGAAGAACAGCGTGGCCAGCAGCGTGCGGATGTGGGCACCGTCGGAGTCGGCGTCGGCCATGAAGATCACCTTGGAGTACCGGGCAGCCTCGAGGTCGAACGTGCGCCCCGACCCCGCGCCGACCACCTGGATGATCGAGGCGCACTCGGCGTTCTTCAGCATGTCGCCGACGGAGGCCTTCTGCACGTTCAGGATCTTCCCCCGGATCGGCAGGAGCGCCTGGAACTCCGAATCCCTGGCCAGCTTCGCCGTTCCCAGCGCGGAGTCGCCCTCCACGATGAACAGCTCGGTGCGGTCCAGGTCGGTGCTGCGGCAGTCGGCCAGCTTCGCCGGCAGCGTGCTCGATTCGAGCGCGTTCTTGCGCCGCTGGGCCTCCTTGTGGGCCCGGGCCTGCTGGCGCGTGCGGGACGCCGCCACCACCTTCTCCATGACCGCCCGCGCCTGTGTGCGGACTGCCGCCCGCGACGAGGTGAGGAACTCGGTGAGTTCGCCCTCGACGATCCGGGTGACCAGGCGGGTCACCGGTGGCGTGCCCAGCACCTCCTTGGTCTGGCCCTCGAACTGCGGCTCGGCCAGGCGGACGGTGACCACGGCGGTCAGCCCTTCCATGGCGTCGTCCTTGATGATCTCCTCCCCCGCCTTCAGCAGCCGCGTCCCGTCGAGGCCGCGCAGGAAGGCACGGGTGAGGCCTCGTTCGAACCCGGCGAGGTGTGTGCCGCCCTTGGGGGTGGCGATGATGTTCACGAACGACTGCACATGCGTGTCGTAGCCGGTGCCCCAGCGCAGCGCGATGTCCACGTCGAGGACGCGCTCCACGTCGGTGGCCGTCATCGCGCCCGCGTCATCGAGCATCGGGACGGTCTCGGTGAACCGGTCGGAGCCTTGCAGGCGCAGCACTTCTGTGACCGGCGGGTCGGCCGCGAGGTAGTCGCAGAACTCCGAGATACCGCCGTCGTGCTTGAACACCTCCGTGACCGGCTCGGCCTCCCGCGCGTCGGTCACCACCAGTTCCAGCCCTGGCACGAGGAAGCTGGTCTGCCGTGCGCGGGCCAGCAGCTGGGTGCGCGACAGCTCTGCGTGGGCGAGGAAGATCTGCCGGTCGGGCCAGTAGCGCACGCGCGTCCCGGTCACGCCCTTGGCCACCCGTCCGGTCTTCCGCAGCCCGCCGCCGGGCGTGAACGGTGCGTCGGGGCCCTCGCCCTCGAAGACGCCGGGGACGCCGCGGCGGAAGCTCATCGACCAGGTGGCGCCGTTGCGGTCCACGTCCACGTCGAGACGGACGCTGAGCGCGTTCACCACGGACGCGCCGACGCCGTGCAGGCCACCGGTGGCGTTGTAGCTGCCGGCACCGAACTTGCCGCCGGCGTGCAGCTTGGTGAAGACCACCTCGACGCCGGTGAGCTTGGTGCGCGGCTCGATGTCGACGGGGATACCGCGGGCACGGTCGACGACATAGATGCTGCCGTCGGCCTCCAGGCGCACGTCGATCTTCGCACCGAAGCCGGAAAGGGCCTCGTCCACGGAGTTGTCGATGATCTCCCACAGGCAGTGCATGAGCCCGCGGGTGTCGGTGGAGCCGATGTACATGGCCGGGCGCTTGCGGACGGCTTCGAGGCCCTCCAGCACCAGGAGGTGCCGGGCTTCGTAGTCGCGGCCTTCTGCGGCGGTCTTGGTCGTGGTCACCGCCTGACATTATCTCGGCCGCGTAACAGTTCTTTGCATTCGCGTGACGGTGTCGGACCTGGCATGGCTTTGTCGGAACCGCTGCATACACTGAACCCCAAGCCGGGAACAACGCAGCAGTCGCTGATGTTGGAAACGGTACGACCCCAGGTCGTGAGCGTGGGTGAGAAGAGAGCGAGGACCACAGATGAGCGTAACCGTTACCGAGACCTTGACCGCGGCCGATCGTTGCGACCGTTGCGGGGCACAGGCATACCTCCGAGTCACCCTCAACTCCGGCGGAGAACTGCTGTTCTGCGGTCACCACGGCAAGGCCCACTCGGACAAGCTGAGCCAGGTCGCCCTCAAGATCCAGGACGAAACCGGCAAGCTCTCCTGAAGCTTCCATTGAGAGGGCCCCGGGGTGAAGCCCCGGGGCCCTTCGCTTTCCCCTGCTGGGATACTGCCGATCATGACCGTTGACGCGATCCTGGGTGACCTGACCGTCGAGCCGGCCGATGTGCTGGTTAACGCAGCCAACTCAAGCTTGCTCGGCGGCGGGGGTGTGGATGGCGCGCTGCACGCGGCCGCCGGAGCGGAACTCCTGGCCGAATGCCGGCGGGTGCGCGCCAGCCAGTACCCCAACGGGCTCCCGGTGGGACAGGCCGTGGCCACCGGCGCCGGACTACTGCCCGCCCGCTGGGTGATTCACACCGTCGGGCCGAACCGGAACGCCGGCCAGACCGATGAGTCGCGGCTGGCCGCCTGCTACACCAGCTCCCTCGACATCGCCCGCGGGCTGGGCGCGACGACTGTCGCCTTCCCTGCTATCGGCGCCGGCGTGTACGGCTGGGACGCTGCGACCGCCGCCCGGGTGGCAGTGGATGCGGTACTCGCACACCCGAGAACCGGCATCGCGCGGGTCCGCTTCGTGTTGTTCAGCCGCCGCCTCCTGCAGGCCTTCACCGAAGCGCTGGAGGCGGGTCAGGCCTAGAGTGCAGGGGTGCGTATCGTTCCCTACGGCTCCTGGCCGTCCCCGGTTGCCGCCACCGACCTGACCTCGACGGTGGTAGGGCTCGACCGCGGCGTGGTCGACGGCAACCGTGCGCTCTGGACCGAAGCACACCCCGAGCAGGGTGGACGGGTGAGCCTGTGGGCCAGTGATCCCGGGGGCGAGCCCATCGAACTGACGCCCGACCACAACGTCCGCAACGCCATCAACGAGTACGGCGGTGGCGCCTGGGCCGCTGCCCAGGGTTGGGTGGTCTACAGCACCGCACCGTCCGGCGAGCTCTTCCTGCGGGGGCCGCGCGGTGGGCGACGTCTCCTCGCCCCCGGCGGGGACCACCGCTATGGGTGCCTCGTGCTCCTGCCGCGCCAGCGGCTCGTGCTGGCCGTCCGTGAGGACCACACCGGCGACGACGTCGTCACCCAGTCGCTCGTGCGGCTCGACCTGAACACCATGAACCCCGATGGCGGCACGGTGCTCGCCTGCGGCGCGGACTTCTACGCCTCGCCCGCCCTCCGTCCCGACGGCATGCTCGCCTGGGTGGAGTGGCAACTCCCTTCCATGCCGTGGGACGCCACCCGTCTGGTGGTTGCGCCGCTCGACCACCCGGAGCAGGCCGTGCAGGTGGCCGGCGGGCCGCAGGAATCGGCCGTGTTCCCTGCCTGGGCGCCCGACGGGTCCCTTGTCTACCTCTCCGACGCTCCTGGGCACTGGAACTTCCACCGCTGGGACGGCGAGTTGACCCGGCGGCTGCACCGCCACGCCTGGGACTTCTGTGGGCCGATGTGGGCGCCCGATCCCGCGCCGTACACGATCCTTGCAGACGGTCGGATCGGCTGCTCCTGGCTGGAGGACGGCATCGGACGGCTCGGGCTGCTGGCTCCCGGCGGGCCGGCCGGTGACTGGCTGCTGGAGCCGATCGAGACCGGCGCAGTGAGCTGCACGCTCAGCGGCACCGGTGCGCGGGTCGTTGTGCTGCTGGGCTACGCCGAACGCCCGGCCGAGCTCCATCTTCTCGACCTCGTTGGTGGCAGCGACCGAGTCCTCCGCCGAACGGCGGCACGAGCGCTTTCCGAGGCGCTGGTCTCCCGGGCGCAGCCGCTCAGCTGGGACTCCCCCGACGGCCCCGTCCACGCCTGGTACTACCCGCCAACCAACCCGAATTGCTATGCCCCTGTCGGCGAACTGCCACCCGTGCAGGTGTGGAGCCACGGCGGCCCGACCGACTTCTCGAACGCCTCGTTCGCCCTGCGCACCCAGTTCTGGACCACCCGCGGTATCGGGATTCTCGACGTGAATTACTCCGGCTCCTCGGGCTACGGCCGCGCGTACCGGCAGCGGCTGCAGGGACGCTGGGGCATCGTCGACGTGCGTGACTGCGTCGAGGGAGCCCGGACCCTCGTCGACGCCCAGCTTGCCGACCCGTCACGCCTGAGCATCCGTGGCGGCTCCGCCGGTGGCTACACCACGCTGGCAGCCCTGACCTCCACCCACGTGTTCGCCGCTGGCATCAGCCTCTATGGCATCGGCGACCTGGAAGCTCTCGCTACGGATACTCACAAGTTCGAGTCGGGCTACACCGAGGGCCTGATCGCGCCGTGGCCGGAGGGTCGCGAGACCTACCGCGAGCGCTCCCCCATCAACCATCTCGACCAGCTCAACTGTCCGATGCTGATCCTGCAGGGGCGGCTCGACCGGGTCGTGCCGCCCAACCAGGCCGAGGCGATGGCCGCAGCCGTCCGCGCGAAGGGTCTCCCGGTGGAGCTGGTCTGGTTCGACTCCGAGGGCCACGGGTTCCGCCGGGCAGAGAGCATCATCGCCACCGCACGGGCCGCGCTCGCCTTCCTCGGCCGCGTGCATGGCTTCGTGCCTGCGGCCGCCTAGGGCGTGTCGCATAACCTCAGCGACGGTCATGCCGGAGGCTGCTGGTTATGGTCAGGAGTGCTCAGTTCAGTGATGAGATGTGGGCCCGGATCG